>Ga0154316_119_pt3 | contig 81012 bp, 65 predicted proteins | sample RifGroA2_FD_105610 | JGI IMG/M metagenome (GOLD analysis project Ga0154316, IMG submission 105610) | Elusimicrobia bacterium GWA2_66_18
CTGCGTGCGCGGCGCGCGCAAGCTGCCGGCGGCCGCCCTCGTCCTCGCGCTGGCTTGGCTCGGGACGTCTTGGACGAATCGCAACTGGCGAGCCGACCGCCTTCGCGCCGAGGCCTTCCAATGGGCGTCAGCGGGACGGCCGGCCGCCGAGGTCGACGCGGCCCTCTCCGCCTCGGAGTCGCTGCGGCCGCACCCCGAGGCGGCGCGCCTGCGCGCGGAACTGGGCCTGGCCGGCGCGGCAGTTGGCGTAGATCGGCGCCTCGATGAGGCGGCGTTCCACCTGGAGCGTGCGGTCTCCATGGACCCGTACCGCGCTTCGAACTGGCTGCTGCTCGAGGGCGTCTACCGTCGGCGGGGACGCGCTGCGGACGCCGCGCGCGCCCGCGAGCGCGCAGCCCGCCACTGCCCGTCCTTGCGCGGCGGTGCGGCGTGAGGCGCGAGCCGGCGTCCCAAGAGGCCGCGGCGGCCGCCGCGCTGGCCGCGGCGGCCGCGGCACTCCTTCTCCCCTTCTGGTTGAGGGGCCTGACGCCTTTCTGGGGTGATCTCACCTACCTCCACCATCCCTGGCGCGCGGCCCCCGCAACGCTCATGCAGGCCGGGCGCGCGCCCCTGTGGGAGCCGTCCCTCTATCTGGGCATGCCCATGCTGGGAGCCATGCAGGGCGGCCTCCTCTATCCGCCGACCGTCCTCTTCGTCACCTTCGACTTCGCCTCCGCGCTGGCGCTCTTCCAGCTGTTCCATTATTTCCTGGCGGGCTGGCTGGCCGCCCTGTGGCTGAGGTCCTTGCGTCTGAACTGGGGAGCCAGCGTGGGCGGCGGGGTCTCTCTCGCGTTGGGGGGGGTGATGATCAGCCGCATGCCCTTTCTGAACCATCTCGCCGTGCTGGCGTGGGCTCCGGCTTTGCTCCTCTTCTTCCGACGCCCAGCCCAGTTGACGGCGGTCTTCTCGCTCATGTTCCTGGCCGGCTACCCCACCTTCCTGCCCGGCGCGGCCGCCGCCGCCTGGGCCCTGGCCCTGGCTCTGCGCCGCAGGGGCGCGCCGGGACCGGCTTCATGGGTCGCGGCGTGGACGGCGGCGGGCGCTCTCGCATCGGCGGTATGCGCGGCTCAACTCCTGCCCGGCCTCGAACTTAGCGCGCTCTCGCGCCGAGCGGGAGGCGTCGACCCGGCGGAGGCCCTCCAATGGGGTTTCGCCCTTGCGGACCTGCGCCAGTGGGTCAGCCCTCTGCTCGTGCCTCTTTCCGCCTTCCACCCCGCCGCGCAATGGTGGAAATGCGTCTACATCGGTCTCGCCGCGATGACCGCCGTGATCGCTGGATTGTTCTTCCTGCCGCGGCGTCGGACTGCGACGCTGGCGGGCTTCCTCGCCGCGGTCGCCGTACTCCTGCTGGGAGCGTCCAATCCCGTCTCTCGTCGTCTTTGGGAGATAATTCCTCCCTTGAGGTACGTGCGTTATCCCGGCAATCTCTCCTATCTCGCCTTGCTGCCGCTGGCCGCCCTCGTCGGAGCCGGGCTCTCCCGTCTGCGCGCCGCACCCGTCCTGACCGCGCTCGTCGCGGCGGAGCTCCTGACCTGCGGCTGGCTGGCTACGCCCGCCGCGCCCCGGGGTCTCTTCACCGAGGCGGGGCCGCTGGTGCGGGCACTTCAGGAGCGTCAAGGAACGGCGCGTTACCTCCTATCGCCGCTTGCCCTGGAGTCTTCCTCCGGGGCGAACGTGTCGGATTGGAAGACGCGCCTCTACGGCCTCACCAATGCGCCCTACCGCCTGCGCGCGATCGCCAACTTCGGCGAGCCCCTGGTGCCGGCCGCCAGCTACGCCTTCATGGACCGGCTCTACCGGGCCCGCGGCGCGGCCGAGGCCGCGGCGTGGATGCCCTGGGCCGGAGCCTCGCGCCTTCTCACCCCCGAGCCTCCCGCGCCGACTCCGCTCCTTATCGCGGAGGGACGCTCCCTCTGGTCCGTCTCCAGGCTCGCCACGCCGGCGTCCGCGGCGTATCTCTTCTCGACGCGGGCCGGCGCCGCTCTGCCGGAGGCTCTGCCGGACTTGCCGCCGCCGCTTGGCCGGCCGCTGGCGGTGGAGCGCTCCCGTGAGGACCGCTTCGAGGTCTCCGGCGAAGGGGAGGGCTGGGTCTACGTCTGCGAGCCGCGCTATCCCGGCTGGCGCGCGACGCTCGAGACGCCGCAGGGCTCGCGTCCAGCCGGAACCTCGCCCGCGCTCGGCGCCTTCCAAAAGGCCGCCGTGCCGCCCGGTCCGTGGAAGCTGAGTTTCCGCTACGACCCATCCAGTTGGCGCCTGGGCGTGCTCGCCTCCGCGGCCGCGTTGCTGGGGTTCGGAGCGTATTGGTATCATCGTGCGGTCCGTCATGTCGCGTAAGGACCTTCTCGTCTTCCTCCTCTGGTGCATCGCGGTCCTGACCCTGCTCGCTCCGGTATGGGCCCGTTGCGGCATGGCCTTCTTCAACCACGGCGATCTCTACACCTACCATGCCCCCCTGCGCTCTCTGACCGCTTCCTCTCTCATCGAGGGGCATCTCCCGTTCTGGGACCCTTATATCCTCCTCGGCACGCCGCACGCGGCCAACCCTCAGGCCGTCCTCTTCTACCCTCCGGCCCTGCTCGCGGCCGTGTTCCCCGTCGTGGCCGCTCTGACCTGGGACCAGGTCCTGCATATCCTGTGGGCGGGTTTAGGCGTCTTCCTTCTCGCGCGCGCCCACCGTCTGGATCGGGCCGGCGCCGCCGTCCTGGCCTCAGCCTATGCTCTCTCCCCTTTCCTTGTTTATCGGGTGACCGCCGGCATCCCCACGCTTCTGGCCGCGCTGTCCTGGGCGCCATGGGTGTGGCTGGCGTGGCTGTCCGGCGTTCCCGGCCTCTTGGGCGCCTCATTGGCGCTCCAGCTCCTCTCGGGACACGGCCAATTCCTCCTCATCAACCTCGTCGCGATGGCGGTCTGGTCGCTCTGCCGGGACGGCCGCCGCGCCCTCCTGGGCCGATTCGCGCGCGAGGGCATCCTCGCCCTCGCGCTGACCGCGGTGCAGTGGGTCCCGACCGCGCAGTTCCTGCGCCTCTCCGTGCGCTCCGATTGGTCCGGCGCCATGAGCGGCGCCTACGCGCTCGCGCCGGGCGCGCTCTGGACCTGGCTATCGCCGGGAGCGCTGGGGACGCCTCTCTCGGGCGACTGGCTGGACGCGGTTTCCGTCTTCTACGAGACCTGCGGCGGCTGCGTCGGCCTGCCGGCCTTGGCTCTGGCCTTCTGGGGCGCGGCGCGCGGCCGTCGGCGCGCCCCGGTCCTGGTCCTGGCCGCGCTCGGCGTCTTCCTCGCCTTCGGTCCGCGCGGGATCCTCGCGCGCCGACTGCTGAACTTCGCCGTGCTCTCCTACCTGCGCACGCCGTCGCGTTGGCTCTTCCTCGCCGTCTGGGCGGCCGTCCTGTCCGCCGGGGCCGGCTGGGCGGCGCTGCCGGCGAAGCGCTGGCCCGCGGGCGCGCGCCTGGGCGCCGTTCTTGCGGCCTTTCTCCCTCTGGCGTTCTGGGACGCGGCCTTCTTGCGTCCGCAGGATCCGTCGGTATTCCTCGCCGCTCGCTGCGGCATCGCGGAGCGCCTGGGGGGACGTCCCTTGCGCGTGCTGACCGACCCCGCTCTGGCCAACCCCAACAAGAGCATCCTCTATCGCCTGCGCAACGTCAACGGCTACGAGGCTTTCTACCTTAAGTCCGTGCCGCCCTGGGCCGCCGCGGCCGAGGGGGAGGCCGCGGTCGACGCCAGCCGCGTCTTCGTCTCGCGCTGGCCGTCGGAGGTCTTGGCCCGGGCCGGCGTCGGGGTCCGCTTGGCGGCCGACGGCCTGTCGGAGAGTCCGGCGTGGCCTCTGGCCGCGTTCATCGATGCGTCGGGGCGGCGCGTGGGCAACACTCCGCGCGTGACGCTTGAGCGCTCCGAACGCTGGCGCATCCTGGCCTTCCCTCCCGTGGGAGCCGCGGCCATGACCCTAGCCGAGCCTTCCTATCCTGGCTGGCGCGCATGGGTCGGGGGCTCTCCCGCCCGGCTCGAGGCCTGGGATGGGGTCTTCCAATCCGTCGTCGTGCCCGCGGGCTTCCCTCGGCACTTACCCTTCTCTGTGACTCTGGAGTTCCGTCCCACGTTGTGGCCGTGGCTGGCGCTCCTCTCGGCCGCGGCCTGGGCGCTGTGGCTGTCGGCGTTCGCCCGCCGCGCGGAGGACGCGTGAATATGCGCCGAGGGCTCTCCGTCCTCGCCGCCTTGACGGGAACCGGCTTATTCCTATGGCTGGCCCTGCGCGGCGTGCGCTTCGACCAACTCGGCCGCGCGCTGGCGCAGGCGCGCTGGGGCTGGCTCCTGCCGATGGCCGTCATCGTCTTTTTGGACCTCGTCGTGCGCGCGGTGCGCTGGCGTATCCTCCTCTCGCGGGCGCGGCCGGACGCCCCCGTAGGCGAGCTCCTGCGTTTGGAGGCCGTCGGCCTGGCGGTCAACAACGTGCTCTTCATGCGTCTGGGCGAGTTGGCCCGCGGCGTGCTGGCCGGCCGCTGCCTCGGCTTCTCCGCCTTCGCGGCCCTGGCCAGCGTCGCCGTCGAGCGAACCCTCGATGTGGCGGCCCTGCTGACGATCTTCGTGACGGCGTCGACCGTAGCGCCGGGTTTCGTGCCGGCCGCCGTGCGCAACGGAGCTCTCCTCGTGCTCGCCGGGGCCCTCGGGGCCCTCACGGCGCTGGCTATCGCCGAGGGGGCCGTAGCCGAGGGCGGCTGGATCGAGCGCGCCCTGCGTCGGTGGCCCAAGGTCCACTCCCTCGTCGGACAGCTCTGCCTGGGCGCGTCGGTCCTGCGCGACCCGGCCTCCGCCTTCAAAGCCGCGGCCTTGAGTCTGCTCCTTTGGTCCGTGGACGCGGGCCTCTACTGGGCCGGGGCTCGGGCCCTCGGTTTCGGGGAGTTCATGGACTATCCGCGAGCGGTCCTGACTTTGTCGTGGGCCGGGGCCAGTTCCGCCATCCCCGCCGCCCCCGGCGCCATCGGCACCTTCGAGGCCTTCGTCGCCGACATTCTAGGCAAGTTCGGCGCCTCGCCCGAACAGGGTTTGGCCTACGCCCTGGTCTGCCACATGGTCATGTATCTCCTGGTGACCGTCACCGGACTGGTCCTGCTTTCCCGCCTAGGGCTGTCGCTGGCTGATCTAAGGGGGGAGGTCGAGAAGAAGTGAGGCTTTCGCTCCTGTCTCTGCTCGCCTGCCCCGTCTGCGGGGGAGACATCAAGTTTTCCGCGCTGCAGAGCTTTCCCCGCCACGACGAGCCCGTCGACTCGGGGACGTTGGCGTGCGTCGCCTGCGCGCGGGAATACCCCGTCGAGGGAGGCATCCCGCGGCTGCGCCCGCCGCAGGCAATCTCGGCGCGCGCGGACAAGACGCGGCGCAGCTTCGGCTGGGAATGGCTGCGCTACCCCGGCTCGCGCCCCGGCGACAAGGCCGTCTTCCTCGAGGAGACCATGATTGCGCCCGAGGAGTTCGCGGGCAATCGCGTGCTCGACGCCGGCTGCGGCATGGGGCGCTACGGCGCCGTCGCGATATCGCTCGGGGCGGAGGTCGTGGCTTTAGACCTATCGGAGAGCCTCCTGCGCATGGCCGAGGCCGCGCGGACCGAGCCGAGGCTGCATCCCGTCGAGGGAGACCTCCTCCACCCGCCGTTCAAGAAAGGGGTCTTCGACATCGTCTACAGCCAGGGCGTGCTCCACCACACCTCCGACACCCATGCGTCCTTCAAGGCCGTGGCCGCCCTTGTCAAACCGCGCGGCCTCCTTGCGATTTGGCTCTACGGAAAGGCCGGCCGCTACCAGGACTTCGCCACGAACCCCATCCGGCCCGACCGTGAGTGGATCATCCGTCGCCGGCGCCTGGCATGGTTCCTCGTCCTGATCCGCCACGTCCTCAGCGACGTCCTGCGTGTCTTCACTACGCGCCTGCCCGTATCCGTGACCTATGCTCTCTGCTATCCGTTGACGTTCCTGGGCGCGGTTCCCGGCTTGAAATATCTGACCTTCTCCGTTGATCCGGATTTCCAAGCGCGTCTCATCGAGAACTTCGACTGGATCGCGCCTCCCTTCCAGTGGCACCACACCAAGGAGGAACTCGCGCGTTGGTACGAGGAGGAGGGCTTCTCCGTCGTGAAGCTTCTGCCGCATGGCCTCGTTCCCAAGCCCGGCGCGCTGGGCCGCAGGCTCAAGTGAGGACCCTGTCCGTCGTCATGGTGAGCGCCGGCTTCTGGCCGGCCGTGGGGGGCTCGGAGCGCCAGGCGCTGGAACAGTCGGCCGCCCTGGCCGCGCGCGGTCACCGCGTGACCGTTCTCACGCGCCGTCTGGGCCGACTGGCGGCTTGCGAAGAATTCCGTGGTCTATCCGTGCGCCGCCTTCCCGTCTTCGGGGCCGGCGCGCTGGACTCGTTCTGTTTTCTGTTCGGCGTGTTCTACTGGCTTCTTCTTCACTGGACCGAATGGGACGCGGTCCACGCCCATCTGGCCGGCTCGCCGGCGTTGTCCGCCACGCTGGCCGCGCGCCTGCTCGGCCGCCCCGCCCTGGTCAAGCTTGGCGGCGGACGAGGCATCGGGGAGTTGGCGGCCTCGTCCCGGACGGCCTGGGGCCGGGCGAAACTGCGCGTTCTCGGGGCCTTAAGGCCTCTATTCATCGCCGTTGTTCGGGACCTAGCCGACGAGGCGAGGGAGTTCTTGGGCCCGGTTCCCATCGAGGTCCTGCCCAACGGCGTGGACACGTCCACTTTTTCACCCGCCGACGCCGCGCGAAAAAAGGAACTGCGCGTCCGCCTCGGCTGGCCCGCGGACCTGCCGGTTTTTCTTTATACGGGTCGCTTCATCTCCGAGAAGCGCCTGCCCTGGTTCCTGCGCTTGTGGCGCGAGGCCTCGGCCGGGAGGGCCTTCGCGGTCCTCGTGGGCGAGGGTCCCGAGCGCGCCGCCGTGGAGATCGAGGCTTCCGGGGGCCGCGTCAGGGTGCTGGCGCCGAGCGAGGCTCTCTCGGAGATTTACGCGGCGGCCGACGTTTTTTTCCTGCCATCCACGTCCGAGGGACTCTCGAATTCGCTCCTTGAGGCCATGTCCTCAGGTCTGGCTCCTCTGGCCTCCGCCGTGGGCGGTACGGCAGAGACGATCGAGGACGGCCGCACGGGTCTCCTCTTCGGCCGGAACGACGAGCCGGCGCTTTTCGCGGCGGTTCGCCGGCTCATCGAGGAGAAGGGTCTCGTCGAACGGCTTGGGCGCGCGGCGCGCGCGGAAGTGGAAGCGCATTACAGTCTTTCCCGGGTGATTGAGCGTCTCGAGGATCTCTACTGCATGGAGACGTTGTGAGCCGAGGGCGGCGCTTTGCGAGGAACGTGGGCTGGATCCTCGCTGGCCAGGCCGGGATCATGGCCGTCAACTTTATCTCGGTCCCCTATCTCCTGAGCGGTTTCGGGTCCGAGGCCTATGGCGTCTACCTCCTGATGTATGCGGTGGCCGGCTACCTGGGACTCTTCCAGTTCGGGGCGGGCAGGGCCACGGTTAAGTTCGTCGCCGAGGCACGCGCCGCGGGCGAGGACGGCGCCCTGCGCGACGCCCTGCGACACTCGGCCAAGATTCACTTTCTCGGCGTGGGCGCGGCATCGGTGACGCTGTGGCTGGCGGCGGGACCTCTGACGCGCTCCGTCTTCGAGGTGCCCGTCTATTACCGCGCCCATGCCTTGTGGTTGCTGCACGCAGCGGCCGTCGGCGGGGTGTTTGCGGCCGGCGTGCAGTGGGTGTCGGCGTCTTTCCAGGGTTTTCAGCGCTTCGCCTGGCCCGCATCGCTGTCCCTGCTCCAGGCGCTGTTGATGCCGCTGGGCTTGGTCGCGGTGCTGGCGTCCGGCCGCGGTCTGGGCGCGGCTGCGGTCTGGTACGCGGCGGTCCAGGCCGGGACTTTCGCGGTCGGGTTCTGGGCCCTGCGCCAGGCCTTGCGCGAGCACTCGGGCCGCAAGGGCTCCCTCGCCTTCATGCCTTTCGCGCGCTACGGCTTCTCCTTTTGGCCCGGCACCATTTCCAGTGTCGCTTCCTCTCAGATCGACAAGACCTTCGTGGCCAGCGTCCTAAACATCTCCGAGTTGACCTATTACGCCGTGCCTTCGGGCGTGCTCCAGCGCCTACAGACGCTCCCCTCGGCCATGGCCCACGCCCTGATGCCGGTGCTGAGCGAGGCGTGGCGGGCGCAGGACCTCGTGGAACTCACGCGCCTCTACTTACGCGCGGCCCGCGCCCTCTTCGTCCTGAGCCTGCCGGCTCTGGGACTGCTCCTGGTCTTGATGCCCCAGTTGCTCGGGCTGTGGCTGGGTCCGGTCTTCTCGGAGCGCGCGGCGGGGGCGGCCCGCCTGCTGGTCCTGGTCCAGGTCTGCGTGCTGGCCTACCACGCGCCGAACGCCTTGGCGGGGGGGCTCGGCGGCGGGCGGCTCGCCTCGGGCAGCGCCTGGGCGCAGACCCTGTTGAGCCTGGCTCTGTGGCCCGTGCTGATCCCGCGCTACGGTATCGCGGGTGCTGCGGCGGGCGCGCTCGTCGCCCAGGCCGCGGCCACCGCCTATTTTCTCCACCAAGCGCACCATCGTCTGCTGGGGCTGTCCTGGGACCGATTCGCGCGCGCCGTCGTCTTCCCGTGCGTCGGACCGACCGCGGTCCTGCTGGGCGTGGCTTGGCTGGGGCGCCCCTTGGCCTGGACCTGGACCGGTTTCCTGATGGTTTGCGCGGCGGCCGCGGCCGCCTACGCGTCGGTTCTCTGGCGCATACTGCCCGAGGAGGACCGGCTCGCCGCGACACGCTGGCTCGAGCGACAGTCCTGAGGCCGACTTGCTAGGATGAGACTGATACCATGAGAGCCCTCCGGCCCAAGGGAGCCTGACGTGTGCGGGATCTGCGGCGCGGTCTATGGCGACGGCCGGACGCCTGACCAAGCTTCCTTTAAAAAGGCCAACGACCTCATCGCTCACCGCGGCCCGGACGACGAGGGCTACCACCTCGACGGCCCGGTCGGGCTGGCGATGAGGCGCTTGGCGATCATCGACCTTTCGACGGGGCGCCAGCCGCTCTCCTACGCCGAGGGCGCCCTTTGGATCGTGCTCAACGGCGAGATCTACAACTACCTCGAGCTCCGCGCGGAACTGGAGGGCCGCGGGCGCCGCTTCAAGACCAAGTCCGACACCGAGGTCGTCCTTGCTCTCTATCAAGAGATGGGCCCGCGTTGCGTGCAGAAGCTGCGCGGCATGTTCGCCTTCGCGGTTTGGGATAAGAATAAGCGGAGGCTTTTCATCGCCCGCGACCGCATCGGCAAGAAACCTCTCGTCTACGCCGAACGCCCCGGCGGCACTCTTCTCTTCTCCTCCGAACTCCGTTGCCTTTTCGCCCTCGATGAGAGTCTCTCTCATCAAATCGATCCGATCGCCATCGACATGTATCTGTCGCTGCAGTATATCCCCTCGCCAAGGACGGTCTACCGCGACGTGAAGAAACTGCCTCCCGGACATACCCTCATATGGGAGAACGGAAGGACCACGATCGAACGTTACTGGGATCTGCCGGTCGGTCAGCCTCCCATCACCACGGACGTCGAGGAAGCTAAGAGACTTTTACGCGATAAATTAACGGAATCCGTTCGCTTGCGCATGATCTCCGATGTCCCGCTGGGCGCCTTCCTCTCCGGCGGGGTGGACTCGTCCATTATCGTCGCACTGATGAGCGGTCTTTCCTCCAAGCCGGTGAAGACTTTCTCCATCGGCTTTGATGAAGAACGATTCTCCGAGACGCATTACGCGAAGATGGTCGCCGACCGATATAAGACCGATCACACTGAATTCGTCGTCAAGCCGGAGATGGCGGACATTCTGCCGAAGCTGGCTTGGCACTATGGCGAGCCCTACGCCGACGCCTCGGCCCTGCCGACCTATTACGTCTCGCGCGAGACGCGCAAGTTCGTGACCGTGGCCTTAAACGGCGACGGCGGCGACGAGAACTTCGGCGGCTACCTGCGCTATTTCGCGATGAAAGCGGCGCGCCTGACGGACTCCCTGCCCGGGCCGGTGCGTTCGGCGCTCAAAGCGGGGGCCGAACTCCTCCCGGAGCACGACGCGCCTCTCGGCATGATCTGGCGGTTCAAGCGCTTCCTGCGGTCCACGCTCTTCAACGACCTGCCGGGCCGCCATCTCCGGATGATCTGCTACTTCGCAGAGGACGAAAAGCCCTCGCTCTACGCCCCGGAGTTCGTGAAGGCGCTGGGCCCGGGGTTGGGGGCCACCACGAGGTACATGGCCGACGCCTTCACGGCCTGCGAGGGCGAGGACTTCGTCAACCGGATGCTCTATGTGGACTTCAAGACCTATCTTCCCGAATGCCTGATGGCGAAGGTGGACATCGCCTCCATGGCCTGTTCGTTGGAGGGCCGCTCGCCATTGCTCGACCACGAGTTCGTGGAACTAGCCTACCGGATGCCGGGCAACTGGAAGCTCAAGGGCCTGCGGGGCCACAAGTGGATCTTCAAAGAGGCCTTCAAGGACCTTCTGCCCCCGGAGATACTGACGCGCGGCAAGATGGGCTTCGGCATCCCGCTCGGCTCATGGTTGCGCGGGCCGCTCAAGGACTATTGGGCCGGTCATGTCCTGTCCCGCGAGGCTCTGAGCCGCGGCTACTTCACGCAGAAGGGCCTGCGCTGCCTCTGGGACGAGCATCAAGGCGGCCGCCGCGACCACGGCTACCGGCTGTGGGCCCTGCTGATGCTGGAGCTTTGGCACCGCTACGCCGACGGCGAGGCCGGGCTTATCCGATCTTGAGAGCCGAGAGGATGAATTGCACGCCGACGGCGGCCAGCAGGAGGCCCATGAGGCGCGTGATGATGTTCATGAGGGTCGACGAGATCTTGCTCGCGCCGCTGGCGGCCAAAGTGAGGAAGTGGTAGCTGACCAGGCCTACGGCCGCGATGCAAACGAAGAAGATGCCCTTGTGCGCCCAGGTGTCGGCCTTGCCGGCCAGCACGATGGAAGTGGTGATGGCTCCGGGGCCGGCCAGCATGGGGACCGCGAGAGGGGTGATGGCGATGTCTTCCTTACTGCGGCCCTCCTCGGCTTCCTCGGGGGTCTCGCGCAGGGCCGACTTCTGGGCGCGGAGCATGTCCAGGGAGGAGAGGAGCAGGACCAGCCCTCCGGCCAGTTGGAAGGCGGGCAGGGTGATGCCGAAGAGCTTGAAGATGGACGGGCCCATGACGGCGAAGGCGCCCATGACGCCCGCGCAGGTGATGCAGGCCGTGCGCGCCATGCGCCGGCGCTGCTTGGGGGTGTCGTTCTCCGTCATCGCGAGGAAAGTCGGGATCGCGGCGAAGGGATCCACGATCGCGAAGAGGGAGCCGAAGGTCAGGAACGCGTATTCGAGCATCGCCTGGGCATTCTAGCTTTTTCAGCGGCCGGGCCTCAGGAAGAGCTAAAATAAAACATGACCGTCAAAAAGAAGAAGTTGATCCGTCAGGTAGGCGTCGGAGGGTTCGCGGTCAGTCCCCGTGCGCGCCGCTACGTCGGCGAAGTCCTGCGCTCCCATCGCCTCTCCTACGGCCCCTTCCATCGTCGCTTCGAGTCCGCCTTCGCCAAGGAGCACGATTCCAAGCACTCCGTCTTCTGCAACTCCGGCACGAGCGCGCTCCATATCGCCCTCCAGGCGCTTAAGGAAAAACACGGCTGGGCCGACGGCGACGAGGTGTTGGTCCCCTCGATCACCTTCATCGCGACCTCCAACATCGTCCTGCACAACCGCATGCGCCCGGTCTTCGTAGACGTGGACCCGCGAACATACACCCTCGACCCCGCCCGGATCGAGGAAAAGATCACGTCTCGCACACGCGCCGTCATTCCCGTGCACCTGCTCGGTCTGCCGGCCGACATGGCCCCGATATTAAGCCTCGCCGCAAAGCGAGGTTTGTCCGTCATCGAGGACTCGGCGGAGACGATGTTTGCCCGCTACCAGGGCCGCAAGGTCGGCTCGCTCGGCGACATCGGCTGCTTCTCGACCTATGTGGCGCATTACATCGTGACCGGCGTCGGCGGTCTCGCAACCACGAGCGACCCCGACCTCTACATCCGCCTGCGCAGCCTCATGAACCATGGCCGTGATTCCATTTACCTCTCTATCGACGACGACAAGCACGCCAAGGGGGCTGAGCTCCACGAGATCGTCTCCAAGCGCTTCCAATTCGTTTCCGTCGGTCACTCCTTCCGCGCTACGGAGCTCGAGGCCGCCCTCGGCCTAGCCCAACTCGAGGAGAAGGCCGGCATCGTCAAGGCGCGCGTCCGCCTGGCGCGGCGCCTCAGCGAGGGCCTCCAGGAGTTTTCGGACCGCCTCCAGTTGCCCTTCTGCCCGCCGGATCGCGACCACACTTTTATGATCTATGGTTTGGTTCTGCGCGAGGAAGACAAGAAGGAACTCGTGAACTTCCTGGAGGACCGCGGCGTGGAGACGCGCGACATGCTGCCTCTGCTCAACCAGCCCGTCTACCGTTCCCTCTTCGGAGACCTGGAGCCGCAGTACCCCGTGGCGCGCTGGATTAACCGCTCCGGCTTCTATGTCGGCTGCCATCAGTATATGACGGTGCGCGATGCGGACTACATCGTCGAGCAGTTCCATGCGTTCTTCCGCGCGAAGAAAGGAGCGCGCGCAATGGCCTCGGCGCCGCGTAACAGGAGGATCCTCAGAAGTTTATGAAGCGCTTATGTTATTATTCAGCGAATGCAAAGAACAGTGTTGGTAACCGGCGGCACTGGTTTTTTGGGCAAGAGGCTCGGGCTTGCCCTGAAGAAGGATTTCAACGTCGTACTCAGCGGACGAAACAACAAGCAGAACATGATCGCTGCGGAGTTTTCCGGCTGCCGGGCTCTTCCGCTCGACGTCGCTAACATCGAGTCCGTCCGGGACGTCTTCGCCGAGGCGCGGCCGCACATCGTGGTTCACGCTGCCGCGACCAAGTTCGTCGATCTCGCCGAGAAACATCCGATGGAATGCATCGACGTCAACGTGGTTGGCTCCCAGAACGTAGCCCGCGTGGCCGTCGAGAAGGGCGCCGAGGTCGTCGTCGGGGTGTCCACCGACAAGGCCGCTCCTCCCATTCGGAACATCTACGGGCTCTCAAAGGCCGTCATGGAGAAAATGTTCTGCTCGATGAACGGCAAGACGCCGACAAGATTCTGCTGTGTTCGTTACGGCAACGTCGCCTGGTCCACCGGCTCGGTCCTCCCGATCTGGAAGAAGATGCATGAGAGGACGGGAGTCATCAAAACGACCGGCCCGGAGATGCGCCGCTTCTTTTTCACGGTGGACGAGGCGGTGAAGCTCGTGCGCACGGCTATCGACAATATCGATGCGATTTCAGGGAACATCCTCACCCGCACGATGAAGTCGGCGCAGATTGAGGCTCTCTTGAAGGTCTGGATCAAGCACAAGGGCGGAAGCTGGGAAAAGATTGCGGGTCGCCCAGGAGACCGGCTCGACGAGTTTATTTTCGGAGAAGCCGAGTTGCCCTTTACGAGCGAGTGTAAATACGGCGACGTCCCCCACTACGCGATCTCCCCCAATACCCGCATTGAGCGGCCGCTGAAAGAATGCGTTTCGTCGGCAAACGTCGAGAGGCTCAGCGAGCAGGAGATCCTCGCCATCATCAATGATCCGCCCCTGGAAGAGAAATAAGAACAAGGTCATCCGGCACGCGCTGATCATGGCGGCCGGCCGCGGGATGCGGATGCTGCCTCTCACGAACAGCATCCCCAAACCCCTGGTCCATTTCGGCAACGACACGCTCATCTCGAGCGGCATTCACAGGATCACGAAAGCCGTTGAGTTCGTCCACATCACGGTCGGTTACAAAGCCGCGACGGTGGCCCAGCACGTCATCGAGCTTGGCGTCAACACGGTCCTCAACACTGAAGGCAAGGGAAACGCGTGGTGGATTTACAACACGTTCTTCAAGCTGCTCGACGAGCCGATTTTTGTCCTCACCTGCGACAACATCGTTGAGCTGGATTTCAACCTTATCTCGAAGGAATACGTCCGTTTCGGACGGCCGACCTGCATGGTGGTTCCCGCCCGGCCGATTCGCGGCTTGGAGGGCGACTATATCCTGCAGCGCGACAACGTCGTCTTTCGGTTGGATCGGCGCAAACCGACGGGATCGTATTGCTCCGGCATCCAAGTGCTCAATCCGGCCAAAATCAATGGGATGACGCGCCGGACCGAGGACTTCAATAGCGTCTGGCGGCAACTGATCAGCCGCCGACAGGTTTACTGCTCGAACATCTATCCGAAACGGTGGTTCACTGCGGACACCATCGACCAGCTTGCTCGGCTCAATACCTGGGGAAAAGGGCGTTCCGTCTCGTAGAGACCGCTTCGCTATGCCCGTCTCAGTCACCGCGATCATCACTTGCTACAACTACGGCCGCTTCGTCGAAGAGTCCATTCGCAGCGTTCTGAATCAAGATTGGAGCGGCTGCTCGCGGGAGATCATCGTCGTCGACAACGAATCGACCGACGACACGCGGCAGCGCGTTGAAAAATTCGTTCCCGAAGTCCTCTATATCCATCAAAAAAATCAAGGGCAAGGAGGGGCGTTCAACACGGCGTTTCGGCATTCGAGCGGAGAAATCATCTGCTTCCAGGATGCCGACGATATTTGGTATCCGCGCAAAATCGTCCGAGTCCTGGAGGAGTTCGCCCGGCATCCCGAAGCCGGGATCGTCCAGCATCCGCTCGATGCGATGGATGCTTCCGGACGCGTTCTCTGGCGAGCCTCCGCGTTGACGCAGGCCGATCTCCGGCTCGAGGATCTTTTGGAAGGCAGAGCGCAGCTGATCGGCGCGCCGGGCCTCAGCATTCGCCGGTCCGTGTTTGAAAAAATCTCTCCTGTGCCGACCGACGCGCCCTATTGCGCGGATGAATACGTGTCGAAGCACGCTCTTTTCTTCGCTCCGGCGCGCACCGTGCCGGAAGCATTGGGCTGCTTGCGCATCCACGGCAATAATTTTTACCAAAAGATTGATTGGAAGCCGGAGAATATCGAGAAATACCTGATGATCCGCGAGCATTGGGACAGGCATCTTGAACGCCGGCTCAAGGAGCGGGGCCTGCGCCTATCGCCGCTCGTCGAACGCTTGAGCCTGTTGGAGCGGCGCAAGAAGGAGATCCTCCTGTGCGGTTGGCGCGGCCGGAAGTCTGAGGGGCTTGCCGTCTGGCGCCGGCTCAAAAATGAGAACCCGGCGTCTCTGTTTCTAGCGTTCAAGATGGCGAGCCTGTTGATCGCGATGATCTCTCCAAGTCTTTATTTGAATCTTCAAGCCGGGTATGAAAAATTCCGATGGTTGCCGCGCTTGCGCATGGCGCTGCTGCGCGAGAATGCCTCGCTGAAGTAAATATCCGATAATCCTTTCAATGGAGCCCGGAGAACGCCGACTCTGCTTCGCCGTGTTCGCGGCGGCTCTCCTCCTTTATCTCGCGTTTCGCTCGCTATACTTCAACTTCGACGGCGTGGCATGCGCCATCGCGGTCGAGCTCTCCGACTTCAAGCACCTCGTCCACGGCAATCACCTGGCCTACGGCGTGGTCGGCTGGCTTTTCAACCGCGCTTGGCTTATATTAGGCTATAAGGGTCCAGCCCTTCTTGCGCTTCAGATACTCGACGGTCTGCTGGGCGCGGCCGGCGCCGCGGTCCTGGCGTCCCTCGTGCGGCGCTCGGGCCGCCCGGACCGCGAGGCCGCGCTTGCGGGCGCGGCGCTTGCCGTGTCCCACGCCTGGTGGTTCTGGAGCCTGGAGGCTCAGGTCTACATGCTGGGAGCTCTTTTCGCCGCGCTCGCCGCGCGCGAGGCGCTGGGCGAGAGACCGCGGCCCGCCGTCATCGGCGTCTGGCAAGCCTGCGCCGCGCTCGGCCACGTCGGGCATCTCATGGCCCTGCCCGCGCTCGCCTGGCTTCTGGCGAAGAAGAAAGGACGCAAAGCGCTCGCGCCTTCGCTCGGCGCGTTTGCCGCGGTCCTTCTCGTCTCCTACGCGGCGGCGGGGCTCCTCGCGGTGAGGCCTCGTTGCGAACTGGAGCTGAGGTTGTGGCTGCTCGGCAGCGCGGCTCTGGGCAAGCACCGGACCTTCCTGTGGCACTCGACCGCGCCGCTCGACGCTCTGCGGGCGTGGTCGGTCATGACTCTGCGCGTGTTCTGCGAGTTCTCAGGGCGGACCGGCGCGGCCTGGCTCGCGGGTCTGGTGCTGGCGGCCCTGCCCATCGCCGCGGCCGCGCGCGGCGCGCATCAGGGCGGGCGGGAGGCGCGGTTCTGGCTGTTGTGGCTGGCGGGCTACGCGACGCTCTTTCTATTCTGGGAGCCTTTCACCATCGTCTACCGGGTGAGCGACCTGATCGGCCTCTGGGCTCTGGTCATGCTGGGGCTGGATTCCTGGCGCCCGCTCGCGCGCACCGCGGCGCTTGTCGCGTGGACGGCCGCGGCCGGCGCCTACAACCTCGCTTTCGTCGTGCGTCCGGCGTCGGCGCCGGCGTCCAATCCGGAGTATCTGGAGGCCCGCTGGGTCTCGGCGCACACACCGGAGAACGCCTGGGTCTTCGCCGTCGGGCGCGGTCCCGTGTACCTGTCCTATTTTGCGCACCGCAATCCCTTGGAGCTTCGCTACTTGGAAGACGAAAAATCGCTTTTCACCCGCCTCGACGTCCTTCGCGCCCGCGGCGAGAAGGTCTTTACGACCGACCGCGCCTTGGAGATCTCCGGACTGGGCCCGGCGCTGACCCGCTACGGGATGCGCACGGAGGCCTCCGGCGACGGACTCACGCTTTATCGCGTGTCTGGATTCTAGATTTTCGCCGACGCCACGGCGCCGCGCACGACAGCGAGCGTCTCGGCGGCCGCGCGCCGCCAGGAGAAGGCGGCGGCACGCTCCAGTCCCTTGCGGCGCAACTCGGCGGCCAGGGCGGGGTCGCCGAGCAGCCTCTCCAGCGCGACGCCCAGCCCCTGCTCGTCGTCGGGGTCGTGGGTCAGGGCCGCATCTCCTGCGATCTCAGGCAACGAGCCTGCGGTGGACACCACGACCGGCGTGCCGCAGGCCATGGCCTCGAGGACGGGGAATCCGAAGCCCTCGAGTCGCGAGGGTACCGCCGCGACCGAAGCTCCCTGGTAGAGCGCGACCAGCGTCGCGCGCGGCACGGCGCCGAGCCGCAGCACGCGTTCCGCCAGCGGGACGCCCGCGCAGAGACGCGCGACCTCGGCTGAGGCGTCTCCGTCGCGTCCCGCCAGCACGAGTCTGTGCGGCAGGCTGGGATTGCGTTCGACGAGACGGCCAAAGGCGCGCAACAGCAGCGGGACGTTCTTGCGTGCGACCAGGGCGCCGACGTGGAGGAGATAAGGCCCATCCACGGAGGGTGGTTGATCGCCAGGCCGCGCCGGCCGGAAGGAGACATCGGGCCCGCCCTCATGCACCATCGTCACGCGCGCCGGCTCCAGGCGCCATTTGGCGAGCACGTCCGCGCGCGTGCGCTCCGACACGGCGATCACCCGCCGAGCCCGGGCCACGGAGCGGTCAGTGAGCGTCCGGAAATAGAAGCGGGGCCACAGTCCCGGCGGGAGAGTATCGCTGCCGACGTGGTGGACGACGACGACTCCGGGCAGCCGCGTCAACGGCGGCAGGACGTTGCCCAATCCGAGATAGGCGTCGGCGCCGGCCTCGAGCAGGCGCCGCTCGCGCCAGCGCAGGCCGAGCGCCTCCTCGGCGGGCAGCAGCAGGCGCTGCGGCGCGCGCAGCGGCAGCAGCCGCACGCGAGGCCCACGCGGCAGGGGCGCGCGCTCGAGGCCCTCGGCGCTGCGCCAGGACGAGATCGTCATGATCAACTCTAATTCGGGGATCTCGGCGAGCGCTGCGCAGATGCGTTCGCAGTAGAAGCCGAGCCCGCTCACGGCGTCGAGCAGGGGCGCCGCGTCTACGGCGAGCCTCATGCGTTGATCACGCTGGTCATTGGCCCTGAATCTACTAAATTTACGATTCGTCGTTTTTGCTATCCTGGGCCCGGAGCCTAGTGAAAAAAACGACCTACGGTGCTCCGTCCTCCTGGCGCACCGCCCTGTGGGCCGCGGTCGGCGTCTTCTGCCTGCTCCTGCTCCGTCCTGCCCTCATCGCGGCACTGCGCGTCAGGGCCACAACCACCAAATCTGCGGCCTGGGCCGCCTCTCCCAGCAACGGGCGATTCCGCCTGCTCGTGCCGGAACTCTTCCCGACGCGCTCCCACGATGAGGCCTACTACGGCGCGCGGGTGAACCAGATCCTTCGCCACGGTTATCCCCGCGACCCGTACTGGCGCGACGACGTCTTGCTTGCGGGTTGGCTGCACGACTCCCTGGGCTTCTACATCCTGTCAGCCTTCGCGTTCCTGGCGGGGCGCGACCTGACCTGGGGCTGGGCCCTGGCTGTGGCGGCTCTGGGCGCCGCATGGTTCCTCTGGTTCTTCGCCGTGTTCCGGTGGTGGTCGGGCCGGGACGAGGCGACCCTGCCGCTGGCGCTCGTGTCCGTGGTCTTCCCCGACCTCTACGTGTGGCTGCTCGACGTCAATCTCAGTCCGCGCGTGAACCTCGAGCGCTGGAGCCTCGTCTTTGTCCACCGGCAGGCGGAGATCGGCCCCATCTTCCGCCGCTTGCCCTCGCAGATGCTCTCCTACTTCCTGCTGGCGTTGCTGCTCTGGGGCGCATGGGACCTGGCCTGCCGCGCGCAGCGCTCGATGTTACGCGCCGCGCTGCTGGGCCTGGGCTTCGGCGCGATGGCGCTGGTGCACCCGTACGAGTTTACGTTCGGGCTGGCGGCGCTCTCCTTGTTCGCGATGGCGCTGTGGGCCTCCCGCGTTCCGGGGAGCCTGCGCGCGGCGGCGGCGCTGGGCGCGGCCTTGCTCCTGTCAGCCGCCTATCTCGCCTTGCAACTTGCCACGGTGGACCCACAGGCGCGCCGCGAGAGCCTGGATCTCATAGGCTGGACCGCGGCCCGGCGCTTTTACTGGGTGACGCTCGTCCACCCCGTTGCGGCCGCGCTGATGCTCGGCGCCCGCGCGCGCGAGCGCGACGCGGGCCGGGCCGCGGCCTGGCTGCTCCTGGCCTGTCTACAGGGAGCGGCTTTCGCCTGCCGCAACGCCCAACTCGTGACGGGCGGGACGGTCCAGGTTTTTCATTACATCTCCTTCGGCAGCTTCGGGGCGGCGCTGGCGCTTATGCTCTGGATCTCCGAGCGCCCCTGGTGGACGCGCCGCGCGGCCATCGGCGTCGGCGCGGCGGCGTTGCTGCTGGCGCTGAGCAACGAGTCGCGCGCGGCACTGTCGACGTATCGTCTCTTCGGGTTGCCGCGCGACGTGGAGGCCGCGGCAGACTGGGTCGATGCGAACCTGCCCGAGGACGCGCTTGTGGCCTCTCTATCGATGGAGGCCAATCTCGTGCTCCCGCTCTACACCGGAGCCAAGGTGCTGGGCGCACCCTCTTCGCCGAACCTCGTGCGCTTCTTCACGCGCGACGAGTACCTGGGGCGGATCGCCTCGCTGCTCAAGACTTGCGGCGCCGACCCGGACCTCTTCCTCAAGGAGCGCTGGGTCACGCCCGAGCGGCGTCTGGCCCTGGCGGCGCGCATGCGCCGACGCCAGCTCGAGGAGGGGGAGTTGGACTACCCGTCATTCGAGCCCGCCGAGTGGTTCTATTCCTGGATGCCGCAGGATCCGACGGACGGGCCCAGCGCCGCCGGCCGGCGGCGTTTGCGGGAGCTCTACGAGACGGCCCCTCCCGCGCCGCGCCCGTACCACCTCTGGGTGGCGGAGGCCGACCGCGCGCTGCTGCGCCGACCTCCGGAGTCGCTGGGAGGCCGGCGCGTTTTCTCAAACGGATCGGTGGAGGTCTTCGAGTTCCGATGAGCCGCGGCAAGCGCTTGACGCAACGTCGAGGGCTGGCATCATTTGCGCGCCTCGTACATCGCCCATTTCCCATGTACGGCGATGGGGTTCCCGGGCCACGGCTTGTCGGCGGGGATCAGGACATGCGTGATCCCGCGCTCGGCGGCCAGGCGCGCGACTCTCTCCGGAGTCGCGCGCTCCAGCGTCGCGACCATCTGCCGTATGTGCGAGCCGTAATCGGTGACGGCTTCGGGATTGTAGCCGCTCTGGAGGAGGCGGCGACCCATGGCCGGTGCGGCCGAGAAATAGAGCATGGGCCCGTCCGCGTCCTCGACGCAGGGCGACATGAGTCGCTCCGCGCGCGCCATCCACAGCGTGCAGTCGGCCTGGGCCAGAGGCGCCTGGAAGATCACTGCGTCGAGCGGCAGGGCGCGTCGCGCCCACAGCGCCATGCGGCTCAGGTCCTGGTCTTCGCGCGTGCCGGGCCACAGCGCCACGCTGAGCGCGAACAGGCCCACGGTCATGGCCAGTCCGGCTCGAAGCGCATAGCGCGGCGGCGTCATGCTCAGTAATCGGCCGAGTAGCAGCGCCCCGAGCAGGCCCACCGCGCCGGTCCATTGAAAGGTCGGCAGGGATAGGAAGCCCCCGCGCAGGCCGACGGCGACGGCCAGCGCGCGCGCCGCGCCGGGGAAGGCCGCAGCCAGCAGACCTGCGGAGAGGGCCGCGCCCGCTGCCGCTTTCGCCGTCTTTTGCCAGGGGCCGCCGTGCAGGCTTGTCCATAGTGGGAGGGACAGGGCGCGTGCGCCCAGGTCTCGGGGTGCGGCCAAGGCCAAGGTCCAGGCCAGGGCCGGCGCCAGCGGGCGGCGCTGCTCCATGGCGAGGGCGAGTTCTCGAGACAGCGCCAGTATCCCGACCAGATCCAGTATATAGAGTGAGACCCAGGGCTGCATCTTGACCACGATGCCCCAGAGCGGCCCGCCGGGCCCGCCGTATCCGCCCACGACGGTCCCCACCGCCAGCGTCAGCATCATCCATCCCATCGCGCGCAGCAGCGGCGCGCGCATGTCCCAGTCGCGCGCGCGCCACAGCGCGCCCAGGGCCAACGTCAAACCGAACAAGCCGAACAGCAGGTCGGTGACCGCCAGGCCGCGGCCGCTGATGAAGGGCTGGAAGGAGGCCAGCGCGGCGCGGGCGTAGGCGGGGTCTGACTCCCCCAGCGGAGAACGTCCCGCCGCCAGGAGGAGAGGCATGGCGGCAAGGCCCGTGGCGAGCAGGCGCAAGTTCGCGCCTCGGCGGAAGGCGGGCCTTCGCACAGCTTCGAGCAGGTCCTCGGCGACGATCCAGGACCACAGGTGGATGGCGGGGTTAGCGTGTAGGTACGTCGCGGCAATGAGGAAAGCGAGCGCCGCGTTCCGGCGGCCCAGGAGACAATTCTCCACGGCCAACAGGAGTGGGAGCAGTCCGAGTGAGCGGTCCAGGGCGGACAGTCCATTGGGGACGGCGCCCGGAGAAAACGGGGCCTGAAGTCCGTACCACAGCGCGGCCAGGATGCCGGCGGTCTCGGAGCCGGTGACACCGAGGGTCAGATGGAACACGGCGGCCGCGCAGCCCAGCCATAGGATGAACAGGAGGACGCGCGCGCTGTGGTCGACGGGGAGACCGGCCCGCTCCAGAGCGGCGAGTGCGCGGCCCAGCGTCGCGGCGGAACGCGAGTAGGGCGAGGACAGAGTGGCCGTCACCATCGGGTCGAAGGCCAGGACGGCGTGCAGTTCGGCCTTGGCGACGAGCACGGCGTGGGAGCGCCCGCCCAGGGGAACGCGCTGCGCGGACAGCGCGGCCGCGCCCAGAGCCGCGAGCAGCGACAGCGACCACGCGCGGCGACGGCCCGGATTCATGAGCGGATTCTATCATTCCCCGACGGCGATGCGTTCTTGCGTATTTTTGTAGGATGAGCGTTCCGGACGGTTTGGAAAATATGAGCCAAGGACCACAGCTATCCGTCGTTCTGCCCACCCTCGACGAGGCCGCGGGCCTGCGCGTCCTTCTGCCGCGTTTGGAGGCCCTCTTTTCGCGCCTCGGCGTGAGCGGGGAGGTCCTGGTGGTCGACGGGGGCTCCCGCGACGAGACGACCGCGGTCGCCGCGGAGCAGGGCGCGCGCGTGCTGCGTCAGAAGGGCCGCGGCTTCGGCTCGGCCGTGCGCGAGGGACTGCAGGCGGCCGGCGCCGAGTGGGTCGCGCTGATGGACGCGGATGGTTCCCATGCGCCCGAAGACCTCGAGCGCTTCTGGGCGCGGCGACAGGAGGCGCGGCTGATCGTAGGCTCGCGCTATTGCCGGGGCGGTTCGGCGGACATGCCTTGGCTGCGCCAGGTCCTCAGCCGCGCGCTCAATATCGTCACCCGGCGCGTGCTGGATTTGCCCGTGCGCGAGTCTTCCAGCGGATTGCGCCTCTATCACGGGCCCTCCGCTCGGGCCGTGCCCAGCGTCGCGATGGATTTTTCGATCCAGCAGGAGCTCCTCGTCGGCATACTCGCCAAGGGCGGACGCGTGGTCGAGGAGCCCATCCACTACGCCCCGCGCCTCACCGGGGAGTCCAAGGCGAACGCCTGGGAACTGGCCTTCGCCTACGCGCGCATGCTCCTGCGGCTCAAGCCCCAGCGCGGCGGCTGGCGGGTGGAGGCGGGCCTTTTCTGCACGCTGACTCTAGGTCTCGCCACGGGCCTATGCGGCATCACGGGCGGCCTGCCGGGAACGGAGCGCTGGCGGGCCCTGCCCGAGGGACTGCGCCGGTCCCCCGTCTTCGCGCGCAGCTTGGCCGACTCCTGGCGGCGTCTCTATGAAGAGATAAAAAAATCCCACGACGAGATGCGCGCCGATGAGCCGCGCACCTCGGTTCGGGGCGTCGTCGAGATCGCCCCAGGCTGGACCTTTCCTCCCGACGAGTTGGTCAATGCCGCGCGCGCCCTTCTGACCCAGACCGTGAACCCCGATGAGAAAAAATCGTTCATCATCCTGGCGCAGATGCGTCCGTGGCGTTTGGAGCTCAAGCCCCTCTACGTCCAATACGGAGGCGCGTTCATCTATCCTCTCGGCGCTTTCCTGGGTGGCGCGCACCTGCTCCATCTCGCACGGCTGACGCCCGACCTCTCTTACTATCTGGCCGCGCCGGAGGCGATGGCCCGCCTCTACCTCCTTGGTCGCCTTTTCACGCTTCTCTTCCACCTCGGAACCCTCTGGCTGCTCTATGAGTTAGGGCGCATCCTGTCCGGACGTCGGACCGGGACTGCGGCGGCCCTCCTCTGGGCCCTGGCCCCGGTCGCGATCATCAACGCCCATATCCTTAAGCCGCATCCCGTCGCGGCCTTCTTCTTCCTCGCCGGGGCCTACTTCATGGTCCGCGCCGTCGAGGAGGGAAGAGGAATTGACGCTCTTCTCTGCGGCCTAGGGATGGGCTTGGCCGCCGGCGGCAATCTTGTCCTCGGCTTCGGGCTCTGCGCGCCGCTGCTCGCCCGGCTCTGCCGCCGCGAGGGATCCTGGATTGCGGCTGGCCTCGGGTCGGTTGCGGGGCTGGGCGCCGTGATCGTCACCAATCCCTTCCTCGTCTTCTCGCCCCGCGACTTCGCCTGGGAGCTCACCGTCTACTCTCCATCGCACTTCGCCTTATCTCTTAGGGGGCTGGCCGTCTTTGCCCTGCGCGTCGTCCCGGAGGGGCTCGGGGCCGCGCTGGCCGCGCTGGCCGCGGCGGGCTTGGCGCGCGCCCTCTTCCAGGACGCGTGCCGCCGCGCGGCGGCCCTGCTCGCCCTCGGGGGCATCGCCGTCGTCCTGCTTCGCTTTCCTGAGATCTCAGCTAGCACCGGCTCCCTGCGCCTGCACTACCCGGTTGCGGCCCTCGGGGTCCTCTTCGCCGCCGACCTTCTGTCCGCGCTCCCCTCTCCGGCCCTGGCCGGGCTCCTCCTGGCGGGCGCTTTGGCCGACACGGGACTGCGCGGCGCCGTCCATCTCGAGAACCTCCGCCGGGAGGCCGGGCCGTCGTCGACGAAAACCCTCGCCGCGGGCTGGGTGGACGCGAACATCCCGGCCGGGGCCTCGGTTGGTCTGCTGCGTTATCCCGAACCCGCGCACACTCCGTCCTTCCGCTGGGATCGCCTGCGCTTGGTGGTCTTCGAGTCGTCTCGGAACCTGGAAGCGCGCCCCGCGCCGGAGTGGGTTGTCGCCAGCGCCTCGGGGTGGGACGCCTTGGACGAGGGCCTGCGCAACCGCTATGATGAGGCCCAGAGCTTCCCGCCGGCGCGTCTGCTGTGGGCCGCGCCGCGCGACGACTCCTTTTACGCCGACGCCGGCATGACCGTCCGGCGGCGCCGACCATGAACCGCCCTCTGGCCCTCGCTTTGTCGACCGAACCGCGCGTGACCCTGCGCGCAGCCGAGCCGCGCGACTTAGAGGACCTTCGGGTCTGGAAGAACGCCAACAGGAAGAGCTTCTTCTTCCAGAGCGAGATCACCCCGGAAATGCAGAAGACCTGGTATGCCTCATACCTCCTGCGTCCCGAGGACTTCATGTTCATCGTCGAGCACAAGGGCCGCAAAGTCGGGTGCATGGGCTTCCGTCTCCAGAAGGACGGTTCGGCCGACGTTTACAACATCATCGTCGCGCCCGGCGGTGCGGGCAAGGGGCTCATGAAGGCGGCGATGGGCCTGATGTGCGCCCATATCGCGTCCCATCACACCAAGGACATCGGCTGTCTGGTCTTAAAAGGCAATCCGGCGGTGACTTTCTACGAGCATTGCGGCTTCAAGAACGTCGCAGACGCCGGAGACCATATCATCCTGAAGCTTGAGGAGGGGAAAGCATGATCAACGTTTTCGGCTCGCTGATGGGTCCGGAGGAACTGGAGGAAGTCCGCACCAGCCTCGAGGCGCAGTGGATCGGCATCGGCCCCAAGACCTCGGCCTTTGAGAATGCGTTCGCTGCGCGTCTCGGCTTGCCCGGCTTCGTGCTGCTCGACTCGGGCTCCAACAGCCTGCACCTGGCCATGAAACTCCTGGACCTACCTCCGGGCTCGGACGTCATCGTGCCCTCGTTCACCTGGATCGCCTGTGCGCACGCCGTCATCCTCTCCGGTCATCGCCCGGTATTTGCCGATGTGGATCTCGACACCCACAACATCACGCTGAAGACGGCTGAGGCGGCCCGCACGCCTAAGACCGCGGCTGTGATGATCGTCCACTACGGAGGGCTCCCGGTTCGCGTCGATGAAATCGCCCGCCTCGGCCTGCCCATCCTAGAAGACGCCGCACACGCGGTGGACTCGAAGCTGAAGGGCGTCTCCTGCGGGAATCTAGGTGAGGTCGGCATCTATTCCTTCGATGCCATCAAGAACCTGGCCATGGGTGAGGGCGGGGGCCTGACCGCCAAGGACTCGGTGCGACTGGCGCGCGCCAAGCAACTGCGCTACTGCGGCATCGGCAAGTCCGGCTTCGAGGCTTCGGCCAGCAAAGACCGCTGGTGGGAGTACAACGTCACCGACTTCTTCCCGAAGATGTTGCCCAGCGACATCGCCGCCTCCATCGGCCTGGCCCAACTGCGCAAGCTCGACAAGATGCAGGCCTGCCGCAAAAAGATCTGGGAGGTCTTCCAGAAGGAGTTCGCCTCCTTGGGCTGGCTTGTGCGTCCACAGGACGCTCCGACCGATGCGACGCACTCCTACTTCACCTACTGCGTGCGCGTGCCGGGCGGTAAGCGCGATGCCTTCGCTAAATACCTCTACAACGCCGGCATTTACACGACTCTACGTTACCATCCCCTGCACATGAACAAGATCTACGGCTCGACCGCTCGGCTGCCGGTCTGCGAGCGCCTCAACGAGGAAGCCCTGAGCCTGCCCCTCCATCCGGGCCTCAAGGATGTGGATGTGGCCAAGATCGTGGAGGAAGTGAAGGGCTGGAAAGGATGACTGAAGACCCCATCATCGTCCTCGGCGCGGGTTGCGCTGGTCTCATGGCCGCGCGCCGCCTGCGCGAGAAGGGGCGGCCGGTCCTGCTCGTGGAGGCCGAGGATCACGTCGGGGGCCTGGCCGGGGGCATCACGCTCGGGGGGGACGTCTACGAATACGGTCCCCACGTCTTCCACACCACGGACGCCGACATCCTCGCCGACATCAAGACCCTCATGGGAGGAGATCTTCTTCCCTATGAACGGACGATCCAGATCAAGTTCCTGGGCAACTACTTCAAGTTCCCGCTCGCCATGCCCGACGTCCTGCTCAAGCTCCCTCTGACGACGGTCCTCCACGCGGCGGGGAGCTTCGCCTATCACTTCGTCAAGGGCGCCTTGGTCAAGCCCGCGCAGGAGAACTCCGAGACCCTCCTGCAACGCTACTACGGCGATGTGCTCTACCGCCTTTTTTTCAAGGACTACATCCAGCGCGTCTGGGGCATCCCCCCTTCGGACTTCTCCCCGTCCTTCGCGCGTGAGCGCATCCCGCGCCTGAATATCCTGGACTTCCTCGACAAGGCCGCGGCCGCGGCGCGCAAGGTCTTCTCATCCGGCGACGCGATGAAGACCGAGGGCTATGTCGAGAAGCTCGAGGGGCAGCTCTGGACCACGAAGAAGGGATTCTCCATGATCTGCGAGCGCATGGCCGCCGACGCCTTGAAGAAAGGTGCCCGGCTGCGCCTCTGTGCCCGCGTCCTCTCGCTGCGCCGGGAAGGCGGGAGGGTCGCGGCTGTCGAGTTGGAACACGGCGGCAAGAGCGAGGTCGTGCCCTGCTCCGGGATCGTGAATACGCTGGCCATCAACGAGGCGGCGAGGATGTTCACGCCGTCGCTGGGCGACGCGGTGGCGGCGGCGGCCGAGGCGATCCGCTTCCGGGCCATCGTATTCGTCGGCCTCAAGGTCCGCCGGCCGAAGGCCCTGCGCGCCTCCTTCATGTATTTCCGCGAGCATTCCTTCAACCGCATCACGGACCTTGCGCACTTCGGCTTCCACATGGACCCGCCCGGGACCACGCTTCTGGTGGCGGAGGTCGCTTGCGACCCGAAGGACTCCATCTGGACGGACGAGTCCGTGGCGGTGGAGGCCGTGGTCGCGGACTTAGTCCGCGAGGACATCCTCGACCGCGCGGAGGTGATCTCCGCCCATGTCTTCCGCGCCCGTCACGCTCACCCCATGTACACCCTGGGCTATGAGGTTGCGCTCAAGACGCTCCTTGACGCTTTCGCGGGTCTATCGAACGTCGAGACCGCCGGCCGTCAGGGGCGATTCCAGTACGTCAACACGCATGTGGCCATGAAGATGGGTCTCGACGCCGCCGACCGCCTGGACGCGAAGCTGGAAAACGGTGTCAGGCTTTCGAATCTTTAAAATTCCAGAAAGAATTTGAAAGATTCGAAAGCCTGACACCGCCCGCTCTCAGCGCCGACGCAGGATCGCGACGAGGGATAAGCCTAAGGGGGGGTGGATGAATCCTTCAAGATGGGAGACGACGGGCAGGACCGCATTCATCAGCGCGTAGTTCTCGTCCTTCTGCTTCTTCTCCTTCAGGACGCGCCCCTTCAACCACCAACCGAAGGCCGCCAGGGCGTTGAAGTGGTGGAGGTCCACCCACTCGACGCAAGCTTCGCCGGCCTGAGCCGTGAGCGCGCGCAGCGAGGCCTTCGTGTACCGCCGGAAGTGTCCGTCGAGGGCGTCCAGGGTGCCGTACAGAAAGGGATGGGCGGGGACGAGGAGACAGATGTGACCGCCTGGGGTCGTGCCCTCGATCATGTGCTTAAGGGCCAGGTCGTCGCGCTCGACGTGCTCCAGCACGTTGACGCTGAAGGCTGTGTCAACTGCGGCCGCGCGCATCTCGGCAACGAGGGCCGGGTCCGTGGCGTCCGAAGCCGCGGCCAGGCGCACGCGGGGGTCGCGATGGCGCTCGGCGAAGCGGGCGCGTAAGTCGGCGTCGGGCTCGACGCCGAGGTAGGTTTCGACGCCCGCCGCCAGGAAATGCTCCACGAAACTGCCCAGACCGCAGCCGACATCGGCGACGCGGCGGCCGATGAACGGCTGGAACTGCGAGAATTGCCAGGCGAAGTAGGGGCGCGCCCGCGACGACCAGCGCTCGTAGAACTCGGCATGCGACTCGTTCATTTGACCCGGTGGTAGAAGAGGCCGAGGGCGAAGGAGACGAACACGCACTGCACGCCGGTCAGCACGGAGGCGATGGCCAGGACGGCCCCGTCCAGGCGCAGGGCGTCGGGGCCCAGGGGCAGGACGCGTCCGTAGTAGGAGATCGGGAGGTAGGCCAGGAGCGCAACGCCGAGCAGGATCAGGGCCGTGCCCAGGATGAGGCCCTTCTCCAGGCTGAAGGTCTTATGAAGGAAAACGATAAGGCGGTTGCGGGCGTCGTAGCGCTCCTGGTAATCCGCTTCCTGAGCCACGATTCCCAGCCCGAGCGCTCCGATGCCGACCAGCCAGAACAGCAGGGCCGTGAGCATGTGGCGGCTGGCGAGCCAGTCGGCGGTTCCCGGCGCGAGGACGTCGCGAACGGTCAGGCCCAGCAGCCCCGCGCCGCCAAGGGTCGCGCAGAAGGTTCCAGGAAAGAAGAAGGTCCCCAGGGGGGAGAAAAGAAGCATGAAGCGCAGGTGGCGCCAGCCGTCGCGCCAGGTGCGCAGGTGCGGGGGACGATCGCGCAGGTCCTTGTAGAGGTTGCAGGGCACCTCGGCGATCTTGAGACCCACGAGCGAGGCTTTGACCAGCATCTCGGTGGCGAACTCCATGCCGTCGGCCTTCAGGCCCATGCGCTCGAAGGCGTCGCGGCGCAGGGCGCGCATGCCGCAGTTGGTGTCGCCCAGGCCCGTGCCGAAGAGGAGGTTCATGACGACGGTCAGCACTGGGGTGCCCAGGTAGCGGTGAAGGAAGGGCATGGCCCCCGGGGAGATCACGCCCTGGAAGCGGTTGCCCACTACCAGGTCGAAGCCGGCCCTCAGCTTCTCCACATAGGGGACGCACTCCTCGAAATCGTAGGAGCCGTCCGCGTCGGCCATGACGAGGAAGCGCCCCTTTGCGGTGGTGAAGCCCCCGCGCAGGGTTTTCCCATAGCCTCGGCCCTCGATGGCCACTACGCGCGCTCCCGCGGCGGTCGCGACCTCGCGCGTGCGGTCGGCGGAGCCGTTGTCGGCCACCACGACCTCGCCTGACGTCTTCAGGGTGGAGATGGCCTTAAGGGCCTTGCCCACGCAATGGGCGATGGTGCGCTCCTCATCGAGCGCGGGGATCACGATAGAAAGCTCGAGCTCCGACATTTGCGCGATTGTAGCATTCCCTTCCGGGTCGGGGAGGGGGGCGATTGTGTAGAATGACGCACCGTGGGATATTGGGACCGCAAGAAAGTCTTGGTGACGGGCGGCGGCGGTTTCATCGGAAGCCACGTCGTCGAGCGCCTGCTCGCCTCCGGGCGAGGCGTGAACATTACGGTTGCCGACCACCCCTCGCCCGCCAAGCGGCGCAACCTGGCCGCAGTCTGGAAGGACCTGCGCTTCGTCTCGACCGACCTTCGAAACTCCGCCGCGGCGCGGCGCGTCTGCCGCGGCCAAGACGTCGTCCTCAACCTGGCCGCCTGCGTCGGCGGCGTGGGCTACAACAGCGTCCATCACGGCTCGCTGTTTCGCGACAACATGATCCTGGGACTCAACGTTCTGGAGGCGGCGCGGCGCGCCCAGGTCGGCCGCTTCCTCGTCGTCAGTTCCGCCTGCGTCTATCCGCGCGACTGCGCGATCCCGACCCCGGAGGCCGAGGGCTTTCGGGACCGGCCCGAGCAGGCCAACGAGGGCTACGGTTGGGCCAAGCGCATGACCGAGTACGCCGGCAAGACCTATGCCGGCGAGTTCGGCATGTCCGTTGCAATTGCCAGGCCCTACAACGCCTACGGCCCCCGCGACCACTTCGACCCGGAGCGCTCTCATGTGATCGCGGCCCTCGTCAAGCGCGCCTGCGATGAAGAGGACCCGGTCAAGGTCTGGGGCGACGGCCGCTCCACCCGCTCGTTTCTATTCGTGGAGGATATCGCCCGTGGAATCCTGGAGGTCGCCGAGAAGTACCCGCGGGCCGATCCCGTCAACATCGGGGCCGACGATGAGATCTCGGTGCGCGAGTTGGCCGAGATGATCATCCGTCTAGCCGGCACGGGGGCGAGACTGTCCTTCGACCTGCTCAAGCCGTCGGGCCAGCCGCGCCGTCGCTGCGACGTGACGAAGGCGACGAAAGAACTCGGCTTCACGGCGCGGGTCGCCCTGCCGGAGGGCCTGGCGAAGACGATTGAATGGTATCGCGCGCACGAGAGGGGGGCCGTCGAGGCAGTCCGCCGATGAAATTGAAGCGCGCGCTCGTCTTGCTGACATTCAACGAGATCGAGGCGCTTGAGAAACTCTTCGATAAGATCCCGCGCAACGCGGCCGACGAGTTCTTCGCCGTGGACGGCGGCTCCCAGGACGGCACGGTCGAGTATCTGGAGTCCAAGGACGTGAAGGTCCTGGGCCAGCCGCGGCGCGGGCGGGGCTGCGCTTTTTCGGTGGCGCTGGACGTGACCGACGCCGAGGTCCTCTGCTACTACAGTCCCGACGGTAACGAGGACCCCGCCGACATCACCAAGCTCTTCGAGAAGCTGGAAGCCGGCGGCTACGACCTGGTCGTGGCCTCACGGATGATGAAGGGAGCGCACAACGAAGAAGACGAGCAGGCCATCCCCCTGCGCAAGTGGGTCAACCAAGCCTTCACGCTGATGGCCAATCTGGTCTGGAACCGCGGGCCCTATGTCACTGATACGATCAACGGTTTCCGCGCGGTGCGTGCCGACAGCTTGCGGCGCTGCGAGTGTCGGGTGGACGGCTTCGTCATCGAGTACCTGATGTCCATACGGATGATGAAGCTGGGATTGCGCATCGGGGAGATCCCCACCTACGAGAGCCCTCGCCTGGGCGGCCAGAGCACGGCGCACTCCTGGCCCACAGGGGTGGAATTCACCAAGCAGTTCCTAAAGGAAGTCCTCATGGGCCGACAGGTGACATGAGTCGTCTGGTCGCGGTCGCTCTGGCGCTGGGGTTGCTCGTCCGGCTGGGCTACTCCTGGCACGGCCATCGGGCCGGCTATCTGCCGACAAACTCCGACGGCTATGAGAGCATCGCTCTGTCCCTCCTCGATCGGGGAGAATACGCCATGGAAGCCGGCCGGCCGACCTCCCTGCGCGAGCCTTCTTATCCGCTCTTCATCGCCGGGGTCTACGTCGTCTTCGGGCGCCACCCCGGCGTCGTCATCTTCATCCACTGTATTCTCTCCGTTCTCACCGGTTGGCTTCTTTGGTTGACGGGGAAAAGATTGTTCGGCGAAAAAATCTCCTTCGCGTCATTGTTGGTCTTTATGGTGTATCCTCAGTCCGTCTATTACTGCTCCTATTTCTTCCGCGAGACCTGGCTCTCATTCCTCTTCGGACTTCTTCTCTGGGCCTCTTTGAGCTGGTCGGCCGCACCTGGCGATCCCGCCGGCGACATGGGCGCGAAGTGGGGCGGGCTGGCGTCGGCTGCTTTCGGCTTGGCCAATTCGGCCGTGCTTCCGGCCTGCGGTCTGGCGGGGGTTCTCCTCTGGGTCGCCGCTCCTGCGCGGACGCGTCCGCGTCGGGTCTTCTTCTACGTCGGCCCCCTGCTCCTGGCATTCACCGCTTGGTCGGCGCGCAACTACTTCATTCACGGCCGCTTTGTGGCCGGCAGCACTCACGGCGGAGAGGAGTTCTATCAAGCGCTCATTGTGCCGCCCGAGGATCTTGGAACGGCGCGCCAGGGCGAGATCGTGACGGCCGACCCCATCCTCATGGACGCGGCGACCCTGCCCGAGGCGGAGCGAAACGCCCTGCTGATGAAGGCTTCGCTGGTCTGGATCGAAGCTCATCCCGGGACCTTTCTTTCCCGGGTCGTGGCAGGCTTTCTAAAATATTGGAGGCTCTGGCCCTACCAGCGCAACTATCATCATTCCTACGCCGCCCTGGTGCTGGCAAGCCTCCTCTCCGACGCCTGGATCATCCCGCTGGGCTTTCTGGGGCTGTGGTTCTTTCGCGCGCGCTGGCGGGAGTGCGCCGTCCTGCCCGCCGGAATATTCGCGATGACGCTCGTCTACGGCGCCGTCCACGCAGTCATCCGCTACCGCCTGCCGCTGATGGGGGGGATGATCCTGTTCGCCTGCGCGGCGGCCGCGCGGTTGGGGGGCGTTGGAACAACAATATTCCCGTCACCGCGTCGGCGATCTACTCGAATTTCTCTCTAAGGAAGCGGCCGAGTGCCCCGGCTTCCTATCCTGGGGGTTGCCTTAGTTTTTGCCCATGGCCATATTGTCCGCGCTGCGCGCGCCGCTCCCAGCCTGAGGATGCCGGACAGAGCTTGGTAGATTTCATAGAGACTGAGGTTGGACTGGCCTCGCACCCGGTTGACGAAGACCGTCGGCAACTCGGCGAAGCGGAATCCCTGAGCATAAAGCCGATCAGCGCTTTCGCTTAAGGCGATATAACCGCTGAGGCATAAATCGCGCGCGGCCACGCACTCGGCCGCCGGCCGGCTGTAGGCCCGATAGCCGTTGGTCAGGTCCGACAGCGGGATATTGAGCAGCAGGCGTGCCAGCCTATTGGAGGCCTTGCTGAAAATCCGGCGCGAGAGGCTCCACCCCAGCACCGAGCTGCCCGGAAGATAGCGCGAGCGCACGACCACGTCGGTATCGGCCAGCGCCGCGACCATCGAGGAAAGCTCGCTGGGGTCATGCGAGAAGTCGGCATCCATCTCGACGACACAACGCGTTTGCGGACGGCTCAGGGCTCGCCGGAGGCCTTCGAGGCAGGCCGAGCCGCGGCCCGATTTGCTCTGGCGGTGGATCACCTCCAGCCGTTCGTCCCGCCGAGCCAGCGCGTCGACGACGGCTCCGGTTCCGTCCGGCGAGCCGTCATCGACGACGATGACCCGCAACGGGCCCAGTTCGCGCAGGCGCTCGATCAGACGGCCGATATTGGCGCTTTCGTTGAAGGTCGGGATGACAACGCAAACCTCGTCGATCCCAGGCGCTGGCGGCAGGGCGTAGCTCACCCGAGATGCTGCCGATACCACGCCACCGTGCGCTGTAGCCCCTCATAGAGTCGCACCCGCGTCTTAAAGCCCAGCAGGCGGCGGGCACGCGTCGCATCACAACTGCGCCGAGGCTGTCCCGAGGGCTGCGAGGGGTCGAAACGTAACCGGGCTTTCGAACCCGCAGCGCGCAGTATCATCGCCGCCATATCCGCGACCGAAACCTCTTCGTCGGCGCCCAGGTTTAAGGGCTCGGACCTGCCGCGTTCGGCAGCGTCTACGATGCCTCGAGCCAAGTCTTCAACATAAAGGAACGAGCGCGTGACCCTTCCGTCGCCCCAGACCAGCACCGGGTCGTCTCCGCGCAGCACGCGCGCCATCAGCGCGGCGATCACATGTGAGTCCTCGCGGCCGAAATGGTCGCGCGGGCCGTACGCGTTGTAAGGCCGGACGATCGTGATGTCCAGGCCGAATTCGGATGCATAGGCCTCGGCGAGAAATTCAGCCATACGCTTGGCCCAGCCGTAGCCTGCGTTGGTGGGCTCAGGCTGGCCGAGGAAGCCCTCGCTTTCGGGAGTCGGCACAGTGGCCCCCCGCGGGTAAACGCAGGCTGTGCTCGCCATCAAGACGCGCGAGACGCCAGCCTGGCGCGCCGCCTCGAGTAGATGGCAGCCGAGCAGCATATTTTCGCGAAACATCGTCGCCGGGTGCGCTCTGTTGTAGGCGATGCCGGCGACACGCGCGGCTAGATGCAGCACCAACTCCTGCCCGCGGCAGGCCTTCAGGCAGGCCTGCGGCTGGAGCAGGTCGAGCTTCATCATGCGGATATGCCGCACGATCGAACGGAGATTCGCGCGCCGGCCGGAGGAGAAATTGTCGGCCACTGTCACCCGCACCGTGGGACTGCGGCGCAACAACTCTTCGATGACATGGCTGCCAATGAAGCCCGCCCCGCCTGTGACCAACACCTTTTTCCCGTCCCAGAAGTTCATACGCCTTTGTTCCTCACCGACAGCAGGGGGATTTTATCAGGTAAGTCGAGACTGCGCAAGGCCCGCCGCGGCCCGCCGCGTCCCCGCCAGATGACGCGTCCGGCTCCCGTATTAGTACAATGACCGCCCATGGCCGACATCCGAAAGGGAGCCCGCAAAGAGACGCGTCTCGGCCCGGAGATCTTCGCCCACAAGGCGATCACCCTCTGGCTGCCGGTCCTCTATTTCCTCATCTCCTCGCTGTTTTTCCTGCGCACCTACGACTCCGCTCAGGTCAAGATCACCATGATGCAGATGGGCGGCCTGGGCCTGCTGACCCTGTGGCTGTGCCGCCTGGTCCTGGCCGGACGCAACGCATTGAACAAAGAGGACCTGATCTGCCTCTCCCCGTTTCTGGCCTACCTGTTCTACGGCATCTTCTCCTACCTGCACTCGCCATACGGCATGGCCAGCACGGACTTCTTCCTGCGCCACATGTTCTACATGATCGTGGCCCTCATCTCGATCTACGAGCTCGACGAGGCGGCGGTCCAGCGCCTGCTGAAGTGGCTGATCCTGGCGGCGTGGGTCGCCATCGGCTACGGCACCCTCCAGTTCGTGGACAACACCTGGTTCCCGCGCGGCGCGGGCAAGGGCATTGACCCCTTTGTCTGGCGCGGCGCCTTCTTGCCGCGCGTATTCTCGACCTACGGTAACCCCAACTTCTACGGCGATTTCCTGGTCATCATGTTCCCCATCATTCTGACCCAGTTCCTGAAGACCCGGCGTTGGAGCCTGACGCCCTTGATCGCCATGCTCCTGCTCAACCTTATCGCCACCGGCACTAAGGGCGCGTGGCTGGGATTTGCCATGGTCTGCGTCATCTTCGGCGCCATTTCCCTGGTCTACTTCAAGGATATGATCCGGTCCTACCGCGCCAAGGTCCTTGGCGTGGCGGCCTTCTGTGCCCTGGGCTTGATCGGCTATACCGCCAAGGACCTCCAGACCCGCATCGTCTCGATCAACTTCCGCCTCTTCACCTGGGAGGCCACCTGGGAGATGATCACCACCCATCCCCTGATCGGTTCCGGCGTCGGGTCCTTCCCGCCGCTCTATCCCGCCTTCCGCCGCCCGCCCATCTTCCACATCGAGGGCAAGCACAACACCGAGACCGACCATGCCGAAGACGAGTACCTCGAGCAACTCCTGGATCACGGCATCATCGGTTTTGGGATCTTCCTCTGGCTGGTCATCAGCTCCTTGGTCATCGGCTTGCGTTCCCTGGGACAACTGACCACGAGCCTTGCGCTCAAAGACGGGCGCCCGCCGCCGCGCGCCTTCGACCTGACGGGCCTGCTCGTCTCCTTCTGCGGGATGCTGAGCCACAATTTCTTCGATGTGAGTCTGCGCTTCGTCTCCTCGGGCGTCTACCTGGGGCTCCTGGCCGGCCTCATCGTCAACGTCGCCCGCGGTCGCGCTCTCTATGAGCGCCATACCCAGCCGGCCCCGTCCGCGTCCGGGCCGACGGCTGCGCCGGAGGAGGTCTCGACCGAGCCGCCGCTCTGGAAGACCCTGGCCGATTTCCTCATCTGGCCCACGCGCTTGGCCGCGGTCGGCGGGATCGTCTACTATGCTTTCATGATGGATTGGAGCCATCTGGGCCGCACGGTCGGCTACGGCGGCTTTTTCGGCGAGTTCGCGTCCATGCAGGGCCCCCTCTCGCGCATCCCGGGCGGCGGGGAACTCCTGCAGTGGTGGGCGGCATGGTTGGTGTTCGCCGGCTGCATGCTGAGCCTAGGCTACGCCATGATCCGGCTTTGCTTCATGTCGGACAATCCCGTGATCCCGGCCCTCATCCTCGTCATGCTGCCCCCGCTCAACTTGTTCTGGGGCTACTTCAAGGCCGACATCCACCACAACGTCGCCATCTATTTCTCGAAGGAGCGCAATTGGGATGCGGCTGTGGCCAACTACCTCATCGTCAACCGGCTCAACCCGGACTTCGTCATGGCGAAGTACTTCCTCGGCAACGTCTTCAACGACCGCTTCAACATGACGAAGATCTCCAACTCCAAATGGGGGGACTCGGCCGACACGCCGATGGACGACTACGACCGAGCCCTTTACTGGTACAATGAGGTGCGGCGGCTGTCTCCAAACTACGTCCAGATGCACCACCAGGTCGGCAACCTGCACCTGCGCCGCGCGCAGTGGGCGCTGGACAACAAGCGTCCCGACGAGGCGAAGAAGTACTTGGACATGGCGCTCAACCGCTACCGCCTCTACCAGGCCATCGACCCCGTCTTCCCGCCCAATTTCTACCGCATGGGCCAGGTTTATATGATGCGCCAGGAGTTCAACGAGGCCATCAAAATATACGAGGACCTCATTGCCGCCGAACAATGCCAGGTCGCGCCTTCGCTCCTGACCAACGACTTCCTGCGCCGGACCATCCTGTCCTACCAGCAGTATACCCTGGAGGACGGCCGTTGGGTCCATCGTCACGCCCTGCCCCAACAGCCCTGGACGAAGGAGGGCGTCGAGGCCTATACGAGCCTAGCCAACGCGCATTACATGGCCGGGCATCTGGAAGAGGCCGAGAAATTCTACAAGAGGGCCCTCGCCTTCGACCCGGCCTTCGAGCAGGCCAAGCGCAACCTCGAGGTCGTCTACCGCAAGGCCCAGGCCGAGGGCCGCTTGCGCAAGGCGGCTCCGCCGGCCAAGATGCCCGGTCCCGGCGAGCCTCCGTTCACGGGCTATGAAGTCGCGCCGAAGCCGAAGAAATAGCCCAGCTCCGCTCGTCTTGGCCGCGCTCCTGTGCGCGGCCGCGGCTCAGGCCGAGACCTGGGGCTCCGAGCCGACGCCGGCAGGAGAGGTCTTGAAGTCCATGGAGTCGGAGTTGGCGCGCAATCTGAGCCGCCTCAAGCAGGACCGTTTCGGTCCGCCTTACTTCTTGGCCTACCGCCTGCACGATGCGCGCCGCTATGACGTCGGCGCGTCCCTCGGCGAGTTCGTCAATGACGAGGTCGACGACTACCGCGTCGCTTACGTCGAAGCGCGTTACGGCGGGAGCGATATCGACAACACGGACCTCAATTACCAGGGAGTCTCCGCCGCCGCGCCCGCCGACCCGGCGGTCCTCAGCCAGACCTTCTGGCAGCTGACGGACCAGGCGTACAAGGGCGCGCTTTCCGGCTGGCTCGAGAAGAAGGCCAAGCGCGCCACGGAGTTGGTGACCGACGTCCTCGACGATTTTTCCATCGAGCCCTCCACGGTCGCCGTCCTGTTCCCGGCGCCCCCCGCCCTGGACCGAGATAAGCTCAAGGGGCTGGCCCGGCGCCTGAGCGAGGTCTTCCGCGACTACCCCGAGGTGCACGAGTCCAACGCCTCCGTCACGGCTTTCTGGGCGCGGCGCTTCCTGGTGACGAGCGAGGGCACTCGCCTGCTCACGCTCGCCGAGGAGATGCCTCAGGAGGTCCGCGCTTACGCCTCCACCCGGGCGGAGGACGGCATGAAGCTGGAGGATTCCTTCAACGTCTCGCTGCGCTCCTTCGACGATCTGCCGCCCGAGGCGGAACTCATGGCCTCCGCCCGCCGCGTGGCTTCGGAGCTCACGGCTCTGCGCCGCGCTCCCGTGCAGGATGCGGCGGCCGCCCCGGCCATCCTGGACCCGGAGATGAGCGGCGTCCTCTTCCACGAGGCGCTCGGCCACAAGCTGGAGGGCCAGCGCCAGCGCGACCCGCGCGAGAGCCAGGTCTTCCGCGATCTCCTTGGCAAGCGCATCATCCCCGATTTCCTCAGCGTCATCGACGACCCCACGCTCAAGGCCTTCCAGGGCGCGCCGCTCCACGGCTCTTACGATTTCGATTCGGAGGGTACCCCCGCGCGGAGGGCGGTCCTCGTCGAGCATGGGATTTTGCGCGAGTTCCTCATGTCACGCTGGCCGGTGAAGGGCTTCTCCCGCGCCAACGGTCACGGCCGCTCCGATTGGCGCGCGCATCCCTCGGGGCGCATGGCCAACCTGATCGTCGAAGCCCGGGGCGCGGTCCCGCCGGCGGAGCTCGAGCGCCGCCTGCTTGAAGCGATCCTGAAGGCGGGCAAGCCCTACGGCTTCCTGCTCGTGGGCGCCTTCGGCGGGGAAAACCCCACGACGCGCGACTCGGCGCAGACCCTGGAGGTGCGGCCGCGGCTGGCCTATCGCGTGGACGCCAAGACCGGTCGCAAGACCCTCGTGCGCGGCGTCAAGCTCGTCGGCACTCCTCTCGTGGTCCTCAACCGCATCCTGGCGGCCGGCGACGATATTCGGCTCTCGAACGGTTTCCAGTGCGGCGCGGAGTCTGGCTGGGTGCCCGTCAGTCAGACCGCGCCGAGCCTGCTCCTCTCCGAGGTCGAGCTCCAGCGCCTGCCCGAGGACCGCTCGCGCCCGCCTATCCTGCCCTCGCCGCTCCATGATCGCCGCTAGCCTGCTTGCCGTCCTGCTGATCCCCGCCGCGGCCCACCCGGCCGCCGACGAGGCGCTCGAACGCGCGGTCGCGGCCGAGTTGGGGCGGGCCAAGCGCGAGCTCAAGGACGACGACTACCCCTCCGTCTATCATGCCGCGCTCAACGTTTGGGATTTAGACGACTGGGACCGATGGGGGGCGATGGGGGCCACCCGGGCCGAGGCGACCATGAGCCAGCGCATTCTCCTGGCCGACCTGCGCGTGGGAAGCCCCGCCCTCGACAACCACCCCGTCACCCCAAGGACGGAATACCTGGGCACGCCGGTTTCCCTGGAGAGCGACGAGTTCGCCTTGCGCCACGCGCTCTGGCGCGTGCTCGACGGGGCCTACAAGACGGCCAGCGCCGACTACCTGCGCAAGCAGGCCCAGTTGGTCATGCGCGGCAAGGCGGAGTACGACACCGATGACCTGGCTCCCGAGCCTCCGCTTGATCGGCGGGCCCCCCGCCCGGCCTCGTCCTGGGACTTGGACCGTCTGCGGCGCCTGGAGGACGCCATCGCCGAGCCTTTCTCGCGCGCGCCCTGGCTCCTGCACGCCGAGTCCCACGCGGCCCTGCGCCGGCTGTGGATCCGCCGCCGCGACACCGACGGCGTCTCCGTGGACAAGTCCGAGGACTGGGCGCGCGTGGAAGTGGAGGCTGCGGCCCTGTCGCCGGACGGCCTGCGCCAGAGCGTGGCCCGCGAGTTCTACGCGCGCGTCCCGGCGGACCTGCCCTCTGAGGATGAATTGCGCCGCGCGGCGGGCGACCTGCTCAAGGACCTGGAGGAACTATGCGTGGCGCTCACCACCTCGCCCTTCAACGCCCCGGCTCTGGTGGACCCTTCGGTCTCCGCGGCTCTGGTCCTGGCCCTGGGACAGCGCCTGTCCGGCGAGGAACAACGCAACCCGGCGGGCGCCCAGACCTTCCGCGGTCGCGTCGGCGAGAAGATCCTGCCGGTCGGCCTCGGCATCGTCGATGACCCGACCCAAGCCTCGCTGGGCGTCCGACCGCTCTTCGGCCGCTACGAGTATGACGACCAGGGCGTGCCCGCGCGGCGTACGGTCCTGGTGGAGCGCGGCGTGCTCAAGGGTTTCCTCCTTTCGCGCTATCCGGTCAAGGGGTTCGGGCGCTCCAACGGCCACGGCCGCGCGCCGGTGGGTCAGATGCCGGCCGGCATGCCGGGCAACCTATTCCTGAGCGTCTCCGAGCCGCGCAAGGTCTCGGATCTTCTGGAGCGGTTGCGCGAGGAATGCCGCCGCGCCGGCAAGCCCTACGGCTTGTGGGTTCGCAAACTGCGCGCCTACGCCCAGCAGCAGGGCGGCGGCGTCCAGGGCTCGATTCGCTTCATGGCCCAGGTTTTTCTCGTCGAGGCGGAGACCGGCAAGGTCGTGCGCGCTCGCGACCTGGATCTCGTCGGCACGCCGCTGGTCATGGCAGGGAGCATCCTGGCGGCGGGCGACGATACCGCGGTCAACGAGTTCAACCCGGGCGCGCCCGTCGCGGTGGCGGCCCCCAGCCTCCTGCTCACCGACGCCGAACTGCAGCGCTCGGAATCCAAGCCGGAGAAGGCCCCCATCCTGCCGCCTCCTCCTGTCGCCGCGGCCGAGCCGGCCGCGGCTCCGCGCTCGCGCCGCGGCCCGCCGTTCGTCCCGGTCGTGCCCTGCGTCGAGGTCGTGCGCTATTTCGTCCGCGGACGGGTCATGCCGCTGGAGGGCCTGGCGGTGACGGGGGTGGAGGCATGGCGCCAGATTCTCACGCCGACGGGACTGGCCGTGGACGCCAAGGTCTCCGGCCCCAATCTGCTGTCGGCGGGCGCGGCCGTGCGCCGGGTGGACGCCGCGATGGAAGCCGCCACGGCAGGCAAGCACGAGAGGAGCGTTCTCGTGAACATGATGACGCGCGCCGTCTATCGCGCCCGCTACGGCGACGGCTGGCCGGACCGGTTGCCGCGATGAGCGCGCCCCGTTTCACCGTCGTGATCCCGACCTACAACCGCTCCGCGTCCACTGCGGCGGCGATCCGTTCGGTGCTCATCCAGACCGACGCCCGCTGGGAATGCCTGGTGGTCGACGACGGTTCGACCGACGACACGCGCGCGGTCCTCTCGACGATCGTGGATCCGCGCGTGCATTTTATCTGGAATGAGAAGAACCGGGGCCAGCATGCCTGCCGCAACCAGGCGATCCGCGCGGCGAAGGGAGAGTGGATCGCCTTCCTCGACTCCGACGACCTCTTCCTGCCGGGGCGTCTGGAGGCTCTGTCTTGCGCCGCCGCGTTGCGCCCCACCGTCGGCTTCTGGTTTACCAACGCCTACCGCCACCGTTGGGGCCGCCTTATCGGGCTCCTTTTCGATCCTTCGCGGGAGATCTCGGAGGGGAAGGTCCCAGGCTGGTACGCCGTCGGCGACCTCTGGCTGCCGTACGTGACGACCATGGTCTGCGTGCGTAAGTCGGCCTTCGAGGATACGGGCTTCTTCCGCGAGGATTTACGCATCCTGGAGGACACGGAGCTTTACGCGCGGATGTTCAAGGGCGGCCTTGAGGTGGGGGTCCTGCGCGAGCCGTTGGCGGTGCGCTTCATACACGAGGGCCAGATCACGCGCGATCATGAACGCGATTTCTCGGAATCCATGGAGGCGCTCAGAAACTCTTGCGCTCCGCCCAAGATCGCAGCCGCGCATCGCGCGCGCGTGGCTCGCGAGGTGGCGGGCTATCTTTTGAAGTCGCTCAAGCCCGCCCAGTCGCGCGCCCTGCTGGAGAAGGAGCTCGGAGCCGCCGCGCGCGGCACGGCGCTCTGGTGGGCCACTTTCCTGCCGTCGTCCTTGCTGGCCCCTGTTCGCGCCGCGCGCGAGGCGTGCCTGCGCTTGCGCTGGGGAGCCTTCGCCCCCGCGGAGTACCGGGAAACGTCCTTGATCGTGGACTCACTGCTCAACGGCTGACTCGTCGGCGAGCGCATCCTCGACCGCCGCGACGATCTGCGTTCCCACGGGGTTGGCATCGGGCGCGAAGCGCGCGACGACCTTGCCATTCTTGTTCACGAGAAACTTGGAGAAGTTCCAGGGGATCTCTCCGGGAAAGCCCGACTCGACGGTCAGGTGCTTGTAGAGGGGGTGGATGGCCTCGCCCTTGACCGAGATCTTGGAGTAGAGGTCGAAGGAGATCGAATACTTGGTCATGCAGAACTTCTTGATGTCGGCGTCGCAGCCCGGCTCCTGGGCGCCGAACTCATTGGCCGGGAAGGCGGCGATGCTCAGGCCTTTGTTCTTGAACTTCTCGTAGAGCGCTTCCAGGTCCTTGTACTGGGGGGTAAATCCGCAGAGCGAGGCGGTGTTGACGATAAGCAGGGGATGGCCCTTGTACGCGGAGAGCTTGCGCGTCTTGCCGTCGATGGTCTTCATTTCGAATTCGTACACTTTCCCGGCGCTCTTCTCGGCCTGCATGGGGTTGATCCTCTGTTTTTTGCGGAACGCCTCACCGGCCGCAAAGATGGTCGAGACGATGGAGAGCGAGGCGCGGCGGATAAGTTCCTTCATCGCCATGGTGAAAAGTCTATCCGCGTTCGCATGCGGCGTCAAGGTTCGCTGGAATGTTCGCTAGAATGTCACGGTGACCCGTCTTCAGGCCCGCCGCCGCGCCGTCTTCCTCGATCGGGACGGAGTCCTCGTGCGCGAGGTGGACTATCTCGGCCATGTCGACCGTCTGGCGGTCATGCCGGGAGCCGCGGCGGCGATGAAGGCCCTGCGCGCCGCGGGCTTCAAGGTCGTGGTCGCGACCAACCAGTCCGGCGTGGCCCGCGGCTACTTCAGCCTCAACCGCTTGCGCGAGATCCACCGCGAGCTCAAGCGCCGCCTGGCGCGGTCCGGCGCCAAATGGGACGCGCTCTACTTCTCGCCCCACGGCCCGGACAGCGGCCATTCCTGGCGCAAGCCGGGCATCGGCATGCTCCAGGCCGCGTGCCGCCGCTTCCGACTCGATTTGCGCGCCTGCTACTTCATCGGAGATTCCACTGCCGACGTCCTCTGCGCGCGCCGGGCGGGCTGCGTGCCGGTGCTGGTCCGCACGGGCAAGGGCGGCCGCGACGGCAAGTACCGCGCCCGGCCCGAGAAGACCTGCCGCGACCTGGCCGCGGCCGCGCGCTGGATACTGGCGCGCGAGAAGACGCGTCATAAGTGGGTATAATGCCCGTCATGAACGCCAAAGCGACGACGGCGACGGGAGAGTGGTTCGGGCACCCCAAGGGCCTCTACGTCCTTTTCTTTACCGAGATGTGGGAGCGCTTCTCCTACTACGGCATGCGTTCCCTGCTCGTCCTCTACATGGCTAAATACCTCATCAATAAGGCGGACAACGGCCTGGACGTCCTCGGCTACGGCGCCATCCGGCATTTCGTCCAGTGGTTCGTCGGCCTCTTCGGCATGCGCGGCGAGCTCTCGGTCCAGGCGTTTTCCTCCCAGATCTACGGCCTCTACACCGGCTTCGTCTACTTCACGCCTTTCTTCGGCGGAATCCTCGCCGACAAAGTCTTCGGCCAGCGCAAGACCGTCTATATCGGCGCCGTGCTGATGGCCATCGGCCACTTCCTAATGGCCTCCGAACGCCTGTTCTTCGCCGCCCTGCTGTTCCTGATCCTGGGCAACGGCTGCTTCAAGCCGAACATCTCGACCCAGGTCGGCAACCTCTATCCGGAAGGAGATCATCGCCGGGACTCCGCCTTCACCATCTTCTACATGGGCATCAACCTGGGCGCGATGTTCTCGCCGCTCGTCTGCGGCACGCTCGGCCAGAAGGTCGGCTGGCATTGGGGCTTCGGCGCGGCCGGCGTGGGAATGATCATCGGCCTGTGCGTTTACTACTTCGGCAAGCATCTTCTCCCGCCGGACCGCATCATGAAGAAGGCCGCCGCCCATGAGGAGGCGGTCGATCATGCGATCACCCCGACCGAGTGGAAGGCCATCGGAGCGCTCGTCTTCCTGTGCATGGTCAACATCGTTTTCTGGGCCGTTTACGAGCAGCAGGGCAATACCCTCCAGCTCTGGGCCGATCAGAACACGCGCTGGCGGTTCTTCGGCTTCAACGTCCCATCGAGCTGGTATCAGGTCTTCAATCCCGCGTTCATCGTCATCTTCGCGCCGTTGATGGACATGTTCTGGGGCTGGCAGGATAAGCGGGGCCGGGAGCCCTCCAGCGTCACCAAGATGGGCATCGGCTGCATCCTGCTGGGGGGCGCTTTCATCATCATGATCGCCGCCTCGAAGGCGGTGGGCCCGACGGAGCAGGGAAGTCTCCTCTGGCTCGTGACGACGACCTGGCTCTTCACGATGGGCGAGCTCTACCTCTCGCCGATCGGCCTGTCTCTGGTGACCAAGGTCGCCCCGGCCCGGATGGTGTCCATGCTCATGGGCATGTGGTTCTTGTCCAGCTTCTTCGGGAACTATCTTTCGGGCTTCATCGGAGGGTTCTATGAGACGATGACCAAGGATGCGTTCTTCACGCTCCTGATGGCGCTCGGAGTGGGCGCCGGCCTCATCTTCTTCGCGGCCAACAAGCCCTTGCGCAAGATCATCGGCCACGGAGTCTAGATGAATGATGGACCTCGCCAGGCGCTACGGCTGCGCGGCGTTTAGAGAAGGCCGAAGTTTTTGAGGGCCCTCCTGAGAGCGGGACGAGCCGCCTCGGAGAGCGGGGTCAGGGGCAGGCGCGGCTCCGGGCGGCATAACCCCATCATCCCGAGCGCGGCTTTGACCGGGATCGGGTTCGTTTCAATGAAGAGGGCCTTCACCAGCGGGAAGAGCTGAAGGTGCAGGGCCCGCGCCTTCTTGAGATCGCCCTTGAGGAAGGCGTCGCACAGAGCCTGAGTCTGCTTCGGCGCTACGTTCGCGACCACGGAGACGACTCCCCGCGCGCCGACGGCCATCATCGGAAGCGTCAGGCTGTCGTCTCCGGACATCACGACGAAGTCCTTCGGCGCCAGCGTTAAAATCTCCGAGACTTGGTCAAGGCTTCCGGCGGCTTCCTTCACGGCGATGACGTTCGGGCAGCTCTTGGCGAGACGCGCGATGGTCTTGGGAGAGATGTTGACCGCGCAGCGGCCGGGTATGTTATAAACCATTACCGGCAATCGCGTCTCGCGCGCGACGGCGCGGAAGTGCTGGTAGAGGCCCTCCTGCGTCGGCTTGTTGTAGTAGGGAGCCAGCACCAGCAGCGCGTCCACGCCCAGGCTCTCGGCCTCGCGCGAGAGCTCGACGGCCTTCCAGGTGGCGTTCGCGCCGACGCCGGCCATCACCGGGGTCTCGCCGCGCGACTCCTCCATGCAGAGCTCGAGGCAGCGGCGGTGCTCCTCGTGCAGCAGGGTGGCGGCCTCGCCGGTCGAGCCGCAGGGCACCAGTCCCCGGATCCCGCTTTTGATCTGGCGGCGGACGAGGTCTCGGTAGGCGTCCTCGTCGAGGCGGCCCTCGGAATCGAACGGCGTCACGAGCGCGACGTAAGAGCCTTCGAACTTCATAGAGCCACCTCTCCGGTGAAGACGATATCTGCGGGCCCTTCCAACAGGGCGCCTTCCAACAATGAGACGTTCAGCACGGCGCCGCCGCGGACTTTCACGCGAGTCGAAGGGCCGGTCTTCCCGAGAGCGCAGGCGACGAAGGCCGCGGCCATCACGCCGGTGCCGCAGGAATCCGTTTCGTCTTCGACGCCCCTTTCATATGTTCTTAGCGATAACGTTCCATTTGTGACCGCGACAAAATCAACGTTGGCTCCAGGCTTGCCGAACGCTTTATGGAAGCGCAGGGCCCGGCCCAAGGGCTTGACGTCGATCTTCTCGACGTTCGGCACGAACACGACGGCGTGCGGAGTTCCCGTGTCGACGAAATGGACGGTCCACGCCCGTCCCAGGGCTTTCAGCTTCAGCCCGAGACGCGGGTCCTTAGGCGCGGGCATGGAGACCTCCGCCCTTCCTTTCCCGGTGACATGAACCGCCAATGCCCCGCGAATCGTGTCTAGAACGAAGCGACTTCCCTTGACCCAGCCCTGCGTTTTGGCCCAGAGCGCGGCGCAGCGGGAGCCATTGCCGCAGAACGCGATGGAGCCATCGGCATTCCAGTAGTCAAGGCGGAGTCTGCCGCCGCGCAGAGAGAGGACGAGTATCCCGTCCGCGCCGATGGCGGCGCGGCGACGACAAAGGCGGCGCGCGAGCGCCGCGCCGGAGAAGCCGCGCGGCAGTCCCGCCAGCAGGATGAAGTCGTTCCCGGTTCCCGACATCTTCCAGAAGCGCAGTCTCATCGGATGCCGGCGCACAGGGCGCGCGCGGCGCGCGCGGAGAAGCGCGCGTTATCGGGCTCTCCCGCGGCCAGGGTGAGGTCGTCGCAGGCCTTCACGCCTTGTCCGGCGGCCAGGCGCGTGCGGGCCCGGACCCAGAGCGCGGCGGCGTCGCCTGGGACCTCGGCGAGGATCTGCGCGGCCTCGGCCTCGGCCTCGGGCAGGCGCCCGGCTTCCAGCAGCCAGAGGGCTTTCGCCCGGCGCGCGCCGACCCCCGCGCCGTGGGCCAGCGCCCCGTCTAAGCGCGCGATCGCGCCGGCGTGGTCGCCGCGGGCGCGCAGGACGAAGGCCAGGAGGACCAGTGCGTCGGGGTCGTTCGTTTTAAGCGCCAAGGTCCGCGCCAGGGCCAGCTCTGCGGTCTTAAATTGACGCTGAGCGAGCAGGACCTCGGCGTAGTCGCGCCACACGTCGGGGCGCTCCTCCATCGTCTCCAGGGCGACTTCGTAGTGGGCGGCGGCCCGGTCGGGGAAGCCCAGGGCCTTGTCGATTTCAGCCAGGCCCAGACGGGCGCCGAAGTGCTTGGGCTCTAAATCGAGAGCCTTGCGGTAGAGGACCTTGGCCTGTTCGTCGAGGGAGCCGGCGTGCAGGAGGCCAGCCTGTCGCGTGAGCAGGTCCACGTTCTTGGGGAAGAGTTGGACCCCGAGCTGGTAGACGCCCAGAGCCTGATCGATGCGGCCGAGCCGGAAGAGGTCCTCGCCCAACAGCACGTAGGCCTGGCGCAAATCCGTGCCGCGCAGGGTCTGCATGAATTGCGGCGTCAGGGCGGCCACGACCTCGGCGGCCTTGTTTGCGTCATGCAGGGCCTGCACCGGACGTATCTTCTTGTCGGAGGGCTCTCCCCAGAGGCGCCAGGCCCGCGCGGGCGCCGCCGTCAGCAAGAGGAGCAGCGCGGCGGCGCAGGCGCGCCTCACCGGCTCGCCTGCGCGCTCGTCCAGGACGCGCTTAGGAGAGGGATCGAGGCGAGGATGAGGCTCTCCTCGGCGTCTTTGATCCGCTTCGAGGCGGCGACGACTCCCTTCTCCATCGCCTCGGGCACGCGCTTGTCGTCGAACATCCCGATGTCGCCGACGGGAGGCTCGATGAGAAAGTCGGCCTGCTTGCGTTGGTCGCGGGAGAGATAGGAGCCTCGGATATCGATGACCTGGGTGAGGGACTCCAGCACGCTTTTCGGGCGCGAGGCGGTGAAGTCGTTCTCGGTGACGCTGGCCAGGATCCACTCCGCGCCCAACAGGCGCGCGGCGTCGACGGGGATGAAGTCCACCACGCCGCCGTCCACCAAGTAGCGGTGGCGGTATTCGAGGGGGCGGAAAATGCCCGGCAGGTTCATGCTGGCGCGCACGGCCGGGGCCAGATCCCCGTCGCGGAAGATGATGGCCTCGCCGGTGTACGCGTCCATGGCCACGCAGGCGAAGGGTTTCCGGGTCTGGTCGAAGCGCATCGCGCCCAACTCCCTGCCGACGAGCTTCTCTGTGTTCTCGGATGAAAGCAATTGGTCGAAGAGGAGCAGGGAGATGAGGCGGCGACCGGAAAGGTCGTTGCCGGAGCCCACATGGGCGGCGGAGGCGAGGCTCCAGATGCGGTCGAACGGCAGGCCGCCCGCGTACAGCGAGCCCATGACCGCGCCCATCGAGGTCCCCGCCACCACGTCGATCGGGAAACCGACGTCCTCGAGCACCTTGATGACGCCCGCGTGCGCCACGCCGCGCAGGGAGCCCGCGGAAAGCACGAGCCCGACTTTCGGACGGAACCCGGGCTCGGCCAGACGCACCTCGCGCCAGAGGTGGTCGCGCAGGAGGGCGTCCGCGGAGAGGTCGGAAGCGGCCGCGGCGGGGACGGCGAGCGCTAGAAGGAGGAGGAGCCGCCTGATCAAGGCGCGAGCTCCCGGCCGACGGCGCGCTCGAGCCGCGTCCGGGACAGGAGATGCTCGGTCACGGACGTGAGATACGCCAGCCTCAACTCCAACAGACCCTCGCGGGCGCGGAGTTTGGAGAGGGCTGAGCCGGGCTTGCCGGTCGCCGCATCATGGAGCGATTGCACGCGGCGCCACTGCGCCTGGCGGCGCGGGATTTCGTCTTGCCAGTAGCGCAGGTTCTCGGCTCCCTGGCGCACTTCCAGCCGCACGCGGTCCTGCAGCTCGGCGCGGGCCAGCTGTCCCTGTCGCTGCTCGGCGCGCTTCTGCTTGAGTTGGCTCCAAAGATCGTAGATGATGGGGATCCTGACGCCGACGGTCACGTCCCAGTTGTTCTTCTTGAGAGGGAAATGGCTGTCCGTGAGCTCGTAGTCGCCGGCCACGAAGAGTGTAGGGTAGCGGCGGCCCAGGGCGAGGTTGACGCCGATGGCGTCCATCTGCGCCTTGTAGGTCTGAGACTGCAGTTCGGGCCTCAACTCCATGGCCCAGAGCACGGCTTTCTCGATTTCGACCTTGGCGGGGGAGGTTTCGAGGATGCCTGTGACGCGGAAGGGGGTGTCCAGTTCCAAGTTCAGTGTTTTAAGGAAATCCATGCGGGCCTTCTCCCGCTCGTGCGCGGACGAGGAGGAGCGCGAGCGCGCGGCGGCCAGGGCCGACTCCGTCTCCAGGCTCTCCCAGGGCCCAAGACTCGCGTCTTCGGCGATTCTCTCGAGGGCGCGCAGATGGTCCTCGCCGGCGGAGACGCGCTCCTGGGCGAGGAGGAGCCGGTAGAAGGATTCCTTGACCTTCACGGCCAGGTCCATGCGCACGGAGTCGCGGTTGGAGAGGGCCTGTTTGTGCGCCGCCTGGGCCAGGTGGTAGGTGTTGATGGTGCGCCGCCCTTCGTAGAGGGGGAGGTTGAAATATCCCCGCCCCGAATAGATGTTCTCGGGCGAGCCCGGGTAGAGGAGGATGCTGCGGAAGTCTTGCGAGAGAGCGAACGGGTAGAGGGCGTTGAATTTCGAGGCGCTGGCCTGCAGGCCCACCTCGGGCAGGAAGCGCAGCTGCGCTTCGGTCACGCGCGACGCAGCGATGATGACGTCCTGCTCGGCGGACTGGAGGTTCGGATCATTGCGGATGAGTCGCAGGGCGTCGTCTAGGGTGTAGGCCTTCTCGGGGGCGGCGGCGCGGGTCTGTCCGGACGACTGGGCTTGGACGCACGGCGTGCCCAGAGCGAGGGCGAGGAGGGCGGCGGAGGCGCGGCGGATCATGGGATGAGGACCGGGGTCTAGACCTTAAACGACCTCGTTAGATGTTCGAGTTCCACCTTGAGGTCCTTGATCTCCCGGCGGCAGACGTCGGCGCTCTCGGGAAGGCGTTTGGACACGTCGTCGAGGCGCTCGGAAAGGCGCTTGACAAGGTTGCGATCCTTCTGGACGAGGGCCTGGAGGCCGGAGACCATGCCGTTGAATTCCTCCTGGAGCTCCATGAGCTCGTCGCCGATGCGCAGGCTGACGCGGTGGGTCAGGTCGCCCTCGCCCACCGTCTGTGCGCTCTTCTCGAAACGGTAGATCGGTCCCGCGAAACGGTGCGAGACGTACAGGGAGATGAGAAGCATTAGGCCCAGGTAGAGCGCGATCTTGACCATCAGCACGCTGTTGAACTGGATGACGCGGTCGATGGACGAGGGACACTCGGTGAGCATGACGCGCGACAGGGAGTAGTAGACGTCCCCGCCGACGATGAGCGACGCGACGAGCACGCTCAGGAACACCATGCCTATGTACTTGAGCTGCAGCGCGCGCTTGACTAGGACCGTCTTGCGCTGGAACTTCTTCGTCTCTTCGGCCATCGTCCTCCGTTAGAGCAGGTCGTCCGACAGTTTTAACCACTCGGGCGTGACGGTCTTGAGCTTGGCGGTCGCGGCCTCCAGGCTCACCGGCACCACGGCGTCTCCCTTGAGAGCCACCATGTGGCCGAACTTACCCTCGTGCGCCAGTTCCGCGGCCTTGACGCCGACGCGGGTGCCGAGGATGCGGTCGAAAAGCGTGGGTCCGCCGCCGCGCTGGATGTGGCCGATGACGGCGGAGCGCGTCTCGATTTTGGTCTCGGCCTCGATGATCTTGCTCAGACGCTCGGCGACGCCGCGCGCCTTGAGGATCATGTGGCCGAACGCGTCGAGCTGTTCCTTCGGCGCCTGTTCGCCCGTGATGTCCACGGCCTCGGAGGCGACGACGAGGGCCACGTTATTCTTGGCGTGGGCGGCTTTCAATTTGGCGGCCATGTCCTTGACGTCGACGGGGCGCTCGGGCAGGCAGAGGTAGTCGGCGCCGGCGCCGATGGCGGTGTAGAGGGCGACCCAGCCGGCGTGGCGGCCCATCACCTCCAGGACCATGATGCGGCGGTGCGAGCGACCGGTATCGATGAGCCGCTCGGCGGCGTCGACGGCGATGGTCGCCGCGGTGTCGAAGCCGAAGGTGTAGTCGGTCGCGTCCAGGTCGTTGTCCATCGTTTTGGGCACGCCGACGACGTTGACCTTATGCTCCTTGAAGAGCTTGGCGGCCACGCCGAGGGTGTCCTCGCCGCCCATGGCGACGAGGGCGTGGAGGCCCAGCTTCTTGAAAGTCTCGAGCACCGAAGCCACGCCGCCCTCCTTCTTGTAGGGGTTGGTCCGGGAGGTTCCGAGGATGGTGCCGCCCTTGCCCACGATCTCCTTGACGTCGTGGAGGGAGAGGGGCACGGCTGCGGCGTCGATCATGCCCTTCCAGCCTTCCTGGATGCCGACGCACTCATAGCCGAGCTTGGCGGCCTTGAGCACGACGCCGCGGATGGCGGGGTTTAAGCCGGGGCAGTCGCCCCCGCCGGTCAGGATCGCGATGCGCTTGGTCATGGTCTGCACGTCCTCCAGGTGGACCCTAAAAACTGTTGCTGTACTTGAGCTGGACGATCCGTTCGGGGCCTTTCGGCGCGCCGTCAGAATAGCGGCCGCCCGCGCCGATGGCGCGCGCGGCGAAATCGACGTGGAAGTTCGGGGTGAGGTAGGCGCGCAGGGCCGCGTTGAGGCGGCTGTCGCTCCAGTTGTTGATGTTGTCCCATTCCAGGAGGACTGCGGCCTTGTCGCGGATGTTGAGCGTCAGCGGCAGGCAGCCGAAGATCCCGTTCGTATCGAAGTCCGAGATGTTGAAGGACGGGTGGATCTGGAAGCCCGGCGCGCCGACCTCCTTGGTGGCGACCATGTAGAAGCCGCGCTGGCGCTGGTTGAAGCGCTTGTCGCCGGAGTTGTAGCGATAGCCTTGCCCGTCGTAGCCCATGGCCAGGGCGGGAAACTCCGAGTCGCCCTCGTAGAAGCGGTACTTGACCTGGGCGGTCGGCGCGCGCATGCGGACGTTCTTCTCATCGCCGATGAGACCGTCCACCGCGGCGGAGGCGCCGATGTTGACTCCAGGATAGACTCCGAAGGAAAGGTATTCCAGAATGCCGCCAGAGGAGTAGAAGCGGGATCTCGCGGAGTAGCCGCGGTAGTCGAGCGCGGCCGCGGTGGGCGCGTCGATGACGTCGGTATCGGGCTGCAGGACGCCGTCGCCGGAGCCGTCGGCGTGGACCGGGGGGCGGGCCTTGGCGCGGATCTTAGGAGAGGAGACCGTTGCGTTCTCCGCGCGGACGGCGCCCGAGAGGAGCAGGACCAGCGCCGCTGAGATCAGGGCGATGCGATATCTCATGGATGGATCCTGGATCCCTTTTAAGTCGGCTTCGTCAGGATCGCGGCCACGCGTTCGTGGAGTTTGGCCATCTCGAAGGGCTTTTGCAGGACTTCGGCCGCTCCGCTCATGAGGGCGATGCCTTTTTCCTTGACCGTGTCGCGGCTGGTCATGATCATGATCTTTGGGGCTTTGGCTCCGAGCTTATTGGTCAACTCGTAGGCGACGTGATAACCGTCGATGTAGGGCATCATGACGTCGAGCAGGACCAGATCCAACTGTTCCGACATCGCCATATGCAAGGCTTCCTTCCCATTGGTGGCGGCCAACACCTCGTATCCCTGGAAGCTGAGGTCCATTTTCAACAGGTCCAGGAGGTCCGGGTCGTCGTCCGCGACGAGGATGCGTTTTTGGTCCGCCATGTTCTCCCCCGAGAAAGATTCCGTCGATTCTATCAGATAAACCTTCTATAAGGAAGCATCGATGCGCCAGGAGCGCTCGCCGAGAACCGCCTCGACGGCTTCCAACAGGGCCTGGGTGAGGGTCACGTGTTGGCCAACCTCCAGGATAGCGAGGCCCTCGGCGGTTTCCTGCTCGAGGACGACGGGGCAGGGGCCGCGGTAAGACTCCAGGATGTCGCGCAGGCTCTCGAGCCTCTCCGTTCCGAGGGTGGAGTCGCACTTCAGTCGTAGGCGCTTGGCGTAGCGGGAGACGGCCATGTCGAGCGGGCTCATCTCGTCGACGATGACCTCGGGCGTGCCGGCGCCGGCATCCTCGCCTTTGAAGGAGAGGCGGCCGGAGGCCGTCACGAAGGCCCCGGCCTTGGCTAGTTGGGAGAGGCCGCAGGCGTAGGTCTTGGGGAAGCAGAGGAGGGTGATCTCGCCGGTCAGGTCCTCCAAGGTGCAGATGACCCAGGGCTCTCCGGTCTTCTTGGAGACCATCTTGCGCGTGCGGCTGATCATGCCCGCCAGGCGCACCGGGGTGTTGATAGTCGGGGCCAGGGCGGAGATCTCGTGGGTCGCCGCGGCCTTGAGTTGCATCTTCACGCTCAGCAGGGGATGTCCGGAGAAATAGAAGCCCAGCACCTCGCGCTCGAAGGCCAGGGTGTCGTGCTCGGAGAGCGGCTTGACGGTCCCGCCGGTTCCGTCCTCGGTCGGCGCCAGCGGCGGGGCCGAGCCGAAGAGCAGGCCCTGGCCCTTGTCGATGTCGGCCTTGACCCGCTGCTGCCGGCCGACGGCCTCGTCCACCGCGGGCAAGAGACGCGCGCGCGCAAGGGGCGGCGCGTCGCCTGGCCGCAGGGCGTCCATGGCCCCGGCCTTGATCAGAGATTCTACGGCCTTCTTGTTGACCGCGTGCAGGTCCACGCGCGCGCAGAAGTCGTCGAGACCCTCGAAGGTCTTCTCGCGCGCGGCCTTCACGACGGCGTCGGCCGCTCCGGCGCCCACGTTCTTGATGGCGAGCAGGCCGAAGCGGATATCCCCGTTCTCAATGGAGAACTTCGCGTCGGAGCGGTTGACGCAAGGGGGCAGGACCTTGAGGCCCATGCGGCGGGCTTCCTCCAGGTAGGTGACGAGCTTGTTCTCCTTATCCTCGGCGCCGATGGAGGAGTGCCCGATCTCCGAGGTGAGGACCGAGGTCATAAACTCGAGGGGGAAGTTCGCCTTGAGGTACGCGGTCTGATAGGCGATGAGGCCGTAGGCGACCGAATGCGACTTATTGAAGCCGTAGCCGCCGAACTTCACCATCTGGTCGTAGATCTTGTTGGCGAGCTTGGGTGAGATATTGTTGGCCGCGCCGCCCTTGATGAACTTGTCGCGCATCTTCTCCAGATCCTCGGCGATCTTCTTGCCCATGGCCTTTCGCAGGCCGTCGGCCTCGCCGGGGGTGAAGCCCGCGAGCTTCTTGGAGATATCCATGACCTGTTCCTGGAAGACCATGCAGCCGTAGGTGTCCTTCAGGATGGTCTCGAGGAGGGGATGGTCGTACTTCACCTCCTCGCGCCCGTGCTTGCGGTCTACGAACATGTCCAGCATGCCCGACTGCATGGGGCCGGGGCGGAAGAGGGCGATGAGCGAGACGATGTCGTCGAAGACCGTGGGCTTGATGCGGAAGAGCAGGTCGCGCATGCCCTGGCTGTCCAGCTGGAAGACGGCCAGGGCCTTGGCCGTGCGCAGCATCTCGAAGGTCTTCGGGTCATCCATCAAGACGGCGTCGATGTCGAACTTCTCGTCGTGCCGCGCGCGGACGAACTTGACGGCGTCGTCGATGATGGACAAGGTCCGCAGGCCCAGGAAATCGACCTTCAAGAGGCCCAGCTTCGGGCAGACGTCGCCGTCGTACTGCGTGGTCACGACGTCGGACTTGGCGCCTTTGGCCAGCGGCGTGTAGCGGACCACCGGCTCCTTGGTGATGAGAGTGCCGGCCGCGTGCACGCCTGTGTGGCGTTTGAGGCCCTCCAGCTTGAGCGACAGGTTCAGCAGGCGCTTGACCTGAGGGTCCCGGGCCAACTCCTGCATCTCAGGGCTCTGCATGGACTCGTGCAGGTGCACGTTGGGGCCGGCCGGGATTTTTTTGGCGATCTCGTCGACCTGGGAGAGGGGCATGTCCAGCACGCGGCCCACGTCGCGGATGACGAGCTTGGCGCCGAGCGAACCGAAGGTGATGATCTGGGCGACGCAGTCCTCTCCGTACTTCCGGCGGACGTACTGGATGACGCGGTCTCGACCCGTGTCGGCGAAGTCGATGTCCAGGTCGGGCATGGACTTGCGGTCCGGGTTGAGGAAGCGCTCGAAGAGGAGCTTGTGCTCCAGCGGGTCGGCGTTGGTGATTCGCAGGGCGTAGGCCACCAGGGCGCCCGCGCCCGAGCCGCGGCCGGGGCCGACGGGCACGCCGATCGTGCGCGCGTATTTGATGAAGTCCCAGACGATGAGGAAATAGCCCGAGAAGCCCATGCGCTTGATCACGCCAAGTTCGTAATCCAGCCGTTCTTTATAAACGGATTTGATCCCGCCGGGGAAGCGTTCCCGAAGACCTTCCCGACAAAGATGTTCCAGATATGAATCCTGGGAGAACCCCTCAGGGACCTTGAATTCAGGAAGCAGCAACTGGTCCATGGGTATTGTGAGATTACACATCTCCGCGATCTTGAGAGTGCTCTCCAAAGACTGGGGCGCGAAACCGCCGAAGAGCTTGCGCATCTCCTCGGGACTTTTAATATAGAATTCATGACTCTCGAATTTAAGGCGCTCGGTGTCGGCGAGCTTGCGGCCGGTGGCGATGCAGACGCGCGCGTCGTGGGCCTCGTTGTCGTCGCGGCGCCAGTAGTGGCAGTCGTTGGTGGCCACCAGCGGGACCCCGGTGCGGCGGTTCAGCTCAAGCAGGGCCGACGTCACTTGGCGCTGCTTGTCGATACCGTGGTCCATGATCTCGAGGTAGTAGCTATCAGGTTCCAGGCAGTCGCGAAACCACGTCACCATCTTCTCGGCCTGGGCAAGGTCGCCGGAGAGGATGGATTGGTTGAGTTCGGATTTCAGACAGCCGGAGAGCACCACCAGGCCCTTTGAGCGTTTGGCGAGGACCTCCTTGTCGATGCGCGGGTCGTAGTAGTAGCCCTCCTTGAACGCGATCGAGCAGAGCTCCATGAGATTCTGGTAGCCCTCGTAGTTCTTCGCGAGGATCGTCAGGTGGCAGTTTTCCTTCTGGGAGTGACCCCGATCGAAGCGGGTCCCCTTGGAGATGTACATCTCGCAGCCAATAATGGCCTTTAGACCGACGGCCTTGGCGTTCGAGTAGAACTCGACGGCGCCGTACATGTTGCCGTGGTCGGTGACCGCGAAGCCCTTGGCGCCGGAGGCGGCCAGGTCCTTTAGAGCCTGGGAGGGCTTGCCGTCCTTGTCGGACAGGCGGATGACCCCGTCCATCAAGGAATATTCGGAGTGGTTGTGAAGGTGGACGAACTCGGGCTTGGACACTTGTTATAATGCGGCGCGATGCGAAAGAGAGACTCCGGCCTCGTCGAACGACTCGTCCAGAAGCGGACCGTCTACCGCGGCAAGAGCATCGACTTGCGAGTCGACGTCGTGCGTCTGCCCGACGGCAAGACCGCCACCCGCGAATTCCTGGACCATCCCGGCGCCGTCGGCATCGTTGCCTTCCGCGACCGCGACACCGTCGTTATGGTGCGTCAATATCGCCATCCCGTCGGCGAGGTAACCCTCGAACTTCCCGCGGGGAAGCTGGACCGCGGTGAGTCGATCATGACCTGTTTGCGGCGGGAACTAAGGGAAGAGACCGGCTACACGGCACGAAAGATCACTCCTTTGCTCAATTACTGGCCGACGCCGGCTTTCGCCAACGAGATCCTCCATCTTTACGTCGCCGAGGGCCTGCGGCCCGGCCGCATGCGCACCGACGAGGATGAGTTCCTCGAGTGCGTCACCATTCCGTTCAAAAAGGTCCTCGAGATGGTCCGTCGCGGGCGGATCCGGGACTCCAAGACCATCATCGGGATACTCGCCTGCGCCGTCTTGCGACGATTATACTAATTCATGAAGCCCGAGGAGATCCCGTCCTGGGAGCCGTTCCTGAAGCGGATACAGCTCTTCGCAGGCCTCTCCGCCGAGGATCTAAGCAAGATTGCCGCGCGCATCCAGCCGCTCTCTCTGCCAAGGGGGGCCACCCTCTTCCGTGAGGGCGAAGATCCCGACGCCATGTATTTCATGGTCTCGGGACAGGGCCGACGCGTGCGGACCGCGAACGGGGCCGAGGTCGTGGTCGCCTTTTTGGGCCGCGGCGACGTCGCGGGCGAGACGGGGGTCCTGACCGGGAACCCGCGCGTCTCGACCGTCCGCCTCGATGCCACCAGCGAACTGCTCAAGCTGTCGCGCAAGGACTTCGAGGAGATCCTGCGCGAGCATCCCTCCATCCTCTTCTATCTTTCGCGCACGCTCGCCCACAGGCTCATCACTCAGAGTGCCGCCGCGGCGCGCCCCAGCGAAGACTCTCGACTGATCATCCTCGACGCCGGCCTGCCGCTCCATGACCGTGTGCTTCTGTCCTGGGCCCTGGGCCACGCCCTCGCCGTCCAGACACGCAAGCGCGTCCTCCTGGTGGATCTTGCCGCCGAGCCCGGGGCGGTGGCGCGCGCAGGCGGCCTCAAGCCCCTCGTCGTGGGCGAGGCCGAGTTGCGCGCGGTCAACCTGCGCGACCCCGCATCCTTGGCCGCGCTCTCGCAGAATCATCCCTCGGGCCTGCGCGTGCTCTCCGTCTCCCCCGCCGCTTTGGGCGGGAGGCTCTTCGGCTCGCTCTATCTGTTTCTCAACGCGGTGCGCGGCGGCAACGACTTTGCCCTGGTCTGTCTCGGCGGCGGCGAGCGTGGCGACGTGGAGCGCGCCACGCTCGCCGAGGCCAACCGCGTGCTCATGGCCGGCTGCGACGCCATGCGCCCCCAGTTCCGTCAGATGGAGACCGAGGTCTCGGCACTGGTCTCCGACTCCTCGCGGCTCCTGCGCCTCTGGGTGGGGGAACTCGAACCCGAGGATGCGCCGCTGCTGCTGGGGGCGGAGCGCGTCATCCTCCCATGGAACGAGGCGCTCTCTCAGGCCTTCGAGCGCAACGGCTCCGCCGACGAGGCCCTCGCCGCTGAGCCTAAGTCACGCCGCGCCGTCGACCGCCTGGCCCGCCGTCTGGGCGGGCTGCGCGTGGGGCTGGCGTTGGGCACGGGCGCGGCTCTCGGGCACGCCACCATCGGGGTGCTCAAGGTCTTCAAGCGCGAGGGCATCCCCGTGGATGTCCTGGCCGGGACCTCGATGGGCTCTCTCATCGCCGGCTGCTACGCCTGCGGCTACGAGCCCGAGGAGATCGAACAACTCGCCCTGCGCATCGACAAGGCCTGGGTCGTGGAGAACCTCTTCTGGGACCTGACCGTGCCCAGGTCCGGCCTCTTCCATGGCGAGACGCTCCTGCGTTTCATCCGATCCTACATGGGCTCTCGGGAGTTCTCCGACATGGACATTCCCTTCGCGGTGGTCGCCGCCGACATCGAGACGGGCGAGGAGGTGGTGCTGCGCAGCGGGCGGGTGGCCGAGGCGGTCCGCGCCAGTTGCGGGTTGCCGCTCATCTATGCGCCCATCCACTTGAACGGCCGCTACCTCGTCGACGGCGGCCTGGTCAATCCCGTGCCCACGCGGGTGCTGGCGGACCTGGGGGCCGACATCCTTCTGGCGGTCAACCTCACGATGCCCGCCGGCGACCGACCGCGCCGAGGGGCCAAGAATCCGTCGCGCGTGAAACCCATGAAGGCGCCGAATTTCTTCGACGTGTTCTTCCACATGATCTACACGATGGAGTACGAGGTCGCGCAGTCGCGGCTGGACCTGGCGCATGTGGTGGTTCACCCCGAGCTCAAAGGGTTCTCCTGGACGGAACTGCACCGAGCCAAAGAGATCATTTCGGCGGGCGAGCGCGCCGCCGAGGAAGCCCTGCCGCGCATCAAGGCCCTCATTCCCGCTTTCGGGCCGGCCTGTCCGCTTCCGCGGCGAGGCTAGACTTTCCTAAAAATTTCATACTTATAGTTAAGCCAAAAAACCTCACGCGCATCGAAAAGCGCTCCCAAAACAGATTTTCTTTGGAAGGATGCAAGCGGGATGAAATCGGCTCCCAAATTGGGCAGAACATCATGGAGGTCTCCGGAACGGATGTAATAGTCGCCGGACTTCACATCAGAAATAGAGTCAATGATTTTCGGACGATAATCCAAACATCGAAATGGCGGAAACATACCTGGGCTGTTTGCGGCAACAAAGGAGTGCGCAGGGACATGACGGTTGATCCATGCCCCCGCCGTATAGGCGGGGTCCGGCGCCCTGCAAAGGCTGACGAAATAAAGCGACTGGAGCAGGGTCATGCAAATAACGACCGGCACTAGGGCCAGGCGCAGATGCGTCCACGGCGAACGGACATTCCACAGGGCTTCGATAGCGAAACCCGCGACCACAAGACATAACGGGAACAACGCAGTGGCGTAATGAACGTTGCCGAAATGCCTTCCGCTCGTATATGTCAAGTAAAAGAGAACGGGACACAATAGGATATATTTTCTCTTGTCCGGGCTTGCCAGAGAGGTGAGCAGCCCCGCTAGGAAGCAAAGCCAAAGAGGCCACCCAAGCCCCGCCGCTCCTCGGTAAAGCAAATAGCCCACCCATTTTTTGAGCGAGTACGCGTGGGCAACCACGGGCTGCAGAAGGAACAGCTCGGCGAATGCTTCTCGAGGGGCGATCAACCAGTAGGGATTGACTAAAAAGAAAACAGCGGCAAAGACGGCCGACAAGACGGCAAGATCGCGTGTCCGGCGGCGCGGCGCGATGCAATGGGCCGCGAAAATCGCGATGAGGATATAGCCGCACAGCCACAAAGACCCTGTCGCCAAGCCCGCCCAGGCTCCTGCCGCGGCGTAAGCGCGCCTGTCGCCGGAAGCGATCACAAAAGCGGAATCAAGACTCATGAGGAGGGCTGGTAAACAGAAAATATAGGGCTTCAGGCTGTGAGTTTCCAAGATGAAGATCGGCGACACGGCGTATGATAAAGCGAGAACGGAAGCGACGGCTGGACGAAATAGCCGACGGCAGACGCGATGAAGCGGCCACACGCTCAAGGCAAAAATCACGCTGTTGGCATACTTGGGAACGGCGTAAATCATCGCCGAATAATCGGGATTATTCAGATAAACCGAAATATCCTGGGTTAGAATCACTAGGCCGATTTTGGCGCAAAGCCACAGGAGAAATCCGGCGAAATAAATGTAGATACTGCCGTACTGGAATAAATGAGGATTAAACTGGAATTTTGCGGGCCGAATCTTCTGCAGGCTGTAGATGAGCAACTCCTCATCGGGGAGAGCCGATCTTAGGAAGCGGCCCCGCATTTTATGAATAATCTCTACAGGGACTTCTTGGGGCCCTTCCGGCATGTCCAGGATCATGACCTTCTTAAGATCGGTCTTAAAAGAATGCGCGAGGATGCCCGGATTATGCGCGGCGATGACTCCGTAATGGGCGTAGACCTCTTCGCGCGTGCTGAGAAATGCTTTTTTTGCCGTGTTAAACTGTTGGGAGTCGGAAAAAGAGAGGCCGACGACTTCGGCTTGAGGAAGACCCACATGCATGCCTTGCCATGAGAGCAGTAAGGCCGTCATGCACGTGAGTGGAAGACTGACCCTATCGAAAGCGTTTTTGCTGAAATTCATTCGACGTAAATCCCACGCGGCTTGCGGGTTACGGGCCGACGAGACACTGTCCTGCCAAGCTGGCATTAACACTCCTTTGGACGTCGACGACGTTGCACGCGCCGTCGCGGTTTAAATCCGACGTGCAGGCCGTCACGCCCAGCGCCTGGTTGACCTGCAATTGCACATCCACCACGTTGGTCGAAGCATCCCGGTTTAAGTCGCAGGCCGAATAAACGATCAACGTAAGCGTGCTCGAGCCCGTGCCGCTCGAGTTGACGGCACTGATGGTCACATTAAAAGTCCCGATGCTCGTGGGCGTTCCGGAAATAACCCCCACGGCATTGACCGACAAACCCGCCGGCAGACCCGCGGCGCTAAAGCTCGTGGGATTGTTGGTGGCCGTGATCTGGTAGCTAAATGCCGTGCCCGTGGTTCCCGAGGCGGCGCCGACGCTGATGATGGAGGGCCCGATGAGGGAGGGCCCGGCGCCGCTCGGCAAGACGGTGCTGTAGACTCCACGTCCGGCTGTGGCCGCGACCAATTGACGGTTGCCGCTGTTCATGGATAAGGAAGTGATATTCATGCCGGCGGGTATGCCGGCATTCATGTTGCCCCAGGTGGCGCCGCTATCCAGGCTGGAAAATATTCCAGACGCGGACGCCGCGATGAGCGTGTTGGGAGCCGCGGTATCAATGATGATATCGTTGAACCAAGTTGTGTCGGGCAATTCGGCGCCAATGCCGGTCCATGTTCGGCCTCGGTCGGTCGTCTTGTAAATATGGGGATTTCCCGTTTTCTTCAGTATGACATAGGCCGTGTCCGGTTGAGTCGGGTGCACCGTGATCGTGTTGATGCCGCGGCTGCTGAACCGAGCGTCGGTTATGTTCGTCCAGTCGGCGCTGTTGCCTCTGCCGGCGTTGGCGGTTACAAAGAGATATCCTCCTTTCGTATAGGCATAGATCATTTCCTGATTACTGGGCGCTTCATAAAGAAGTTCGATGGTCTTGTTTGCGGCAATTTCGGCAATACTGTAGGTACTGCGGCCGATGCGCGTCCAGGTATTGCCCGAGTCAAGACTGCGCCAGACGTTCTGAAATCCAATGATGATGTGGTTCGAGTTGCCGGGGGCCATGAACATCGCGGGGAAGAATGAGGATTTCTCGCCGACGGCGCCCGGCGGTGTGACATCCTTTATGCTGCCGTTCTCGCGTCGATAGGGAACGCCGCTATAGGCGCTGACTGTTCCGGTCAAATAGGCGGTGAAATACATCTTATTGCTGTTATTCGGATCGATTTTCGGATACCAGCCGTCGCCGCCGTAAACCATCGTCCAGGGCGTGTTGCCCCCGGTGTACACCTGGGTGCCGTTGTCTTGATTGCCCATGATCATGTGGCCGTCCCCGCTTAGGGATATCCCGTGCATGAGCGCCCCGGAAAGATTTTGGTTCTTGTTGACCCAGGTCGCGCCACCGTCATCCGAGCGGTAGACGCCGCCGTCGTTGCCCAGGTAGATCGTATCCGTGTTCCCCGGGAAAATGGCGATGGCATGCATGTCCACGTGGACCTTGGAGCCGTCCGTCTGCGTCCACGTATCGCCGTTGTTCGTGGAATACCTCAGGTTGCCGCTGCCGCCTATGAATATCCGGTTCGGCCTGGCAGGGTCGACGGCGAAGCAGTCGCTCTCGGTGTTGCCGGGGGAAGTGATCTGCGCCCACCAGGTTGCGCCCTTGTCGCTCGACCTGACCACGATGCTGCTGGAGTTTTTGTAAGCCAACCATAATATGCCTTGGACGAAAGCCAACCGCGAGGCGGCGGCTTGGTCTGGGATGTCGTGTATCTTGGTCCAAGTGCCGCCCGCGTCCAGGCTCCGGAACACTCCGTCGGGCGCCGTAATGTAGAGCGTGGAGGAGGCGCCCGGGTCGATGGCGATATCATAGATGCTTCCGCCGTACCAAGCCGCCCCCGATCCGCTTTTGATCTGGGTCCAGGTCGTGCCGCTGTCTTTGGATTTCCATAAACTGAACACGGAATTCGCCGTGACGCTTGCGTACAACGTCGTCGTATTTTGGGAGCCCGCCGTGGCCGGGTCGATGGCAATCTTCCCGATGGTCTTCCCGCTGAACTGCGACCGGCCCAGGAGCGCCCACGTAGCTCCCGAATCGAACGAACGGTAGATGCCCACGCCGAAAAAGGCCGAGTATCCCGTCCCGGTGTATAGGATGTTGGGCGCTTTCGGGTCGATGACGATGGAGGCTATGGACTGAGAATCGAGGCTGTCGGAGATATACGTCCAATGGGTCCCTCCGTCCGTGGATTTAGCCACCCCGCCCTCGCCCCCTCCCACGTAGACCGTATTTGCGTTGCTCGGATGGACTGCAATCGCCACGATGCGCTGGCTTGCCTCCTTTCCGTACCATCCACGATCGTCCAACGGCGGAGGGATGGGGAAGGTCCACTTCCCCGTGATTTGAAACCCGCCGCCGCTCAACGGGGTATATTTTTTCGTCTGCTGCAACGGGCTGATGGGAAGCCGCCTCGCGACCTCAAGAGCTTTCATATGGGCGTCGGCGGGGTAACCCTCTTGAGGCGGGCCAAGGCGCTGCCTCAAGAACTCATCACGAAGTTCACGGATGCCCGGATCGCTATCCGCGTCTGGTTCTGACGGCAGGACTTGCGCAAGACTTATCAATCCCGGCATCGCCGCCGCCAGGAAGAGCATCGCGGCGCCGCAGATACCCGTCCTTGAACGACGGCGCCACGGCATATTCATGGGGATGGCAAGTGAGCCGACGCGGGGTCGTTAAGCGCGTAGGCTCTCCATGGCTGAAGTGTAGCACGTTTCCCGTCGGAGTCAAGACCCCGGCGCCTTGGTGGCGAATGGACCCGCGGCTTACTCGCCGGCGTCGTCGTCCTGCTCGCCGCCACGGGGGGGCATCTGAGGCTCACCGCCTTGATGATCGGGGCGCCCCATTTCTTTCGGCGGGCCGCGCCGCCCCTGATTGCGGCCGTGCGCGTTCCTCTCCATTCGGAGCGTCATTTTCGCGCGCTGCTTCGGCTTCAAGAAGGACGCGAGGGAGTTCTCGAATTTTTCGTTGCCGGCCAGCATCTCCTTGCGCGCCGCCTTCAGCGCGTCGAGCGCGGCCTGAATCTCCGCGTCGGCGGCGTCCTTCTTGACTAAGTCGGACAGCTTCTTGGTCTGGTCAATGAGCTTCTCGCGCAGAGGTGTCTCGTCCTTCGCGCGCTGCTTCATCGCCGCCTCGAGCTTGGCGGATTGCTCGTCGCTTAGTCCGAGCTCTTCCTTTATGCGGGCCTTCATCCTCTCGGCGAATTCGGGGCGAGGACCGCGTTCTTCGTCTGCGCCGGGGCCGCCCATTCTCGCGTGCCGGCGCGGTTCGTCGTCCTGCGCGCGCGCGTGGACTGCCCATGGTCCTGCCAGCAGCATCGCCGCCGCGACGGTGAAAGCGATACGTTTCATGTTATTTCCTCTCGATTGCGGCTACGATGCGTTATGCTACCATAAAGTTTTAGCGGCCAATAGGACGAGCGCTGGAACTTGCGGTTCTATCGCTGGCGGTTCGCAGATGAAATATCGGCGAAAGGCTCTATGAAGACCGGGGAGCCGCTGCTTAGAGACACGACGGCGCGCCCGTTGGAAGCCGCGGCCCGGCGGACGCTGAAGGCCGTCGAGTCATCCTTCACGTCCTTCCCGGTGACTCCGAGCGGCACGGCCTCGGTGATCGCCAGGCTGTCGAGCGGGATGTTCGATAGGGCGACCTGCGCGGGGGCGCCGGAGTCGTTCCAAGCCACCCAGACCGGCTTGCCTGCCTTCGTGAACTTGTAGGCGTAGACGCCATCTTTTTCCCAGACGATTTCGGTCTTGCTCCAATCGGAACCCTCCAGCGTCTCCACCATCTTCTTGTAGGCGTAGTAGGAAATTTTACTGTAGGACCGGCCACCGGCGAGGGGATTCTTGATCAAGCCGACATTGTCCCAGAAACCGTTGATTTGTCCGCCGAATCCGTACCATTCGGTGAGGGTGACCCAGAATATCTTGGATACGCCTGAGGCAAGCGCGCCCACGTAGACCTTGATCACCTCAGCGGCCTGCTGGGCCTCCGTGCGCTCCCGCAGCATGTCCGCCTGCGCTACGCCGCCCTTCGGTTTTCCGCTGTGCGTAGCGGTTTCGGTCAGCCAGATGGGGATACTGCCGTAACCCCACTTGGCCCACTCCCGGCGCAGCCTCTCCAGATGAGGCTTCAGGAAAGATAGGGCAGCCGCATTTTGACTGTAAACGTGAAAGCTGAGAATATCAAAGAAGCGTTCCCCGGGATTCCTCTTCATTTTTTCCAACGCGGAGAATATTCGGGGGAAGAAGTTGTCAAACCCCGGGATGGCCCCCGGGCCGGCGGTGGCGGAAATTAGAACTTTGGCATTCGGGTTGGTTTTTTTTATCGTCCTATAGCTCTGGGCAAGCAACCGGGCATAATGTTCGGGCGTATCCCGCCAGAAGACTCCGAAATCCACTTCGTTTTCGATTTCCCAATAGTCTACCCGCGGCGAGCCGGGAGCGTCATCGATGCCGTCTCCGTCGTAGCGCTCCACCGCCGACCGCAGAAATCGCAAAAACGCAGGGAGGTCATTCGGCGCCTTCATCGAAAGACCAAAGCCTTCAGCCTTGACCTTAGGCTGGTCGCGACGGTTGAAACCCATGACGACGACCGTCAGATTTAAGCCGCTCTTGACGGCCTCGCCGAACATATAATCAGTCCTCGACCAATCGTATTCCCCCGGCTCCTTCTCAACCAAGTCCCAGACCAGGCCCTCGAACCCGCAATACCTCGACCATTTCGCCCCGACACGGGAGACATCTGCCGGCGCATCGTATCCTAGGGGCAACTTTCCGAACAGGGGAGCTCCGTCGTACGGTCGGTCGGGAATCTTGGGATTATGAATACCGAACGGAGAAGCCTCGGGATCGAAAAAGGAACGGGACTTGCTTTGGGACGCCTCCGACGACGCCAGCCCAGCTAGCCCGAGGACGGCCCATACGAAGCGGATAAAATGAGCCCTCATTACCGGGCATAAGCCGGATAGACCGCTCGGGCGGGCTCCGGGGCTTCGGGGACGGCGTTGAGCTGTTTCCAGAACTCGGCCGGGGACGGGATGCGCTTATCGGCGTCGGGCTCCAGGGCGCGGTCGATGAGGGCGTCGAGCGCCAGGCTGACGTCCGGCGCTCGGTGCGAGGCGAGGGTGTAGGCCTTGGCGAGCTTGGTCTGGCAGGATCCCTCGTAGGGGCGCGCGCCCGTGACCATCTCGTAGAGCACCGCGCCGAGGGAGAAGACGTCGTTTTCCTTGCGCACGCTGCCGTACTCCTGCTCAGGGGCCATGTAGTGAGGCGTTCCGGTCACGGTCTGGGTGGCCGCGCCGCCTGCGCGCGCGGCGTGGCGGGAGATTCCGAAGTCGAGGAGCTTGACCCCGCCGCCCTTGAGGATCATGATGTTCGAGGGCTTGAGGTCGCGATGCACGACGTCGTGGGCGTGGGCGTAGGAGAGGCCCGAGCAGACCGGCTCGAGGATGTCCTTGACCTCGGACAGCGGCAGGCGGCGGCGCTCGGCCAGGATCTCATCGAGGGTGCGGCCCTCGAGGCGCTCGAAGACCAGCGAGACGCCGCGTTCGTCTTCGATGATGGCGTGGATATCCACGATGGCCGGGTGGCGCAACTCGGCGACGGTCCGCGCCTCCTCGATGAAGCGCACCTTGGCGGTCTCGTCGAGCTGAAACTCGCCGCGGAGCATCTTGACGGCCACGGGGCGACGGAGCTTGCGGTCGACGGCTTCGTAGACGACGCCCATGCCGCCTTGGCCGATGGCCTTGCCGATCTCGTAGCCGGCCTCCAGGCCCGTCGCGGGCACGGGGGGGGCGGCGTTGGCCTCGCGTTCCTTGATTCCGGTGACGACGTGCAGGACACCCAGGGCGATGAGCAGACCGCCGAGCAACGAGGCGAACAACACGACCATGAAGGAACGCACGCGGGCGGGGATGAGGTCGACGAATCGCGCAGCGCCGCGCTCGCGGGCGATGGGCTTGGGGTCGAGGCCGTGGCGGCGCGCGGAATCACGGTAGGCGGGCTCGAACTGGGGGCTGAGCTCCGCGGCGGCCTTATAGTCCTCGGCCATGGCGGTGAAGTCGCCACGCTGCTCGTTGGCGAAGGCTCGGTTGGCGAAGGCGTAGGCGTCGCGGGGGTTGAGCTCGAGGGCGTGCTGGGAGTCGGCGATAGCCTCGCGGATGCGGCCCATGTGGTTGTAGGCCCAGGCGCGGGCGTCGCGCATGGCCCAGTCGGAGGGGGCCGCGATCAGTCCGCGCGTGGCGTCGCGCGCCGCCGAACCATACTCGCCGATGAGGTTATGCGCCACGGCCCGATAGTAGAGGGCTTGCGGGTCGGCGGGATCGAGGGCCAGGGCCTTGTCGGCTTCCTCGATCGCGCCCCCATAGTCTTTGACCGAGAGTTTGGAGGACGCCGAGGACGTCAGCCGCTGGACGCCTCTCGCGCTTGGAGACTCCACCGGCGTCAAGCGCCGCTCCTCGACTTCATTGAGCTGCTGGATCATGCCGTGGTATTCGCGCTCAACGGAATCGGCCAGGCGCGTGCGGCCCTGCTCGGAGGGGGGCACGGCCCGGGTGCGGCCCTCGGAGAGCTTCATGATCGAGAAGGCGGTCTTATCCTCGGGATCCAGGGCCAGGGCCTTGCGGGCGTCCTCGATGGCCTGCAGGTAGTTGCCCAGGCCGTAGGAGGCGCAGGCACGGGCGGTGTAGGCGGCCGCGGCGTCGGGGGCCACGCGCGCGACGCGGTCGGCGTCGGCGAAGGCCCGGGCGTACTCTCCCAGGCGGGAGTTCGCCTGGGAGCGGCTGATGAGGGCGTCGTGGTCCTCGGGGTCGAAGCTCAAGGCTTGTTCGGCGAAGGCGCGGGCTTCCTCCCAGCGCTCGGCGCGGTTGTTGAGCGCGGCGGCTTGACGGGCGGCCTTGCGGGCGGTCCGCGCCGGCGCGTCGGCGCCCAGGGTTCGGACCGCGGCGTTGAGCTCGCCCAGGTGCGAGTCGATCCAGGCCTGGCGTTGCTGCGGCTGGGCGGAGGTTGCGCCGGCCTCGAGCGAGTCGAGGGCGGACAGGAGGTCTTGCCGGGCCTTGCCGTCCGGCTCCTCCAGGAGTTGGGCGCGCAAGGATGTGATGAGTCTCTCGGACGGGGCCGAAGACAGCGGAGGCGCCGGCGCAGCCCAGAGGGCCAGGACGCATAGAAGAGGGTGGAGGGCTGATCTCATAATATTTAAGGATCGCGCGAACGGTCCAGCGCAGTGTAAAATCCTCTAAGCGCGCCGTCAAGGGCCCTCGGGGGAGGGTATCCGGGGGGATCAGCGCCCGGCGGCGGCCATGCCGGTCATGAGGTATTTGAAAGCGTCGATGAGCGCCGCGTCGCCGAGCACCTCGGCCTGCATCGACCCCCAATCCAGGAGGTTGGCGCGGAGGATCGGATTGGTCTCCGTGCGCGATTCGGCGAGGTTCGCCTCCGCGTGGCCGCGCAGCGTCGCGCGGCTTGAGTCGACCGCGCGCTCGAATGACTCCGCCTGGCGCAAGAACTCGCTCTTCGCGGCGCCCTCCGCGGACTTCGCGGCCGCGGCTCTGAGCTCGCCGGCTTTGGCCGGGTAATCGCGGAAGAAGGCGATCCACAGTTCTTTCTTCCAGGGCTTGCCGCGGCCGTTAGCGTGCGCCACCAAAGCGTTGATCCACGCGATTCTTTTATTCAGGCTGTCGCCTCTGCCTTCCGCGAGCCGGATCAGCATCTTGTCCAGCGTCCTTGCGGCCTCCCGGTTCCAGCCCTCCTGCGTCGGGTCCTGGGCGAGAGGCTTGAACGCCGCGATCAACTCGGCGTCGCCGAGCACCGAGGCTGCCATGTAGCCTCGGGTGAGCGCGTTCTTGCGGCGCAGAGGATCGGTCTCTGCGAAAACGGCGGACAGGTCCGATTCCGCGTGGTCGCGCAGCGTCGCGCGGCTTGAGTCGACCGCGCGCTCGAATGACTCCGCCTGACGCAAGAACTCGCTTTTCGCGACGCCCTCCGCGGACTTCTCGGCCGCGGCTCTAAGCTCGCGGGCTTTGGCCGGGTAATCGCGAAAGGAGGCGATCCACAGTTCTTTCTTCCAAATCTCGCCGCGGCCGTTGAAGTACGCCGCCAACGCGTTGATCCACTCGATGCGCTCGTTGAGATTAAGGCCATCGGCATGCTCGAGCTTCAACAGGGCGCGGTCGATCGACCGTTCGGCCTTCCCTTTCCAGGCCGCGGCGTCGGCCGGCGACTCGGCCAGGCGCGCCAGCCGATCCTGCGCGAGTCCCACCTGCGGCCAACGGCCCAGACGCTCGTTGATCTCGACCCAACGTCGCAGGCCGTCGCGCGCCAGCGCCGGCCAGCGCCTGCGATACTCGGCGAGTTCCGCTTCGGCCGCCTTTTTCTCCGTCTCGATTGCCTGCGTTCCACGCGCCGCTGCCTTCAGCCGTTTCGACGCCGCGGCGGATTGACCACCCTCCGGTCCGGCCAGACGCTCGATCATGCGCTGTGATCCGCTTTGCAGCCGCGTCAGTTCCTCCAGCATGACGTAGCCGTTGAGAAAGTTCGTGGCGTAATAGCGATCTATGACCCCCTTCCAGGCGTCGAAATCATCGATGAGCCGCAGATAGTCGTCGATCCGGTCGATGTCGAGCTTGGCGTCCGGACGAGACAAGCGGCTGTGAATGTAGAGATCCTGGCGGAAGTAGGCCTCGTACTCGTGTTCATAAGTCGCCAACGTGGGAATCTCCTCCTGACTGATGGCCGTCATCAACGGCCGCTCGTGATCCTGGCGGAAGTGCACGAGTTCGTGGAACAGAGTCACATCGATTGAGTCGATCAGACTCGCGACGCGTGCGGGACTCTGCGACAGATACGCGAGCGCCCCCGCCTCGGTGGCGAGGCTCTTCTCGGCATCCGCGCGCTCCGCTTGCGGCAGGCGCGCGAGCAGCAGCGGTTTTAAGTAGTTGAGACTGATGATGAGTTGGCGTCCATAGGACGTGTACATCGCGCCGTACCGCGCGTCGAGGCGCAGGACCCGCATGGTCGGCAGCCTCAATTTTCCATACTCGTCGCGAAGCGAATCGAGCAGCCGAGCCCCCTCGGGATCGTCCGAGAAGCGCTTGACGGCGGCTTCGGCGATCAGGGCGCCGAGCTTCTCCTCGGTCTCGGCGTTGGCGGGCGAGACGACCGCGTTGCCTTCAGCCGACGCACGTTCGAGCCAACGCCGATACAGACTGGCGAGCCGCCGCAGGATCGTCGCCTGCTCCTTCTGGGGGCCGGCTTTCGCGGCCATGCGCACCTCGCGCGGCAGCGCGTCGCGGTTGATATCAATCAGCGCGGCCTTGCGTTGCGGGGAGTCTCCGGCTCCGGTCTTCCGGGACAGCCTCAACAGAGCGAGGCGGTTTCGCCTCTCGCGGAGGGAATTCTGAAGCGCGCGCGCCTGCGCGTTGGTCAGCGGTTGGCCTGTATTCGGCGTGAGGATGCGGCTCGTGGCCTCGTCGAAACGATAGCCGCTCAGGAGCAGGCTTACGTTATCGTCCGCCTGCAGGCGGCGCGCGTCGAAGAGCGCGTCGCCCGCGTTGGATTCCGACTCTTGGCCCTTCGTCGCGGCGGCAGCGTCGCCGGAACCGACGAAAGGCGATTTCGGCAGCGTCGTCTCCAAGCCTTTGGCCGCCGGGAACAAGAGCGGCGCGGCGGTCGGCGGCGTGAAAGCCGCGCTCGGCGAAACGGCGGGCGCAGCGGCGAGGAGCGGGATCATCGGCGCGACGGATGGATTGGCCGCCAGCGACGCGGTGATGTCGCCCGCGAGCCTGACTGGGGAAACAGGGAGCAGCGTCGAAACGCCCGCAATTCGCGAGATACCCGACGCTCCCGGCGCATCCGCAACGACTTCCACGCGCCCCTGCGCCCGGAGGGACGCTGTTAGGGTCAGCGCGAGCAATAACGAAAAGAACGCGGCGCGACGCCGAAGATCGGCCATACGTCGAGTGTAGGTCCGGCTCATATAAGTATCAAGGGCCAAAGAACCCAGATTGGAATAGGCACTTCGGTTATGCGCGACCGGGACCCGGTTCTCGCCGGTTTGCTAAGCTACCGGCGCGGCGCGCTGGCGCGCCTCCCCGAAAAAATAATAACATGACCGTCAGGCTTTTCTGCGTCGACGGCACGAACTTGGTCCGCACGGCGTACGGCTACGGCGGCCCCGCGCACCAGGCGCAGGAGCAGGCCGACGCGGAGAGGCTCGTCGCGATACTGGCCCAGGTCTGCGAGGACGCGGACGGAGCCCTCGAATTAGAGCTCTTCTTCGACGGTGCCTTCCGCCTTATGCCGGAATGCGGCCTGACGGGTTTGCGGGTGCGCTTCACTCATGAGGCGACGGCCGACGAACTGATCCTGGACCGGGTCCGCTCGCGTTGCTGGAGCGGAGGCGGGCCGGTGACGGTGGTGACGGCGGACGCGGAGTTGGGACGTCTGGCGCAGGCCGAGGGCGGCAAGTGGATACGCGTGGCTCACGGCACTCCGTCGGAGAGCGTCGCGCGCAAGATCGGGGGGCGGTTCTCAAGATGAGCGTTAAGAACTCGGTGGTCGTCGGCGGCGGCATCATGGGCGTGCAGGCCGCCTGGCACCTGGCCAATCTGGGCCAAAACGTGACCCTTCTCGACCAGTTCGACATTCCCAACCAGTGGGCCGCCTCGGGCGACCATCTGCGTGTCTTCCGTCTCACCTACGGCAAGGACGCCTTCTACACCGAGATGGCCTTGAAGTCCCTGCCGATGTGGCTGGAGCTCAACGCCCTTTCCGAGGACATGCTCCTCCAGCAAAACGGCGTGCTGGAGTTGGCGAACAAGGAGGACGGCTACGAGGCGCACAGCATGGCTTTGCTCAAGGAGCGCAACATCAAATGCGAGCGCCTTGACCCCGCCGCCTTCCGCCGCCTCTACCCGATGTACAACCCGAAGGCCTTCAAGTGGGCCCTCTTCCATCCCGAGGGAGGCATGATCTGGGCCAATCGCGCGGTCTCGGCCACGGCCTCCATCGCCCAGCGCAAGGGCGTGCGCTTGCGCTCCGGCGTCAAGGTGGTCTCTCTCGTCAGAGAGAAAGGGCGCCTGCGCGGGGTCAAGGACGCCGCGGGCAAGGTCTGGGAGGCGGAGAATTTCCTCTTCGCCTGCGGCCAATGGAACAGAGAGGTCCTCAAGGGCATGGGCATCCCCCTCAAGGTCGCCAAACAGGAGCAGATATTCCTGCGGCCGCTGTTCAACCGCGGGCGCTACCGCCCCGAACACTTCCCCGTCTTCGCCAACCAAGCCAGCGGCTTCTACGGCTTCCCGGTCCACATCCACGGCTTCATCAAGCTCGGCGACCATCGCAAGGGGCCGGCGGTTAAAAAGGTGAAACTCGATGATCTGCGCACTCTTTCCCCGAAGTTCGAGAAGTCCTGCCGCGCTTTCCTTAAAAGGTTCATGCCGGAGCTGGCGCCCTTCACGGAGTTCGAGGGCCACGTCGGCTGGTACGACTACACCCCGGACAACGACTTCATTCTGGACCGCCTGCCGGGTCTGCCCAACGCCTATCTCGCCGCGGGTTTCTCGGGGCACGGCTTCAAGTTCGCCCCCATCGTGGGCAAGTCCATGGCCGAACTCATGGTGGCGGGCAAGTCGGAACTCAATCTCCATCGCTTCCGTCTGACGCGCTTCAAGCTGCGCAAATGAAAAATCGAGCTCTCGCGGCTGCGGCCCTGAGCATCCTCCTCGGCGCTTGCGCGACCGCCGATGTGGCGATCAACCGTTCCTTCGACTTCAGCCGCATCCGGCGCGTGGCCGTCATCGGCTTCTCGGATTATCACAATCGCGCAGGCTCCGGCGAGATCGTGACCGGGGCCTTCGAGCAGTCCCTTCTGGAGGCGGGCTACGACTTGGTCGAGCGCGCCCAAGTCGTCAAGATCCTCCAGGAGCGGCAATTCACGGGCCGCCTCGACCCCAAGACCGCGGCGGTCGTGGGCAAGCTCCTCGGAGTCGATGCCCTTCTTTTCGGCCGGATCACGGACCTGGCCGAGCCGCGAGAGACCGTGGTCAGGGTGGACGTCGTCGACGAGCACTCGGACCCCGTTTATTTGCGCCGAAACAAGCGCGTCCGGCAGGGCAACGAGTGGGTGGAAGCGCAGGAAGACACCCTTTCGGGATATAAGACCACGCGCGTGGTGCGCAAGGAGCCGCGCGTCTACACCATGGACGGTCGTCTGGGCCTCTCGGCCCGCATGGTTTATGTCGGCACCGGCGAGGTGGTCTGGTCCGGCTCCGATTCAACGCGCGCCCTGACCCTCCAGGATGCCGCGCTGGGCCTGTCCGGCGCCATCCTCAAGGCCGTCAAGCCCACCTGGCCGTCCTCCCGGCGCTGACGTTTCTCCGTGAGTTCCGATTACGCCGCGACCGGGGTCTTGCCCGAACCCGCCAGCATCTGTCCCAGCACATAGCGCAGGACGCCGCCGTAGCGGTAGTATTCCAGCTCGATGGGCGTGTCGATGCGGCAGAGCGCCGAGAACTCCTTGGTCTTGCCCTTCTCCTCGGTCGCGCGGACGGTGACGATCGAGCGGGGCTTGATGGCGCCGAGTCCGATGATGTCGAAGGTCTCGTAGCCGCTCAGGCCGAGGGTCTGCACGCTCTCCCCCTCCATGAACTGTAGAGGGAGGACTCCCATGCCGACCAGATTCGAACGGTGGATGCGTTCGAAGCTCCGGGTGATGACTGCCTTCACGCCCTGCAGGGCCGGGCCCTTGGCCGCCCAGTCGCGGGAGGAACCGGCGCCGTACTCCTTGCCCGCCAGCACGATCGACGGGACCTTCTGCGCCCGGTACTTCATGGCGGCGTCGAAAATGGGCATCTGTTCCTTCGACGGGACATGGGCGGTGTAGCCGCCGGTCACGTCCTTGAGCATGAGGTTCTTGATGCGGATGTTGGCGAAGGCGCCGCGCATCATCACTTCATGATTGCCGCGCCGGGCTCCGTAGGAGTTGAAGTCGGCGGGCTTGACGCCCTTGCTCTGGAGATACAGACCCGCGGGGGAGTCTTTGGCGATGTTGCCGGCCGGGGAGATATGGTCGGTCGTGACCGAGTCTCCGAAGACGGCCAAAGCTCGAGCGCCTTTGATGTCGGCCAAGACCCTCGGCTTGAGAGATAAGTCTTCGAAGTACGGCGGCAGACGGACATAAGTGGAGTCGTCGTCCCAAGAGTAAAGCTCGCTGGCCTTGACGCCGATGGACTTCCAGTTCTTGTCGCCCGCGAACACGTCCTTATACTGACGCAGGAACGTCTCCCGCGAGAGGTTCTTCTCCACTGCCTTGGCGACCTCGTCGTTGGTCGGCCAGATGTCCTTGAGATAGACGGGCTTGCCGTCCTTGCCGGTCCCGATGGGATCGGTGGTCAGGTCGAGGTCGATGCGGCCGGCCAGGGCGTAGGCGACTACGAGGGGCGGCGAGGCCAGATAATTAGCCTTTACCAGCGGATTGACGCGGCCTTCGAAATTTCGATTCCCGGAAAGAACGGACGCGACGATGAGATTCTTCTCCGAGACGGCCTTCGCTATTTCCTCAGGCAGCGGTCCCGAGTTCCCTATGCAGGTCGTGCAGCCGAAGCCCACGAGGTGAAACTTCAGCGCCTCGAGCGGCTTGACCAAGCCCGCGGCCTCAAGGTAATCCATGACCACCTTGGAGCCCGGGGCGAGGGAGGGTTTGACCCAGGGCTTGACCGCGAGGCCCTTGGCGACGGCCTTCTGGGCGACGAGGCCGGCGGCGATCATCACGGAGGGGTTCGAGGTATTCGTGCAAGACGTGATCGCGGCGATGGCGACGATGCCATGCCCGATCTTATAGTCCTTGACCGAGACTTCCGTGCCCGCGGGGGCGGGGAAATCGCCCTTCTTGTCTTTTTCCTTCAGAAACGCCGGGAGGGCCTCATTCCATTGGGCTTTGACCTTCCCGAGTTCCAATCGATCTTGAGGGCGTTTGGGCCCGGCGAGGCACGGCTTAATGGTGGAAAGGTCGAGAGATAATGTTTCAGCGAACGACGGTTCGATCTGGTCGTCGCGAAATAGGCCCTGGGCCTTGCAGTAGGCCTCCACGAGGGCCGTTTCATCTTCCGGGCGCCCGGACAAACGGAGGTAGTCGAGGGTGCGGCCGTCGACGGGGAAGAAGCCTACGGTCGCGCCGTACTCGGGAGCCATGTTGGCGATGGTCGCGCGGTCGGCCAGCGCCAGGTCCGACACGCCGGGGCCGTAGAACTCGACGAACTTGCCCACGACGCCCTTCTTGCGGAGCATCTCGGTGACCGTTAGTACCGCGTCGGTGGCGGTCGCGCCCTCAGGGAGCGTGCCGGTCAGGCGGAAGCCGACGACCTCGGGGATGAGGAGCGGCATGGCTTGGCCGAGCATGGCGGCCTCGGCTTCGATGCCGCCCACGCCCCAGCCCACCACGCCCAGGCCGTTGATCATGGTCGTATGGCTGTCGGTGCCGATGCAGGAGTCGGGATAAGCCACGCCCTCGTTGGTCCAGACGACCTTGGCGAGATATTCGAGGTTGATCTGGTGGACGATGCCGGTCTCGGGGGGGACGGCGCGGAAATTAGCGAAGGCTTTCTGACCCCATTTAAGGAACGCGTAGCGTTCCTGGTTGCGCTCGAACTCGATCTCGGAGTTCCGGGCGAAGGCGTCCGAGGCGCCGAAGAAGTCCACCTGCACGGAGTGGTCCACGACGAGGTCGACGGGCTGGAAGGGATTGATGCGCTTGGCGTCGCCGCCCAGCTTCTTGAGGGCGTCACGCATGGCCGCGAGATCGACGACGGCGGGCACTCCCGTGAAGTCCTGCATGATGACGCGCGCGGGCATGAAGAACACCTCTTGCGCGGCGGGCTTGACGCCGATGGTCTTGGCCGCGGCCTCGATGTCTAGCTTCTTGACGACGGCGCCATCCTCATGGCGCAGGAGGTTCTCGAGGAAGACCTTCATCGAGAGGGGCATCTTCGAGAGATCGAAGCCTTTTTGGGCCAGCGCGGCGAGGCTGAAGTACTCGTACTTCTTCTTGCCGACGGTCAAAGTCGCGCGCGTCTTGAAGCTGTCGAGAGAGGAGGTCTTCATCGTCGTATCGCTCCTTGGGAGACGAGAATCCCGCTATCTTATCATTTCGTCGAATCCCCCTTGACGGGGAAGACTGCGCGCTCTACACTCAGAACATGGCGAAGATGAAGGCGGCGAAGGTCGCGCGGGCGAAGAGGAGCAAGGCCCGGAAGGTCTCCGAGGACCCGGGCGAAACCAAGGAACGCCGCACCGCCGAGCAGGTGATGGAGACGGTCCTCATGGAGACCAGGGTCGAGGCCGAGACCGTACGCCTGGACCAGTGGGTCCCCATCGAGTGCCCGCACTGCGGCGAAGGCACGGAACTCCACGTCATCGCGGACATGGACGGGCAGTCCATCGACGGCGATTGCACGGTCTGCTGTCGCTCCTACGTCGCCCATGTCGAGATCGAAGAGAGCGAGGCTCACGTCGGCGTCGAGGCCGCCTAGGTCCTTCTTGCCGGAATCTACTTCTTGGCGGGCTTATCCGCGGCCTTGGGAGCCTCGAGTTTGACGATCTCGAGCAGTTCGACCTCGAAGATGAGGGTCGCGCCGCCCTTGATCATGGGTCGGCGTCCGGCGTCCCCATAGGCGACGTCCGAAGGGCAGACCAGCTTGGCTTTGCCCCCGACCTTCATCTGCGCGACGCCGTTGGTCCAGCAGGGGATGACGCCCTTGAGCGGGAAGGTCGCGGGTTCGTTGCGGCTGTAGGAGCTGTCGAACTCCGTGCCATCTCGCAGGGTGCCGCGGTAGTGAACCTTGACGGTGTCCTCGGCGGCCGGGGCCGCGCCGCCGCCTTCCTGGAGGGTCTTATACCAGCCGCCATTCGGGATGGGCCTGACCCCGTCCTCATGGGCGAACTTCTCGGCAAAGGCCTTGCCGGCCGCCTTTTCCGGGGCGACCGCGGCGGCCATGCGCTTATCGAGCAGTTCATTGATGCGCGGGGCGAAGAGGCCGACGTCGATGGCGGCGGGCTTACTGAGCGCGGAATCACGCAGGCCGGTCTCCAGTATCTTGAGCTCGGCGGTGGTGAACCCGAAAGGCCCGACGTTGCGGCCGATCTGATAGCCGAGCGCGTAGATGGCGCGCTCGTCGTCGCTTTTGAATCCGTCCTTGGCCTGGGCGGGCGCGGCGGGATTGTCCGCCTTGGCGGCCGGAGCGGGGGCCGGCTTAGGGGCGTTAGCCGCGCGCAGGGGGGAGGCGAGAATGACGGCGGACAGCAGGCTCGATAAGAGGGTTTTCATGGGTTCTCCTAATTAAAAAACGCGACCCATGATAGCACATCAATCGTCTAAAATAACGCTCTCCGTGCAAGAAGGGGTTCGTCGAAACGTCGTCTGGATGGGAGCTGTCAGCTTTTTCGCCGATGTGGCGGGAGAGATGATCGCCCCCATTCTGCCCCTTTTTATCACCGTCACGCTGGGTGCTTCGCCCAGCGCCGTCGGCCTCGTCGACGGGTCCGCGGAACTGGCCGCCAGCCTCTTTCGCGCCGTCGGCGGCTGGTGGAGCGACCGGGTCGGCAAGCGCAAGCCCACCGTCGTCTTCGGCTATGGACTCTCCGCGCTCGCCAAGCCCGGCCTGGCCCTGGCCTTCTCCTGGCCGGGAGTGCTCCTGGCGCGCTTCATAGACCGGACGGGGAAGGGCCTGCGCGGTTCGGCGCGGGATGCGCTCATCGCCGCTTCCGTGGAGAAGGAGCATTGGGGCAAGGCCTTCGGTCTGCACCGCGCCATGGACACCGCCGGCGCCGTCACCGGCCCGCTCGTGGCGCTGTGGCTGCTCGACGACTTCGGTCTCTCGTATCGAGAGGTCTTCGCCGTCGCTGCGATCCCGGCCTTTGTCTCGGTCGCCGTCCTCGCTCTCTTCGTGCGGGAGGCGCACGAGGCCGCGCCCGCGTCGGCGCCGCCTGACGTCTCCCCGTTTCCCAACGAGCGGCCGCCTCTGCCGGCGAGGTTCTGGCGTTTCCTGGCCGTCTACGGTCTTTTCGCGCTGGGCAATTCCTCGGACTCCTTCATTCTGCTCAAGGCCCGCCACGAGGGGATGAGTCCGGGCTTGATTATCGTGGCCTATGTCCTATTCAACCTGGTCAATGCGAGCTTGGCGCCGGCGCTCGGCCGGCGGGCTGATAAGGCCGGCCGCCGCCGAACCGTGGCGGCCGGGCTAGCGGTGTACGCGCTTTGCTACGCGGGCTTCGCCGCCGCGGGGGCGGGACTGCTCTGGCCGTTGTTCGCCCTATACGGCCTGCACGCGGCCCTGGTGGAAGGCTCCTTGCGCGCCGTAGTCTCAGAGTTCAGCATCGAGGGCAACCGCGGCACGGCGCACGGGGTGTTCCAGGCCGTGATCGGAGTCCTGATGTTCACCGCCAGCGTGTTGGCGGGCGCGCTGTGGACGAAGATTTCCCCGGCGGCCCCCTTCTGGTTCGGCGCCGCGTGCGCGGCGGGGTCCTCCGTGTCTTTATTCCTCGTTTCGGGGGATCAGGCGGAGCGCGTCAATACTTCTCGTTGTGGTCGACCTTGATGCCGGGGCCCATGCTGGAGGCGAGCGTGATGCTCATCATGTACACGCCCTTGGAGGCGGCCGGCTTGGCTTTGGCGAGGGCCTCGAGGACGGTGCGCGCGTTGCCGGCGATCTTTGCGGGAGTGAAGGACGCCTTTCCCACCGGGACGTGGATGATGCCGAAGTCGTCGACCTTGTATTCGACGCGGCCGGCCTTAAGTTCCTTGATCGTCTTGGCGACGTCCATCGTGACGGTGCCGGACTTGGGGTTCGGCATCAACCCCTTGGGGCCCAGGACCTTCCCGAGCTTGGAGAGGTCCTTCATCATGTCCGGGGTGGCGACCAGGACGTCGAAGTCCGTGAAGCCCTTGGAGATTTGCTCGATGAGGTCTTCGGCTCCGACCATGTCGGCGCCGGCGTTCTGAGCGTCCTTCTGCTTCTCGCCGCGGACGACCACGGCGACCTTCTTGGTCTTGCCCAGGCCGTGCGGCAGTCCCACGGTGCCGCGGACTTGCTGGTCCGCCTGCTTCGGGTCCACGCCCAAGCGGACGTGAAGCTCGACGGTCTCGTCGAACTTCGCCGTGGCGCATTTCTTGACGAGCGCGGCCGCGTCATCCAGATTGTTCAGCTTCATGAGATCCAGGTCCTTGACCAGGTTCTCGTATCTCTTTCCCATTATGCTTGTCTCCTGACCTTCCAGCGCCATTTCGCTGAGGCGGCGTCCTCGCCCTATGGCTCGGTCGTCCAATAGCGGGTTATTTCGTGACTTCGATGCCCATCGAGCGGGCCGTGCCCTTGACCATCTGGGTGGCGCACTCGAGATCCTTCGTATTGAGGTCGGGCATCTTCGCCTTGGCGATGTCCTCGGCCTGCTTCTGGCTGATCTTGCCGACCTTGTTGCGGTTCGGTTCGCCGGAGCCCTTGGCCAGGCCCGCCGCCTTCTTCAGGAGCGAGGAGACCGGGGGCATCTTGGTGAGGAACGAGAAGGAGCGGTCCTCGAAGACGGTGATGACGACCGGGATGAGCATCCCCGGCTCCTGGGTGCGGGTCTTCTCGTTGAACTGCTTGCAGAAATCCATGATGTTGACGCCGTGCTGGCCGAGCGCGGGGCCTACGGGCGGAGCGGGGTTGGCCGCCCCGGCCGGGATCTGAAGTTTGATCTGGGTTTTGACCTTCTTCGCCATGACTGCTTCCTCTCTTCGCGCGGCTTAAAACGATCTCCTAGCGGCCCCAGGCGGCGGGTCGCAGCATCTTGGCGACCACGCTTCCCGCGGCGAGCAGGAGGAACACCTTCCAGAAAGGCACCGACTCATAACCGAACACCCAGCGGGTGAACTCGGCGCTGAAGACGAACGGCCAGAGCACCGTCACGAGCGCCGCGGCCAAGAGAGCTTTTCCGAACAGCATGAGCAGGCTCACCCCGACCGCGGCCAGAAGCGTCAGCATGGCCAGCACGGCGCCGATGAGCCCCAAGGAACGGACGTGCGCCATCCTCACCCGGACCCCTTCGAAGTCGGGGCCGGTCTCGGAGGGGGGCAAGATCTCCGGCTCCACGGCGTTCAGATCTTCTCCACCTGCAGGAAGTCGAGCTCCACCGGCGTCGGTCGGCCGAAGATGGTGACCATGGCCTTGATCTTGGCCTTGGTATCGCTGACGTCCTCGACGACGCCGACGAAGTGGCGGAAGGGGCCGTCCACGATGCGGATGTTCTCGCCTTTCTCGAACTCCACGGCCGGCCGGGGCTTGCCTTCGGCGGCGGTGTTCGTCAGTTCCAGGATGCCCTTGATCTCCTCCTCGGGCAGCGGGGTCGGATTGGTGTCGCCGAGGAACCTGGTCACGCCGGGGATTGCGCGGACCAGCCAGTAGGTGATCTCGTCGACGGTCATGTCCATGAGAACGTAACCCGGGAAGAACTTCCTCTTGGAGATCTTCTTCTTGTTCTTCTTGACCTCCACGACGTCCTCGGTCGGGATGAGAACATTGTAGATGCGGTCCTGCAGCTTCTCGGTCTCGATCTTCTGCAGTAGCGTCTTATGGACGCGGTCCTCGTAGCCGGACTGGACATGGACGACGTACCAGCCCCGGGGACCGGACACGGCGATGGATTCGCTCATCAGACCTCTTTGGCCTACCGGCCCAGGACGGCCCTGACGAGGATCGAGAGCACGTAGTCGATGCCCGCCACATAGAGAGACATCAACGCCACGAGGACGACGACGACCTTCGTGGAGTCGATTGCCTGCTCTCGCGTGAGCCAAGTCGACTGTTTGAGCTCGGAATACGCCTCTTTCAGGAACTGCGTCGCTAGATTCATTGGTTTCCTCGAGTCCTGGCGGGGGTACCAGGATTCGAACCTGGAGTTCCGGTTTTGGAGACCGGTGGTTTAGCCATTAACCGATACCCCCCCAGACCCGATGTCGGATTACTTGACTTCTTTGTGCGGCACGCTCTTGCCGCACTTGCGGCAGAATTTCTTAAGATCCAGCTTAAACTCCTTCTTCTTGCCGCGTTGGAAGGTGTAGTTTTTGTTCTTGCAGACCGTGCAGCCGAGGACGACGATGTAACGGTCTCCCATGGCCCTAGTCCAAAATATCCGCGACGACGCCGGCGCCGACCGTGTGGCCGCCTTCGCGCACGGCGAAGCGCAGGCCCTTCTCCATCGCGATCGGACAGATCAACTCGCACTCGATGTCGATGTTGTCTCCCGGCATGACCATCTCGACGCCGGCAGGCAGCGTCACCGACCCCGTCACGTCGGTCGTCCGAAAGTAGAACTGCGGGCGGTAGCCCTTGAAGAACGGCGTGTGCCGGCCGCCCTCGTCCTTGGTCAGCACGTAGAGCTTCGCCTTGAACTTCTTGTGCGGTTTGATCGAACCCGGCGCGCAGATGACCTGCCCGCGCTCGATCTGCGCCTTCTCGATGCCGCGCAGCAGGATGCCCACGTTGTCGCCCGCCCGCGCGTCATCGAGCAGCTTGCGGAACATCTCGATGCCCGTCACCACGGTCTTCTGCGTGTCCTTGATGCCGACGATCTCCACGGCCTCGCCGACCTTGATCGTCCCGCGCTCGCAGCGGCCCGTGGCCACCGTCCCGCGGCCCGTGATCGAGAACACGTCTTCGACCGCCAGCAGAAACGGCTGGTCCGTCGCCCGCTTGGGTTCGGGAATGTCCTTATCGAGCGCGTCCATCAGCGCCTGGATCGCCGGCTCGCCGATCGGCGATGAGTCGCCTTCCAGCGCCTTCGTCGCCGACCCGCGGATGATCGTCACCTTGTCGCCCGGGAACTCGTACTTCGAGAGCAGCTCGCGCACTTCCATCTCCACGAGTTCCACGAGGTCCTTGTCCGCCACGTCCACCTTGTTGAGGAAGACCACCATGTGGGGCACGCCGACCTGGCGGGCGAGCAGCACGTGCTCGCGCGTCTGCGGCATGGGGCCGTCGGCCGCCGACACCACGAGGATCGCGCCGTCCATCTGTGCGGCGCCCGTGATCATGTTCTTGATGTAGTCCGCGTGGCCGGGGCAGTCGACGTGCGCGTAATGCCGCGCCGTCGTCTCGTACTCCTGGTGGTGCACGTTGATCGTCACGCCGCGCGCTTTCTCCTCGGGGGCGTTGTCGATCTCGTCGTACTTCTTGGCCTGCGCCAAACCCTTCTTCGCCAGATAATGGGTGATCGCGGCCGTCAAGGTCGTCTTGCCGTGGTCGACGTGACCGATGGTCCCGATGTTGACGTGCGGCTTGGTGCGCTCGAA
>Ga0154316_116_pt1 | contig 80595 bp, 65 predicted proteins | sample RifGroA2_FD_105610 | JGI IMG/M metagenome (GOLD analysis project Ga0154316, IMG submission 105610) | Elusimicrobia bacterium GWA2_66_18
GCCGAAAATCCTGCCGCAACGACTGGCTCATTTTCCATTAGCGAAGGTGGGTCAGTTTTCGTTAGCGCCCGGGCGCCCGGTGGAACGCCGTCGTGGGGCAGCGCGACACGGTCTATCACCTCGGCGATTTCGCGATGGGGAAGGCGCCCGACGCGTCGGCATTCCTGCGAAAGCTCAACGGCGGGAAGAATATCCTCATCCGTGGCAACCATGACCGGAACGCGCGGCAGATGCTCGAAGCCGGCTTTAACGAGGTCCACGAGAAGCTCGAATGGAACGGCTGGATGCTGCAGCATCATCCGATCGCCACGAACCGGAAGCTCCTGTGCGTCCACGTCCATGACAAATGGAAGCGCATCGGCTGGGTGATCAACGTGAGCGTCGACGATTTCTATTCATGGAATACCACCACGACACCGGGGCGCCGTTTGGGACAGTGCGACCTCTCAAGAAATTAGGCGTGGCTCCAAAAGATATTCCGCTCAGCGATCACTTGGAGACGGTCGACAGGACCACGATGAGATGCGTGGAGTTGATCGCCCTATCGCCGATGGTGGGAAGGGCTGGTACTTCCTGGACACCGGGGAAGCTTCGGAGCGGATTCATGCTGTCACTCTGCCGAGCAGTGTAGAAGTTCATCCACTTCTGAGCAGGCACATCTCCCGTCTCAATTGTACTGGACGGGGTAGTCCGCACGTCCCTGCGCAGAAGAGTTCATGGCACGACTCCCTGATCCCAAGAATATGCGCGTCCACTAATATGCTTATAGGATGAATATTTCATATTATGGATAAAAATATTCATATCCTGCCCAAGTGCGCCAGCACCTCGTTGCTTTCGGTGAGCTTCTTGCGCAGGATTTCGGAGATCGGTCTGAGGACCTGGAAAATATCTCGATCTCGGACCGAGTAGTAGACCGTCACTTTCTCCTGGCGCGAGGTCAGAATCCCGGCTTGGCGCAGAATTGAGAGGTGTTTCGAAAGCCCCGACTGCTCGACGCCCAACTCCTTGACCATCTCGCCGACGGAAGCTTCCTTGTTCTTCAAATACTCGATGATCTCAAGGCGAATAGGATGGGCGAGGGACTTCAGGAAGTCCGCCTTGATCTTGAAGACGAGCTCTTCGTTGCTGGCCATAAGCGACAGCTAAATGATTATATTATCAGGATAGCATACAGATGGGTGGATGTCAATCAACGCGCGTGGTTTAATCGGCAAACTGAGGTTCGTCTACTTAAACCGGGCGGCTTCCGTCAGCCCGGTACATGACCACTTGGATCTTGGCCGTATGCAGATGGCACCGAAGATCTTGCCAACTGTCCACAAATCGCGTCCAATCGGCCAGCGCGTTCGGCAGGCCCCGCGTCAGCCAGCGGCGCATATCCGGCGCGCTGACGAACGCGACTCCCCCCGAATTCGCCGCTCCAATTGCGCTTTATTCATCGTCACGAGCCGCCGAGAAGAGCCACGATCTTGTTCGGGGAGGTCGAGCCCCTGATGACGCGCAGGCGCTTGGGATTAACTCCAAGATGCCTGGCCAGCAACGCGAGAACGGCTTGATTGGCGCGTCCCTGCTCCGGCTTGGCCCGCACCCAAACCGCGAAGGCATCGGCCCTCACGGAGACAAGCAGGTCATACTTGTCTCCGGCATGCACCTTAACCCGGAACAGCGCTGCGGTCATATCCTACTACCCTATCCTCTTTTCAACCGTCCTAAGAGCCGGAGAAGACCGTCCAGGATAGTAACAGGGTGCGGTGGGCAGCCCGGAATGAAGAGATCCACGGGGACCACCGCGGCCGCGTCGCCAAGGTGGTCTTCGGAGCCGATGAACGGCCCGCCGCTAATGCCGCAGGCTCCGACTGCGAGCACCAGGCGGGGCGGCGGAACGGCCTCGTAGGCGATGCGCAGCGCCTCGCTCATATTGCGCGTCACCGGCCCCGTGATCACCAAGCCATCCGCGTGGCGGGGCGAAGCCACGAACTGTATCCCGAAGCGTCCCAAATCGAACACGACGTTGCCCAGCGCCGTCAACTCCGCCTCGCAGGCGCTACAGCCGCCGGCGCTCACCTGGCGCAGCTTGAGGGACCTCCCGAACAGACGCCGCATCTCGTCTCCCAGGGACTCAGCCAGCTTCGCCTCATCGGAGGTCACGATCAAGTCGTCGCGGCGGCTGGCCGCCAGACGATGGTCCTTGGTGAAGGCGACGGCGCCTTCGGGGCATGCCGCCGTGCACTCGTTGCAGAAGAGGCACCGTCCCAGGTCGAGGGCGAGGGGCCCTTGCTTCCCGTCAGATTGGGAGCCGTCCCCCTGCTTGCCGATGGCCAGCGTGGGGCAGGCATCGACGCAGGCGGTGCAGCCCGCCGAGCACAGCTCCGGTCTGATGACCGGCCGGCCGCGGAAACGCTCCGGCAGCCCGGGATCTTCATCCGGGAACTTCGAGGTCCGGTAGCCTTGCTTGAGGCGGTTCTTGATGATATCGATCATAGGTCGTGTCCGGCATAAGAAAGATTGAAGCTCTTGTTGCACAGCGGAAAATCCGATATCTCTCCTCCGCGTAGCGCCATCGCAAGAGCCATCCAATTGTGAAACGACGGGTCGACGACCTTGTACCACTCGTACTTGCCGTCGCGGCCGGTCTTGGCGACATGGCAGACCTCGCCGCGCCAGCCCTCGACCAGCGAGACCGCCAGATGATTCGCCGCCGGCGCCCCGCAGGGACTGGCGGCGCTTCCCTCCGAGAGATTCGCTATGAGGGCGCTCAAGAATTCAAGCGACCTCTGAGCCTCCAGGAATCTGACCATCGCGCGGGCGAATACGTCGCCCGAATCTAATTTGATGACCGGGATATGGCGGAAGCGGTAGAGCCCGAAAGGGTGGTCCTGACGCACGTCCCGGTCGGCGCCCGTGGCCCGCGCGCAAACGCCGACGAGCCCCAGATCGTCGCAAATCTTACGGGATACGGTTCCCGTATCCTCAAGCCGGGAGATCACGGATGGCTCGCCGAAGAACATGTCTCCGACTTCCGCCAAATGGCGGACCGATCGTTTGATCGTTTCAATCATCGAGGAGCGCATCTCGGCCGGAAGGTCGAAGGCCACCCCTCCCAGTTTGAGCATGCTCTTCCCGTAGCGATTGCCGGAGACGGTCATCAGCATGTTGAGAAAATCGCCGCGCATGCGGCCAAAGTATGCCGTCGCCGGGAGATATCCGATATCGTTGCTGATCGCGCCGAGGTCTCCGATGTGATTGGCGAGCCGCTCGACCTCGAGGACGACAGCCCGAAGCGCCTCGGCCCGCAAGCTGAGCGTTGCTCCGGCCAGCGCCTCTCTCACCGCGCAGTGGGCCCAGGCATGGCCGATGGCCGTGTCTCCGCAGATCGCCTCGGCGACGGCAAGCGACCTCCGGTCGGGCCCCTCACGCAGGAGTCGTTCGGCTCCACGATGCTGATACCCGAGTTGTATTTCAAGATGATGCACCGTCTCCCCATGGCATTGGAACCGGAAATGCCCCGGCTCGATGATCCCGGCATGGATCGGGCCGACGGCGACCTCGTGGACCTCGGCGCCTTGTTCCTGGAAGAACGCAACCTTGTCCGCCGAGACGCGGCGCACGGGTTTAAGCCAAGGATGTCCCTCGGGCAGGACGCCGGAACCTTCGTAGATTTCGCGCTCGAAGAGATGCGCCTGCGTCAAGTCGGGCGTCAGGGAAGGATAGCCGGCCACGGGCTGCGACGCCGCGAGATACAACTTGCCGCCGGTATCATCGGCCAGCACCGCGAGGAGGCTGCCGGGGGGCCGCCCGTCCTTGCCGCTGCAAAGCAGGGCGCAGAGGCGGTGGTTCGCCGCGGCCATCTTGAGGACGGCGGAGCGGAAGTCCTCTATCGGAACGACCGGGATTTTAGAGAAGTCGAGCGATTCCCCGTTGCGGATCGAGGCGAAACGCGAGGTAGGGCTCACGACGCTCCTCCATTAAGCAGCTTCGCCGCGTCGCCCAAGACCGTGGTCAGCCAGTTCGGCAGCCACAAGCCGAGAAAGACGATGGCCGCCATGAAAACGAGCGGGGCCAAGGTCATGAAAGGGGAATCGCCCTGAACCGGCTCTTTGGATTCCGTGTTCGGTACCCCGTAGACAACCGAAAGGACGGTCGTGGCCATCCCGATAAAGATAACGGCCAGCAGGCCTACGAACCCGAGAGCCACGCCGAACCGGTTTCCGTCGACGGCGGCGCGCAGGATGGAGAACTCGCTGACGAATGGAGCGAACGGAGGCGAGCCCGTGATAGCCACGAAACCCAGCAGGAACAGCGTGGCCGATATCGGCACGCGGCGCAAGGCTCCATGCGCGTGGTCCATGGTCTTCCCTCCGAACGCGCGGTGGATGTTCCCGGCTGTGAGAAACAGGACGCCCTTGGTCAAGCCGTTGTTGATGAGATGCAAGAGCGCCGCGAAGCTTCCCGTCGGGCCCAGTCCCACGCCCAGCACGAGGATGCCCATGTGCTCGACGCTGGAGTAGGCCAGCATTCGCTTGAAGTCGCGCTGTCCGATGATGAACACAGCCGCCGTCGCCATCGAGAGAAGGCCCATCATGACGAGAAGACTCTGGGCGAACCCGGAAAGGCCGGCGGCGACGCAAATCTGGAACGCGCGAAGAATGCCCAGGAACGGGCAGCTCGTGATGACGCCCGCCAGGATCGCACCGGCGACACCCGGCGACTCGCCGTAGGCGTCGGGCTTCCAGGAGTGAAGCGGCGCCAAGCCCATCTTCGTCCCATAGCCGACGAGCAGGAAGATGAACGCCCCCCTAAGCCACGGAACCGACAAAGTCCCGGCTCTGGCCACGAGAGTGTCGATCACGAGAGGATCGCCTTGACCCGCGTTGGGAAGAGCCGCGAGCGCAAGAAAAAATGTTCCAAGCAGCGCCAAGCCGATGCCGAGCGAGCCCATCATTAGGTACTTCCACGTGGCTTCCAAGGACCTTTCATTGTGATTGAAATAGACGAGAGGAGCCGCGGCGAGCGTCGCCGTCTCCATGCCGACCCACACCAGGCCCATATGGCGGCTCACGCAGACGAGGCTTACGGCGCCAAGGATGAAGGACAGGCAAGCCGTGAAGAGTCGATTGTGCCGTTCCCGGCGCAAGCGGAGATACTCCAGGCAGTAGACGGAACAGACGAGCAGCATCGCGCTCGCCAGGCTTAGCACAAGCAGCCCGAGCCCGTCGATGGAGAACCACCCCGATGCGATGGGTTCCGGCAAGGTCCTCCAGCAGGCCACGACGATCGAGGAGTGAATCGCACATCCGAAAGGAAGAAGCCAAGGCCGCCGCTCGTCGCTGTCCACGGCAAGGGCGAGGAGGCCGATGACGAAAGGAACGCCCACTAGAAGAAGGTAGATCATGCCAGGCCTCGACCCTTCGGGCTCGGCACAGCCGCCAGATTAGGGAATAGTCTCATAGCGGCTAGTCGCTCAAGCGCGTCAGCTTCTCTGTGCTGATCGAGTCGAACGCCAGCGCGATATGATTGATGATGATTCCCATCACGAACACCGCGACGAAAACGTCCAGCAGAACGCCCATTTCGATGAGCCACGGTATCTCGTAGGAGATGGCCAGGCCGAAAAGATATATCCCGTTCTCGAAGACCAGGTAGCCGATCACCTGAGTCACCGCCTTGATCCGGCTGATCATCATCAGCATTCCCATCATCACCGTGGCCAGCGACACCGGGATGAGCAGGTTCGTCCGAAGGCCCGGCGGCACCGGCAGGCGCTCGGCGAGCACGAAGGACACGCCGATGAGAATCGCTCCGAACAGAAGCGATAGGGTATAACCGATCATCGGCTCCATTTCGCGCCGGATCTTCACCTCGCGGATGGCGTACAACAGGACGCGCGGGATCACGAAGCCTTTTAAAATGAACATCCCCGCGGCAAGCAGGAGAGCTCGAGGATGGAAGCCGAGCGAGTGGATGGTCAAGGGCAAGAGTCCCAGGCACATTCCTTGCAGGGCCACGATCTTGATGCAGCCCGTCAAGGAGGAGGACCCGAGCAGATACAGGCTCAAGAAGACGATGAATGCCAGCAGCAGTTGCGATAGTTGTTCCATGAACTTATCTCAAAGTCAGGATGAGTCCGAACGTCGCGGCGCAGATCGCGGCGACCAGCAGTTGAGGGACCCTCACCAGCCGCAGCCGCGCCATGCTCGACTCCACGAGGCCGATCACCACCGCCGCGGCGGCCAGCCCTAAAACCAGCGAGCCGACGGCGCCCACCGCGGGCATCTCGGGCAGGATGAGCCGCACAAGCAGGCTCGTCATCAGCACCAGCTTGAGTCCGGCCCCATGAAGGATGAAGGCAAGGTCGGGCCCCCCGTGATCGAGGACCATGACCTCATGGATCATCGTGAGCTCAAGGTGCGTATTGGGATCATCGATCGGGATTCTGGAATTTTCAGCCAAGAGCACGACAAAAAGGCTTCCCAAGGCCAGAATGGCGCTCGCCGCGGCGCTCGGGCCTCCGTGGGGCGCGAACATCTGCGCCAGGGAGAGGCCGCCGGATCGGTAGGCCAGGCTCGCGAAGGACAGGATCAGCGCCGGCTCGGCGAGGCTCGAGAAGGCCACCTCCCGGCTGGCGCCCATGCCCTCAAAACTCGAACCCGTGTCCAAGGCCGCGGTGACCGTGACGAAGCGGCCCAGGGCGAACAAATAGGCGAAAAGAATCGCGTCGCCGTTGAAGGCTATAAGCGGCGCGCCGACCAGAGGCACGAGAGACGCGGCGGCGAGGACGGCGGCGAGCGACACGACGGGGCCGAGGCGGAACATCCAGGTCGTCGTCTTGCTGTAGACGGCTCCCTTGCCGAGGAGCTTGATCGTATCGTAAAGGGGCTGTAAGACCGGCGGACCCTTGCGGCCGGCGACCGCAGCCTTCGTCTTGGTGATGATGCCGAGCATGATGGGGGGTGCTAAGATCACCATCATGAGATAGGACGCCACGAGCCTTAGAGTTTCCATAAAAGGATGACCACGAGAAAGGCCGATACGTAGAGAAGATAAAGCTGGAGCCGCCCGTGCTGGAGCCGTCTCGGCACCGAGAGCCAATCCTCGCATTTCGCCACCAGGACCGGGAGCCAGCGTTCAAGCGCCGGATCAGGCGTCCGGCTTGCGAAGGATGCCTTCACCGGCCAATAGCCGAGCGGCGGATGGACCTCCTCTTGAGTGGCGAGGAGAGCCGTGAATACTCTCGTCACTGGGACGGGATAGGAGGCGCCCGAATACTGCATCCGCGCCGTCGGCGCGGTGAAGCCGCAACCCCAGGTTGGTCCAGCCGCGACCCCCCTGCGACGGAGGAGCGAACGCCGCAAGGACCAAAGCAGCGCGCTCAAGGCGCACACCCCCGCGCCGAGCAGTCCGACGACTCCCAGAAGGCGCGACCATTCGTCAAGGCCCGATGAGACAGCCGGCCGCGCGAGGCGAGCGACGTTCCCGGCGGCGGCAAAAGCCACGTATAGCGCCGGCGCCGGGAACACGCCGATGATGGCGCAGAGCGCGGCCAGCAACGCCATCGGACCAAGCATGATCCAAGAGGGCTCCTTGGCGTTGCGCGCGGCCTCGGAACGCGGTTGGCCGAGACAGGTCAAGCCGTAACACTTTGAAAACGCCACCACGGCGAAGGCGCCGACTACGCCCAAGATCGCGGCGGCCAGAGCGGCGAAGCGCATCCCGTGCCCGATGTCCGGCCTCAGCAGCCAACTGTAGATCAGCCATTCGCCGGTAAATCCGTTGAGCGGCGGTAGCCCGCAGATGGCCGCGGCTCCGATCGCGGTCAGCCCGCAGGTCCAAGGCATGCTCTTCTGCAGCCCACCGCAGGCCTCGATATCCCTCGTGCCCACCGCTTGATAGATGGCGCCGGCCGAAAGGAACAAAAGCGACTTGAAGAGCCCATGGTTAATCGTGTGGAGGATAGCTCCCGAAAAGCCAAGCAAAGCCAGGGAAGGGCTGCCGCTCGCCAGGCCACAGCACCCGAGGCCAACTCCTGTGAGGATGATGCCGATGTTCTCTATGCTGCTGTAGGCCAAGAGGCGCTTGAAGTCGCGCTGCACCATCGCGAACATGATGCCGAACACCGCGGTTACCAGCCCGAGTGCGACAAGGAAAATCGCCGCGGGCATTGAGACCGGACCCAAGAGGGCGAGCAGGCGCATCAGGCCGTAGAGGCCCATCTCGATCATGACGCCGGACATCGCGGCCGAGGCGTGGCTCGGAGCGGCCGGATGGGCTTCCTGCAGCCAGATATGAAGCGGCATGAAGCCGGCCTTCATTCCGAATCCGACCAGGGCAAGGACAAAGACAGCCGTCCGTTGCGCCGCGGGCAAAGCCGGCGCCGCCGCGAAAGCGCTAAACTCCAGAGAGCCGGCGTTGCGCCCCAAGAGCGCGAACAGAGCCAGCAGGCAGAGCGAGCCGATATGCGTGCATAACAAATAAAGGAACCCGGCCTTGCGGACTTCGGGCTTTCCGTGCTCGCAGGAAACCAAACCGAAAGCCGCCAGGGCCATCGTCTCCCAAGCGACCATGAAAAGAATCGCGCTGCGGGCGCCGACCAGAAGCGCCATCGAGGCCATCAGGACGAGAAAGAAGAAGCGGGCGGGGATGGCCGGGACATGGCCGTGCGAGGCCGCGATGTAGCCCTCGCCGTAAACCCCGGCGCAGCCGCCCACGATCAGGACGAGCAGAAGAAAGCAGGCGGAGAGCGAATCGATGCCAAGATGAAACACGGCTCCGGGGACAAGCCAGGGTCGGATGAAGTCAAGAACTTCCAACCCCCAGAGTACGCGCCAGGCGAGCGCTCCTCCGGCGATTGCCGCCGCCGCCAAGCCGCCGATCACGATGATTCTTGCCGCATGGCCGTGGCGAAACAGGCTGGCCGACAGGACTGCCGCCACGCCCAAAGCTAGGACGGCGGCCAGAAGCAGGATCATGGTTGCCTCCCACCGCGATAGACGCAACCATTTCCTCGCTTATGCTCGGTCATGCGATCGTCCTCAACCGCGCGAGGATATCCGGGGCGGGAGCGGGTTTGCTTAACAGTCCTCGCAGCTCGGCATCGTGAAGCGCAGCGGCGACCTTCGCAAGGATGGCGAGGTGAGCGCGGATCGTCGGACTCACCAGAGTCCAGACGATGTTGACGGGCGCCACGTCCGCGGCTTTAAAAGAAACCGCCTCCTTTAAGAAGCAAAGGGTCACGATGGGACGATCGACGCCGAATATCAGCGGACTGCGCGCGTGCGGAATGGCGATGCCGTCGATGACGGTCGAACCTTTCATCTCCCGGTCCCAAAGCGCCTGCGCCGCCAGAGCCTTGTCGCGAGGGCTTGCCAGCGGCAGGCGGTCCGCCACGGCCGCCATCACAGCCTTCTTGTCGCTGCCGGGAACGCCGTAGTGGATGTTGCCTTCCAAGAGCGAATCGAACTGGTAAGGGGTGCCCCTGCCCTCCGGTGGGTGGTAAAGCGCCGCCGCCGGTATCTTGCGGTGGTTCGCCCATTCCAGCAGATCGATCCGGTTGAACCTATAGCGGCCGTTGATCATGAATGCCGGCAGGCCCTCGTCGTTGATCCATCTCGAAAGCTTGGACTCGGAGACGTTGAGGATCTTCGCGGCGTCGCGTAAGTTTAAGTCCATAACCTCCCTCGTGCCCGGTCGGGACCCTTCGGGCCCGGCACAGCCGCCAGATTAAGGAATAGCCTCATAGCGGCTAGAGTTTCCACGCTAACAGAATCAATAAGAACAGCGCCACGGACAGCATGTAGTATTGGAGCCGGCTCCGTTGCCGGCGTTTGACCCACGCCAATAGGCTCACCGTGGCCGAACCGAAGGGGATCAGCAAACCGTCCAATATGCGGTCCTCAGTGTGCGTTGAGAAAGTGGAGTCCGCGGGCCAGTATCCGACCGGTGCGCGAGCATGCGTGTGGACGCCGAGTACGGGCGCGAAGGCGCGTGTGAGCGGTTGGGCGTAGGACGATGCGGTGTATTGAGTTCGCGCCGAAGGCGCGAAGCCGCAACCCCAGGTGGCTCCGAGGGCGACGCGGTCGCCAAGCAGGAGGAACCGCAGGAACGCCAGGGCGGCGGCGATGACGATGACGCAGGCGCCGATGAGTCCGATCAGCCGGGCGTTCGCGACAAAGCCGGCTAACGCCAGGTGCGCCGCTTCCGGCGCCGAGCCGCAGACGACGGCGGCCGCCCTCTCGACAAGGCAGAGAGCGGGACCTGGCCAAAGGCCGATGAAGGCGCAGAGCGCGGCCAGTGCCGCCATGGGAACGATCATCACGGGGCCTGGGTCATGGGCGGACCTGGCGGCTTCGGTTCTTGGAACGCCCAGGCAGAGGATCCCGTAGGCTTTCGTAAAGCAAGCCAGCGCCAGCCCGCCGATAAGCGCCAGCCCGCCGATCGAGGCAGCGGCAAGCCTTGCCTCGCCGACCGTCACGGCGGAGGTTGACGCCATGTACACCAACCACTCGCTGACGAAGCCGTTGAGGGGCGGTATTCCCGAGATCGCCGCGGCCCCGACCAATGAGAGCGCCGAGGTCCAAGGCATCGCTTTCAGCAGCCCTCCGCCCGCCTCGATCTCCCGCGTGCCGAGCGCTTGGTAGAAGGCTCCGCTGCCTAGGAAGAGAAGCGATTTGAACAGGGCGTGGTTGAGCGTGTGCAGTATTGCCCCCGCGAAACCCAACAGCGCCAGCTCGGGCCTATGATGGGAAAGCCCGAGGCAGCCCAGCCCCAGCCCCAGCGTGATGATTCCGATGTTCTCGACGCTGTGATAGGCCAGCAGGCGCTTTAAATCGTGCTGCGCGAGAGCGAAGAGGACGCCTCCGACCCCGGACACCACGCCGGCCACGATCAAGACGATCGCCCAAAAATCGGGAACGGAGCGCAGCATCCAGATCAACCGGAGAAATCCGTAAATCCCGACCTTGATGACGACGCCGGACATGACGGCCGATACGTGGCTCGGAGCGGCTGGGTGCGCCTCCTGAAGCCAGATATGGAACGGCGCGATGCCGGCCTTCATGCCGAATCCGATCATGCCGAGCAGCAAGAGCACGACCGACCGGCTCTCTCCGGGAGGCATGATCGTTCTGATGCCCTCAAAATCCAGAGTCCCGGCGGCTTTGCCCAGGATCGAGAACAAGATGAAGAGGGCCAACGTGGCGGTATGGGTACACACGAAATAAAGGAAGCCCGCGCGCCGCACCTCGGCATGCTCGTCTTCGATGATGACGAGGAAGAAACTGGCCAAAGCCATTAGTTCCCAGGCAAATAGAAATAGAATGGCATTTTGGGCGCAGACGACCGCGGCCATGGAAACCGTCAACAGAAGGAACAGCGGCCTTACCGATTTGCTTTGCGACAGACTGTCGGAACGACGAACGTAGGCTTCTCCGTAGATGCCGGCCAATAAGCAGACTCCGAGTACGGTCAGCAGGAAAAATGCCGATAGGCCGTCAAGAGACAAGGCAAGGCGGGCTGAAGGCAAGGACCAGCTTCCGACGAATTCCAATGTCCCGGCTTGCATCCATACGCTGGCCATGGCCGCCGCAATACCCGTTACGCAGCCGATAACCAGGGACGCCAAGGAGACCACGGCTGCGACCCTGGGCTGCTGGGCCGTCAGAGCGGAGACGGCAGCGCCGGCAAGAAGGATCGAGATCGAAACGGTCAGCATGCCGCGCCCGACATATTAAGCTTGGCCCTGCGCTAGACAATCCAAGACGGCCAGTCTCAGGCCATGTCCGATCTTTTCTTCGCCGATATGCACTTGCACTTGTTCGGGATAAGTGGCCACTTTGGCCAGAAGTGCATCGAAGAGAACGCTCTGGTGCTTGACCGCGGGATAACCGGCCGCCGCCTCGCTAACGGCCTCCTCGAAGAGGTCGTCCCCCAAGAATTCCGTCACGCGATAATTTTTCATTGCACGGAACGATAATTACAAGGTTAGCATTAATGCGGCTTAGCATCAATAGCTATAGGAGCATATTATCATATATATAGCCTGCGCTGGATACTGCCGCGCCCGTGGAAAGCGCCGCCCCGCGAAGCGGGACTTGGACGGGCTGTTCGGATCAGTTCCTCGTGCTTGCGAGCCTCGCTCTCGATGAGGTCGCGCTCAGCCTGGCTCAGACGGTTACAGACGCGCTTGGGCGTGCTGCTCTCGGCGATGAACGCCTTGATTCCTCGCGCTGCCAAGCGCCGCTTCCATCCGTAGTAGGTCGACGATGGTATCTCGAGTTCCCGTAGCCGTTGGACCAGCTTGGGCTCGCGCGATAGCTCCTCGACGAGCCTCACCTTCTCCTTCGGGATATGGACTTCAGATCGGGACGGTATTGGCTGACGCCGGATACGGGACGGACACGTCGTTTCGAGATGAGATCACGAAGCTGGAACAGATGTATTGCGTGGGTATTCAGCCCGGGATCACCGTGTGGAGACCAGGTATGACGCCGCTACCGGCGAAGCCTCGTCAGCGGAGAGGACGTCCGCCGACGCTGTTGCAACGCGGTCCTGGGCATGAGCCGGTGAACGTCGGTGAGGGCGGCGCATCGCGACGAGCGCCGGCAGAAGATGCGAGACATTGCGGTACTGGATCTCTCGGAAGATTTTACGCGAGCTGCCTCGCTGCCCCTGCTGCGGGTTGGACGTGCGCCGTATTTGACACAGTAAGACTAGCGCCCCGGACTCTTGGCCGATACGGCCTTCCGGATAGCCGCGATGTGGGCCGGAGTCGTGCCGCAGCAGCCCCCGATGATGTTCGCCCCGGCCTCCAGGAGCGCTGCGACCTTCGAGGCCATCAGCTCCGGCGTCTCGCCGTAGACGGCCCTGCCGCCGCGCATCTCGGGCATGCCCGCATTGGACTGGACGAGCAGGGGGATGCGGGTGGACCGGAGGAACTCCCGCGCGATCTCGACCATATTGTCTATGCCGTTGCCGCAGTTGGAGCCGACCACGTCGGCTCCGGCCTTGGCCAGGCCCTCGGCCGCCTGCGCGACCGATACCCCCATGATCGTCCTGTAGCCTTTCTTGGTGCGGTCGAAGGTCATGGTGGCCATGACCGGGACCCCGGGGGCCGCGGACTTCGAAGCCTCCACCGCCAGAACGGCCTCGCCGAGGTCCGTCATGGTCTCGACGCAGACCACGTCGGCCCCCGCCGCGGCGGCCGCCTTGAGCTGCCGGCAGAAGGCTCGGCGAACCTCCTCCGGGTCGGCGTCGCCGTAGGGCTTGAGCATCCTGCCCGTGGGCCCGCAGGAGAACGAGACCAGGGCCTGGCCTCCCACGGCCCTGCGCACGGCCTCCACGGCCGACCGGTTGACCTCCTCGGTCCTGTCGTCGAGCCCGTACTGGGCGAGCTTCATGGGCGAGCCGCCGAAGGTGTTGGTCTGGACCAGGTCCGCTCCGGCCTCCAGGTAGAGCCGGGCGATCTCCTCGAGCACCACGGGCCTCTCCAGGTTCACCGCTTCCGGGCAGTCCCCGGGCTTCAACCCCCGCTCCTGGAGCATGGTGCCCATGGCCCCGTCCGCGACCAGGACCTGCCCCGCGCGAAGCCTTTCGAGCAGCCCGGCCGTCATCGCCCCACCGCGGCCTTGAGGCGGTCCACCGCGCTGGCCGCGTCGAAAGCGTAGAGGTCCGCCCCTATCTGCCGGGCGTAGTCCTCGGAGACCGGAGCCCCCCCCACGATGACGCGCAGCTTCCCCGACAGCCCGCGCTTCTTGACCAGGTCCACGACGTCCTTCATGACCGGCATGGTGGTCGTCAGCAGGGCGGACAGCCCCAGGAAGCCCGCCTCCTCCCGCACCGCGGCGTCCACGAACGCCTCCGGGATGATGTCCTTTCCCAGGTCCACGACGTCGAAGCCGGCGCCCTTGAGCATGATGCTGACGAGGTTCTTGCCGATGTCGTGAAGGTCGCCGTGCACCGTGCCCAGGACCACCTTGCCGATGTTCGGGACCCCTTCCTTGGCGAAATGAGGCTTGAGATGCTTCATGCCGGCGTTCATGGCCTTGGCCGAGAGCAGGACGTCGGGGAGGAACACCTCGTGCTCCCTGAACTTCACCCCCACCGCATTCATCCCGGCGATGAGGCCCTTGTCGAGGATGTCCCTGGCCTTCAGGCCCTGGCCGAGCGCCTCCCGGGTCAGTTCCGAGACCGTCTCTTCGTCCCCCTCTTCCAGCGACTGCACGATCGATGCGAGGATCTCCATCCTGCCTCCTAGCGGCGCCCCCGGCAGGTCCGGTGCGAGCACCGGCCGCAGAAAGGGAACGCGTTCTTGAACTCGTGGATGCCCGGCTCACCGCAGACCAGCACCCCGGATACGGACTTGAGCGGCTCCATCAGGAGGCTCTTGCCGAGGGTCACGCCGATCACCTCGGGCTTGAGCAGGTCGAAGAGCCCCCGCTGGGCGCTGATGTGCCACCCGCAGTAGCCGGGGCTGTAGCGCAGGGTCCTGCGGCTCGAGGGGACCCTCCCTGCCGCGACCAAGGCCCCTCCGAAAGCCTCCTGGACCGCCTCGGCGCAGCGGTCGGCCGCGGCCGACGCGGCGGCGTCGAGCACGTAGCCCAGCACGAAATCGTCGGCCTCGAAGAGCTCTGCGATGCGGCGGCTGACCGGCCCGCCCAGGGTGATCGCGAACAGGGCCATGGCCTGCGCATGGGGGTATATCCCGGCCAGGGGCGTCCGCACCTCGTTGAGGCCCGAGCCACGGAACACGCCGTCGAACTCCGGCATGGAGACCATCTGGTAGACGGCGGACGGCTCGCAGAGCCTGCCGAGGAGGTCCAGGGCCTTGTCCATGTAGGCGTCTAGCCTCGGGTCCGGCTCGATGTCCCCGGACATCCCCTGCAGAGCCAGGACCGCGGCCCTTTCCGGGCGGACGCTATCGGGCGAGAATCTCAGGATTTGCCGCATCGTCAAGTCTTCCAGCATCATTTTAGCTAAAATGTCGCGTCATTAAGGAGGACTCAATGGTCCCGGAAGTTCGCATTTTGAGCGACGAGGAAATCCGGACGCTTCACGGCGCCGCCCTGGATGTCCTCGCTAAGGTCGGCATCCGCTATGGAAGCAGGCGCTGCCTCGAACTCCTCGAGGCCGAAGGGCAGAAGGTCGACTACGGCTCGGGCATTGCCTGGATCCGCCCGGACCTCGTCGAGCGCTGCATCAAATCGACCCCGCGCACCATCACCCTGGGGGGGCGCATCCCAAAGCACGACATGGTGCTCGACGGCTCCTGTCTGCGCGTCGCGACCAACGGGCAGGCCACCTTTGTGCAGGATCACCGCACGGGCAAGCGCCGCCGAGCATGCGTCCAGGATCTGCGCGATTCCACCCGCATGGGCCATCACCTAGACGGCATCGATTACATCTGGCCGATGGTCGTGCCGTCCGATGTCCCCGGCGAGAGCCGAGGGCTGCACGAGATGTACCATTCGTTCGCCTGCTCGAGCAAGCACATCCAGCACGAGATCCAGGTTCCGGCGCACGTTCCGCTCGCGCTGGAAATGCTCGAGGTCCTGATGGGAAGCAAGGCGGAGGTCCGCCGCCGGCCTCCGTTCTCGGTCGTGTCGTGCACGGTGTCTCCTCTGCAGCACGAGCCGATGATGGCCGAGTTATCCATCGACCTTGCGCGCGCCGGGATCCCGATCGCCGTCTGGCCGATGCCGCTGACCGGCGCGACGGCGCCGCTCAGCGTGCCGGCGACCTGCTTGATGAGCATCGTAGAGTTCCTCTCGGGCGTGGTGCTTTTCCAGTCGGCGGCGCCGGGCTGCCCGCTGATCTTCCCTTTCGGTCCGGAGATACTCGACATGCGGTCGGGGATGGCGGCCTGCGGCGGGCCGGAGATCCCGCTGTTCAATCTGATCCTAGGCCAGATGGCCAGGTACTACGATGTCCCGTCCATCGGCGTGGGGCTCAATTCGGACGGCAAGATCCCGGGGATCCAGGCGGCCTACGAATCGATGCAGACAGGATTGGGGGCGGCTCTCTCGGGGGCCGATCTGCTCGTAGGAGTCGGCGTGCTCGACGACAACAACACGATGTCGCTGACCCAGATGGTCATTGAGGCCGAGATGGCCCGGATGGTCAAGCGCGTGCGCAGCGGCGTGACGGTCAACAGCGCGACCCTGATGACCCACCTGATCGAAAAGGCGGGACCGGGGCAGGACTACCTCGGATTCAAGGAGACCCGCGATGGGCTGCGGCGAGGCGAGGTCTTCTTCCCGGGATTCGGCTACCGCAACAGCTACGACCAGTTCTTCAAGGACGGCCGCGACGAGCTCGACGCGGCCCGAGCCGAGGTCGAGCGCCTGCTCGCCATGCCCGACCCGGACCCGCTCCCACCCGAGGTCGACAGCGAGCTCAGGCGCATCGTCGCCGCGGCCGACAAGGCATGCTCCGTGCCGGCGTCTCACCAATGACCGCATGACCTCCGCGCGCCGGCGGCTGGGTTTTTTACCGCTCGTCGGGGTGGTCTTCTGTCTCTCCTCCTCGGGGCCGTTCGGCATCGAGGAGATGGTCGCCGCCTCCGGCCCCGGCCTGACCATCCTCATGCTGCTCGCCATTCCTCTGCTCTACGGCCTTCCGCTCGGCCTGGCTGTCGGAGAGATGAACGGCCGATTCCCGGTGGAGGGCGGCTACTACCGCTGGATACGCGCCGTGTTCGGCGATGTCTGGGGATTCCAGGCGGGGTGGGGCGCGTGGCTCGGGTCCTTCTTCGATGGAGCCGCTTACGCCGTGCTGGTGGCGGAGTATTTGCAGCCGCTCCTGCATATGACTCCGATGGCCGGAATCCTCGACGCCCACCCGTTCCTGGCGCGACAAGCGATCTGCCTCGGGGTGATAGGATCCTGCACCCTGGCCAACTTGCGCGGCATCAAGCTGGTCGGCTGGTCGACCCTCGTCTTCATGATCTTCGTGATCAGCCCGTTCGTGGTGATGTGCGCCATGGGGGCGACGCATTGGGAACATAATCCGATGCTCCCCATCAAACATCCCGACATCGGATGGGGACCGGCGCTCGGGATCGGCGCGATGCTCTGCATGTGGAACTACAGCGGCTACGAATCGCTGTCGACCGCTGCCGAGGAGATCGAGGATCCGCGGCGCAACTACTTCAAGGCGGTGCTTATCTCCATCTGCCTGTCAGTGCCGATCTATCTCTTGCCGATGCTGACGATGCTCGCCACGACTCCCGACTGGACCGCGCTCAAGGCGGGCGCCTACCCTGCAGCCGCCGGATTCATCGGAGGTCCGGCGCTTGGAGTGTGGGTCGGGCTGGCCGGGGCGGTCAGCAACCTGGCTCTCTTCAACGCCTACACGCTGGTCTACTCGCGCATCCCGTTCGCCATGGCCCAGGACGGCTTCCTGCCGAAAGCCCTGTGCCGCACTCATGCCAGGTTCGGGACCCCCTGGGTGTCGCTGCTGTTCGGGGCCGCCGTCTACTCCCTCCTGACGTTCCTCTCGTTCGCCGAGCTGATCGTCATGGAAGTGTGGCTCTTCTCAGTCATCTATATCCTGATCTATCTGGCCCTATGGGTCCTGCGCCGGCGCGAGGGCGGCGGCCCCCCCGCAGCCGCGCCGGGCGGCGAGGTCCGCTTCACTCTGCCCCTCGGCTCGCGCGGCATCTGGCTGGTGATCGGGCCGCCCATCCTGCTGATCCTGGCCGGCATGTTCGGCAGCGGACCGGAGTACATCCTCTTCGGCGGACTTGCGCTGGCGAGCGGCCCGGCGATCCTCGGGATCAGCCGCATCATTCGCAGGCTTCGCCGGGCCCGATCGACCGGCGCCGCCTGACTGTTCGTGCTCGATGTCGGAGGCCGGACTTGACATCTTGACTACGCCGCGTTGGTTACAAACTTCTTGACGGCCTTCTCGCTTAACGGCCGTTTGCGCGGGGCGTCCGGGCGATGTTCCTATTTCAAGCCACCGGGACGGACGCCCGCGCCCGTAAAGTCCCGGACAAACCCGCCCTCGGCCGGCAGCATTTTCCGGATCATCTCACTGAGCCTCGCGTACCGGCGACCAAAAGGCGCTCACGATGATGATCGGCACCCGGACGCCGCGCTCGGCAAGCTTGCCGCAGAACTGGTGTCCGTCCATCCGCGGCATCATCAAATCCAGCGCGATGAGATCGGGCTGGAATTGGTCCAGTATGGTGAGGGCGGTCAATCCGTCCGGGGCGCCCGCGACGTCAAAGCCCGCCGCGCTCATAGTGACTCGAAACAACTCTCGAAGCATCTCGTCATCGTCGACGATGAGGATGCGCTGTTTGGGGGGCTCATCCCCGTCGCCGGGAAGAAAGTCGGTCACCTTCCCAGTGTAGCCGTTTCCCGGTAAACATCCAGGAAATTTCCGGTGAACTTTGGCGGCATCGGGCGACCGGCTTGACCGACGCGACGGGAATTTTCGATACTCCTCACAGGATGAGGCCCGCGCTCGCGTCGGACAGGAGGCGCTCGTGATCTTAACGCGCGCAGCGCTCGCGATCGTGCTCGGTATTTTTTGCGGCCGTTCTCACGCGGCTGATTGGATTTCCGCGCAGACCGTGGGAATCCTGGTATCGCAAAGCCGCGAACTCGCGCGTTTGCGCGCCGCCTATGTCCGCAAGCCTGCCGGCGAGGAACTTCTGACGCGCGCCGATGCGGCCTTTCACGCGGGTCACTATTGGGAGATGCGGCGACTGATCATTAAAGTTGTCGATCTCGATCCGCAGGACGATGCGACCCTGGGCACGCTGGCCTACATGATATCCATGTATCGATCCGACGGAGACACGGCCGACGGCAAGGAAAACGTTCGCTACGCCGTGTCGGACTTCGCGGACCTGGGAGGACTCACGCACAAAGACCTGCTGCAGGTCGTCATGGATCCGACCGAGGACCGTTTCGCCAAAGCGCGCGCCGTTCTCGATTGGGGAGAGCATTTCAATCGCGCGAATCCGGACTTCTATCTGGAATACGCAGAATATATCGGTTATGGGGCCGGCTCCTACCACAAAGCGCACGCGAACAACGACCGGGCCTTCGAGGAGTTTCGGGCGGGCGTCGATGCCTATCAAAAAGCCCTCAACCTGATTGGCGCCCGGCCGTCCCGGCAGGCCCGCAAACCGGAGATGATGCTTGTGCGCGACCAAGCCAACCTCTGTCTGCGCCTAATCGAGTTGATGCCGGAGCGAGGCGCTCCTTACCGTGCGCTCGCCGCAAGAAACTACCGCCGCATCCTGGCCTCGCCTCTGGCAGGCGACAGCCTTAAAGAGTCGGCTCGCCGCCATTTGACCGAACTCGGCGAGCCCGCGCCCGCCTTAAGCCGCTGAGCCGACGAAACAGCCCATTTCCAGCGCTCATTTGCGCCGACAAAGTGTCCCGTTTAAGCTGATCTTGAACATTCCATAAATGGCTTTCATAGCACACTGCTCGCAGGTAAAGTCAGACGCCGATATCCTCTAGAACCCGATTTTCCTGATCCTCCCTTTCAAGCCGTGCCGGCAGATTCCCTGGACACGGCTGAGACAAAGGGCGCCGCTGATGTCGGTCGACGCGCGCAGTTTGGTGGCTTGGCAACCTCCCCTCAATACGCTTCGGGAGGCACGGCCCCACGTGTATTGTAATTTTTAATTATACCAGACAACTACTTCGGGCGAATTCAGCGAGTGTAATTCTTCAGCGCTTTCGGGAGTTTCCAGGGCCTATAATTCTGGCTCTCGGGAATTTACAACCACGCAAGGCTCGAAATCTCTCGAAATAGGTCTTTTGCCGGCACTCTTGCGACCCAAAGGCCCAGGTTGCCGTTAATAACCGGGCTCATACTGGAATGGACGGCGCTGTATGGGACGTAGACGCGCCTTAGAGGCCAGGATGAAACAACGTGTTATTTGGCTGGTTCTTCTTTTCGGCGTGTGGAGAGTTCCGGCCTTCGCAAGTGAACAGAGCGCGATCAAGCGCCTCCAGGTTCTCGCCGCTGAGTACCCAGCGGCGCCGATGGTCGTCGTCAACCCCGCGCTATCCCGGAGAAGAGAGACTCCCGCTCCCAAAAGCGTAACCGTCCCATTGCGATTCAACTACGGCTATTTCGGGGGCCCGAAATCCATGAACGTGCCCTGCGCGTTCAACGGCGGAGCCCGCAGGTCCTGTTTCCTCGACACCGGCTCGATGATTTCCGCCGTGCCCGAAGACGCGGAGTCCCTGGGCTATCCCAAGGTCGGCCGGTCGAGAATGCAGGCGGCATCCGGAACGCCGCTCTTGTTCGACCTGGTCGCAACCGAGAAAGTCATGATTGGGGACGCCGCCATCCCCCTCGCGAGCATCGGACGGAGCGCCGCCATCACCCACCAAGAAGGGATGATCGGAAGCGACGCGCTGGCCGATCAGGTCGTGCTGTTCGATTTCGAGAAGAAGGTTCTGATCTTCTCGCCGGGCGGCGCGATTGGTCAAAAACTCGGCAAGGCCGGGATGGGCCGCAGCGACCTCGGCGACGCCCTGCTGATCATTCCCCTTTCCATTTCCTTGAACACCCTCAGCACGATGTGGGACACCGGCGTTATGAATCCGCTGACACTGCGACAGGAATGGATCGATCAACATTCCCAACTCTTCCGCTACAAATGGGACTCGACCGCCGGAATGGACGCGGCGGGACATATGATCCAGTCCAAATCCTACGAATTATTGGCTCCCCTAGACATCGGGCAGCTTTACGTCGCGCCGGGCCTCCTCGTCTATGGGGTTGATTTCCCGCCGGAATACGACTTCGATGCCATCCTGGGGTTCGATCTGCTCAAGCAGTGCAACTGGTTTTTCGATCTCCCGAATAGATCCTGGGCGGCATTTCTGCCCGCCCCCGATTAATGGGTGTCAGGATTCGGCGCAGGGGACTTCGGGTCGCCGACATCGCCTGCGGCGCCGGCCGCCACGCGCTGGCCTTGGCTCGGCGCCTTCAGGTTTCACGAAATCCACACTTTCCGCCATTGGACCCATTTTGGGGTAGATCTCCTGTAGCCTTTTGGTCTTCCCCTCAGACCTATTCAGGATCAGGGCGTCCTGCGGTACAATGTTCTCGTCTCGGCCATCCGCCGGAATGGAGGCACTCCGATGCAGTCGCGAGCCCTGTTTTGCGTCAGCTTCTTCTCCTTCGTCGTGGCCGGTGTGCAGGCCTACGCCCAGGTCGTTGAGGCCCACTTCTTGCGCGCCGGCCGGGTCACCATCGTCCCTCAGATGACCGGCGTCGCAGGGATGCCGCCGATCGGCGGCATAAACGCGAGCCTCGGCGTCTGCGCGATCTCGCAGACGCCGACTCTGCCGTCTCCGGTCGCGTATCAGGCGGCGGCCCTCGCGCCCGCGGCAGGCGGTCTGAAGACTCCCGCCGAGCAGTCGTTGCGCCTCAATGCCGTCTTCGAGTCCATCGTGCCCGCGCTGAATGCCCTCAAGGACCCCTCTCTCGACTCTTCCGGGGCCAAGGCCGCCGGCCAGATGCTAATGAATAAGCTCCTCGACACGAGCGAGCCTGGCGCGTCCGCCGTCCCAGGCGTCTACGCCGCTGCGCCGCCCTCCGGCAAGGGTTCGCGCTCGCAGTCCATGGTCTCTCAGGTCTCCTACGCCGAAGGCGTTTCGACGCGCCAGCGAGAGTTCTTCGACGAAACGCTGAGCCGCCGCAAGGCGGGTTGGAACCGCGGTTTCGCCCAGATGGGCGTCAAGCTTCAAGGGCGCGTCAAGCCCGTGCTGAGCGTCAAGGCCGCCGAGGACCGCATCCCGAAGATGGCCGCCGCCAGCGAGGTCCGATATATCGTCGAGTGGTCCCAGGGCGAGACGCGCCTTGGCGCGTTCAAGGTCACGATCCGCCTCAAGGACATGAAGCTCGTCTTCTCGCGTCTGTCGGCTCCGCCCGCCGCCGAAGATAAGCAAATCCGCATCCGCTTGCGCGGGACCGTCATCGCCGAGGCCTTCCCTATCGAAGTCGAAGTGACGCCGGCGATGATCGAGGAGTTCTTCGAGGCGCACGGCCTGCGCGTGCTCGGCAATCCTGAAAAGGCAACCTGGCTCGTCGCCGTCACCGGAGAGGCTCGGGCCGACGCCGTCGCGCGAGAGCTCTCCGGCCAGGGACTGGCGCTGTACGCGACCCCCGTGAAGGGCGATATTCCCGAATCAAGCCAACTCTGGGCGATGTTCAAGAAGAAGACCGTCGAGGACACGGGAGTCGTCGAGACGTCCGTCAACGAAGGCGCGATCTCCAAGACCCTGCGCGAGGCGGGCCTGCGCGTCCTCGAAACCGAACGCAACGGAACTTGGAAACTCGGGGCCTACGACGGCGTTCCCGCCGAAGCGGCCGCCGCCAAGCTCGCGTCCTCCGGCCTCGTACTCTACGCCGTGCCGCTGCGCTTCGAGGCGGCGCAAGACAGGCAGGTCGTCGTCGAGTTCAAGACGAAGGTCTTGGTCGACCTCAGCGGGGTGAAGGTCGAAGCCTCGGTGAGCGAGGACGACATCGCCCGCGTCTTGGCCGAGGGAGGCTTCACGGTCGTGGGCGACTACGGCGCGAACTCTTACCGCCTGCAGGCGCCGGCCGGGACGCGCAACCTCGACGCCCTCGCGGCCCTGCTCGCGACGAAACTCGTCAAGAAGGGCGTCGCGGTGGGGACGCTCGGCGACGAGCGCATCCGCCGCGCCGCGCAGGACGCGGCCGACAGGAAGGGCCGCCCGTGGTCCGAGAGCGCATATTACGAGAACCTCTCCGCCGCGCGCACGAGCCTTGAACTCGCCGGAGCGACCCAGGCCCAGCTCGTGCTCTTCGACAAGCTGGCCGACGAGGCGCCGGCGCTCAACGGCGGCTTCAATCCCTGGTCGGGCGACTGAAGGGGCGGCCCCGCGCGGGCAAGAGCATCTCGGCGTTGGCCCCAGCAACGGCGTTTTGGATATCGCCCGAGGACATGTCGAATATGCGCTTCGACGGCGGACGCACCGGCCGCCACGAGCCCTCGAAGCTCGCTTATCATGCTATAATGGCATTCAGGATTACGAACCCGTAACGAGAAACAGCGGGACCGCCCCTTGGGCGAGTCTAGCCCGGGGGTTCGGAGTTTCTAGAGTATCGTGGTTTGGAAAGGGGAATCATATGGGAGTAAAGAAAGCCGCCAGAAAGCCGGCCGAAGACGTTCGCAACCAGGGCGCCGCAGCGAAGGCCGCCCGAGCCCTGCGCGCGGAGAAGACCGCCGCTTACGACGTGAAGTACAAAGCCGACGCCCTCGCGCGCCGCGAGAAGCTGGCGGCAGACGCCGCCGCGCAACCGGTATAACCTTGAAAACCCACTTATACGAATTCAAATTCGACAAGAAGAATTTGAAGTGCCTCTGCGGTTGGGAGCGCACGCTGAAAACGGCGGAGATCCCTTTAATGTATAAGATTTTTGAGGAACACCGCGCTCAAGGGACCCTGCCCCCTCGGAAATGACGGCGTTCAGAGTGAACGATCAGCCGTCATTTGCCCGATTATCCGTGCTATAATCACTAAAGCGATTTCGAACCCGTAACGAGAAATGTCGGGACCGGCCCTTGGGCGAGTCAAGCCCAGGGGTTTCGTGTTTACGGGCGACCGGAGCCGCCGCGAGAAACCATGTCCATCCTGCTGAGCTGTCAGCGGCTTTCCAAGAGCTTCGGCGTCCGCCCTCTCTTCGAGGGCCTGTCCTTCGGGCTTTTCGAGGGCGAACGCACGGGGATGATCGGGCCCAACGGCGCGGGCAAATCCACCCTGTTGCGCATCCTGGCGGGCCTGGAGACCTCGGACGGCGGCACGCTGTCCATGCGGCGCGGACTGCGCGTGGGTTATCTCGCCCAACAGGACCGATTCGAGGACGCAAGCGGCGACCTCGGCGCGCTCGAGGCGGCCAAGCAGGCCCAGCGGGGCCTCAACCTTGAGGACTACGAAGTCGACATGCGCGCGGAAGCCGGGCTCGAGGAGGCGGGGTTCGCCGACCGCGAGGTCAAGGTCGGCGCGCTCTCCGGCGGCTGGCGCAAGCGCCTGGCGATCCTGGCCCAAGTCGTGCGCGAGCCGGATCTCCTGCTTCTCGACGAGCCGACCAACCATCTCGACTTGGACGGCGTGCTGTGGCTGGAGCGCTTCCTGTCGGGGCTGAGGTTTGCGTTCCTCGTCGTCACCCACGACCGCCGCTTCCTCGAGAGGGTCTGCAACCGCCTCATAGAGCTCAACCCGCGCTACGAGGACGGGCACTTCAGCAGCGCGGGCAACTACAGCGACTTTCTCGAGAAGCGCGAGGCCCTCCTCAGCCGGCAGGAGACTCGCGAGGACAAGCTGCGCAACACCGTGAGAGGGGAGATCGAGTGGCTGCGCAAGGGCCCCAAGGCGCGCGCGACGAAGCAGCAGGCCCGCATCGACCGCGCCGGCGAGATGATCGGGACGCTCGCCGAGATCAAGCATCGCAACGCGCAGGGACGTTCCGCCGACATCGACTTCTCCGGCGGCGAGCGTCTCAGCAAAAGCCTGGTGCGGTCCGTCAAGATCGAGAAAAGCCGGGGCGGGCGCAAGCTCTTCGGGCCGCTCGACCTCCTGCTGGGGCCCGGAGACCGGCTGGGCCTGCTCGGCGAGAACGGCAGCGGCAAGAGCACCCTCCTCAAGATCCTGGCGGGAGATCTCGCCCCCGACTCGGGAACGCTCAAACAAGCCGATTATCTCAAGGTCGTGACCTTCGACCAGCATCGCGACCAGCTCGACTTGGGCCTCCCCCTGCGCCGCGCGCTCTGCCCGATCGGGGAGCACGTCGAGTACAAGGGCGGCCGCATCCACGTCTACGGCTGGGCGGAGCGCTTCCTCTTCCGCAAGGAACAGCTCGAGATGCCTCTCAGCCGCCTCTCCGGCGGCGAGCAGTCGCGCGTGCTCATCGCCCGGCTGATGCTTCAGAGCGCGGACCTCCTGCTCCTCGACGAGCCCACCAACGACCTCGACCTCCAGTCCCTGGAGGTCCTGGAAAACAGCCTGCTGGACTTCCCGGGCGCGCTGGTCCTGGTGACCCACGACCGCTACCTGCTCGACCGGGTCAGCAAGGAGATCCTGGCGCTCGACGGCAAGGGCGCCGCCCGCTCCTTCGCCGACCTCTCGCAGTGGGAGAGTTGGAAGGAAGCTCAGGAAGCCCGGCGCTGAGGCGCGCGCGTCAGCCCGCGAGCAGGGCGCAGACGTCCCGGCGCAATTCCTTCACCCCGATGCCGTCGAGCGAACTGACCCAGGCGAGGTCGTCCGCCTGGACCCCCGCCGCCTGCGCCACGCGCAGCTTCTGGGCGAGGGAACGCGAAGACTTGACCTGGTCGGCCTTCGTTGCGACGACGCGCCAGGGAAGGTTCTCCCCCTGCAGCCAGCGCAGCATGAGCAAGTCGAGCTTCGTGGGGCCCAGCTTGGCGTCGACTAGGACGAAGACCATGCGCAGGGCGGGCCGTCCGGCCAGGTAGCCCTCGACCATGGGCCCCCAGCCGGCGCGGGACGCGGCGGGCCCGCAGGCGAAGCCGTAGCCGGGCAAGTCCACCAGCCAGCGGTCCTTGGCGGCGAGGTAGACGGTGATCGTGCGCGTGCAGCCCGGCGCGCCCGAGACCCGCGCGAGGTCCTTGCGGCAGAGGGCGTTGAGCAGGGTGCTCTTGCCCGCGTTCGAGCGTCCGACGAAGGCGACCTCGGCGCCGCAGGCCGCGAGGCGGCGGGGGTCGCTCTCGCTCAGGAGGAAGCTCGCGCCATCAAGACAGAGGGGCCGCGCCATTGATTGCGTCATTCTACCAGCTTTGGCCTCTCCGCGTCCGCGTCCGCATTCATGATCGGTCCAGGATCTCCCTCACCCTCTGGGCGAGGACCTCCGGCGGGATCGGCTTCTGTAGTATATCGCCCTTCAAGACTTTGAGCGAATCGAGTTCGCGGTCGTCGATATAACCGGTGATGAAGGCCACCTTCAGGTCCGGACGCAGCCGGACGGCCCTGCGGGCCAGCTCGCCGCCGCCGATGCCGGGCATCACGACGTCCGTCAGAAGCAGATGGACGCGACTGCCCGCTTCCTTTAGGAAGGCAAGCGCTTCCTCGCCGCCGCAAGCGGACAAGACGCGATAGCCCCGCTCCCGAAGTATCCTCTCGTTGAGACGCAGGATCGCCTCGTCGTCCTCCACGATGAGGATGGTCTCCCGGCCCCGAGCGGAGCCGGCGACCTGGCTGCGCGCCTCGAGCCGCGGCGGCGCCGCCTCGGCCATCGGCAGACAGATGGTGAAGGTCGTGCCTTGGCCGACGGCGCTGCGCGCGGCGACGTCGCCTCCCGCCTGAGAGACGATGCCGTAGACCGTCGATAAGCCCAGGCCCGTCCCCTTGCCCGGCGGCCGGGTCGTAAAGAACGGCTCGAAGAGGTGGGCGAGGACCTCGGCCGGCATGCCGCAGCCCGTGTCCGCGACCTCCAGGCGCACGCAGTCCGGCGCGGCGCAGGGACGGCGCCGGGGCAGGCAGTCCGCGCCCCCCTTCCAAATCTCCGTCTTCAAGATCAGCCGCCCCCCCTTCGGCATGGCTTCGCGAGCGTTGACGCACAAGTTCATGATCACCTGCTCCATCTGGCCGGGGTCCGCCCGGATGACGGCCGGCTCGGGGCAGAGGGAACTCTCCAGCTTAATGTCCTCGCTGATGAGACGGCGCAGCATCTTCTGGAGGTTTCGGATCAACTCGTTGAGGTCCAGGACCACGGGCTGGACCAACTCCTTGCGGCTGAAGATGAGCAGTTGGCGGGTCAGCGCCGCGGCGCGCGCGGCCGCGGCCGCGATCTCCGCCACGTCCGCGCGGCGGGGGTCCGTCTGGGTGAGGCCCTCCTGCAGGAAGCTGCAGTTGCCCATGATCGTCATCAGGATGTTGTTGAAATCGTGAGCGATCCCGCCGGCGAGAATCCCGATGCTCTCCATCTTCTGCGCCTGCAAGAACTGGGCTTGAAGGCGCTTGCGCTCGGTGATGTCGCGGATGCTGCATTGAACCACGCCGGCGCCGTCGGCGGTGCAGGCGCCGCCGACGAACTCCACGTCGATGCGCCGGCCGTTCTTCGCCGTCAGAGGCAGGTCGTCGCGGCGGACGGGGGCAAGCCTCTTGAGATCCTGCAAGTCCGCCTTGGCGGCCTCCCAACCCTTGAACGCGTCGAGTTCCCACGGCTTCTTGCCGAGGATCTCGCCGGGCTCATAGCCGAGCAGGGCCAGGAGGGAGGAGTTGGCGTCGAGGATCTCGCCGCTCGCCGCGTCCAGGATGAGGATGCCGTCCTGGGACGACTCGAAGAGGCGCCGGTAGCGCCTCTCGGACTTCTTCACTGCCTCCTGCGCCGAGTTGCGCTCGCGGCGCAGCGCCGCCTCCCCGAGGGCGCGGGAGATCATCGACCCGAGGCTGACCAGCCGCGACTTCATCACGTAGGCGAAGGCTCCTTGGAGCATCGCCGCCACGGCCTGCTCCTCGCCGATGGCGCCCGAGACGAGGATGAAGGGGATGTCGAGACCCCGGTCCTTCAACAACCGCAGCGCGCTCATCCCGTCGAAGCGCGGGAGCCTGAAGTCGGCGAGGATCAGGTCCACCTCCGGCTTGAGGGCGGCGACGTAGTCGGCCTCGGACTCCACGATCAGGGGATCGACCGAGAAGCCCGCGCGCTTGAGCTCATGGATCTCCAACTCCGCGTCCTGCGGATTGTCCTCAAGAATGACGACCTTCAGCGTGCCTTTCGTCTCCATGGCGGGCTACGGCAAGGGCGGCTGGTTGATCAGGAGCCAATAGAGGCCCAACAGCCTGACGGCCTCCGAAAAATCCTCGAATTGGACGGGTTTGACGACATAGCTGTTGACTCCCAGCCGGTAGCTCTCGACGAGGTCTCTCTCCTCGCGCGAGGAAGTCAGCATCACGACGGGGATATCCCTCGTATTCGGGTCCGACTTGATGCGCCGCAGGACCTCTTTTCCGTCCACCTTCGGCAGATTGAGGTCGAGAATGACCAGCTTGGGCTTCAGGACGGCTCCCTCGGCCCGGGGGGCGCTCCCGCCGCCGAAGAGGCAATCCAGGGCCTCCTGACCGTCGCGGGCGACCTGTATGTCGTTGGCGACGTGGTGTTTGCGCAGGACGCGGAGGGTCAACTCCTCGTCCTGCGCGTTATCCTCGACCAACAGGATATCGACTGCATGCTGTTTCATCTCTTCCTCCCGCCCAAGGTGAATAAGAACTCCGCTCCGCGATCCGGTTCGGCCCGCGCCCAGACCCGCCCCCCGTGACGCTCGACGACGCGCGCGACGATGGCCAGCCCCACCCCCGTCCCCTCGTACTCCTGCGCGGGATGGAGGCGCGAGAAGACCTTGAAGAGCTTGTCGGCGTGGCGCATGTCGAAGCCCACGCCGTTGTCCTTGACGCGGTAGACCGTCTCCCCCGCCTCGTCATGGGAGTCGATCTCGATGAGGGCTTGCGGCCGCGCGCGCGTGAACTTGAGCGCGTTGGACAGGAGATTGACCCAGACCTGCTTCAAGAGGACGAAGTCCCCCGCGCAAGGGGCGAGCTCTCCGACCTGGAAGCGCGCTTGGCGGCCCTGGCTCGGGAGATCCAGGCTCGCGATGGCCGCGCGCACGACCGCCTCCATGGAGACGGGGGAGTTGTCCATGTCCTGGCGGCTCAGCCGAGTGAAAGCGAGCAGATCATCGATGAGCCGGCCCATCGTCTGGGCGCTCTTGCGCACCAGGCCCAGGTAGCGCCGGCACTCCGGCTCCAGCTTCGGGGCGTAGTCCTCCATGAGGATCTGGGAGAAGCCGTCCATCGCGCGCAGGGGGGCGCGAAGATCGTGCGCGACGGAATAGGCGAACGCCTCCAACTCCTTGTTGACGCTCTCCACCAGGGCCGTCCGCGCCCGGACCCGCTCCTCGAGTTCGCCGTTAAGGCGGAGGACCTCATCCTGCACCCGTTTGCGCTCAGCCTCCAGCCGCCGGCGGTCCGTCAGGTCCCGGAGCACGATCACGAAGCCGCCGCTCTCCTTCTTCTCGTTGAGCATCGGCGAGAGAGTGAACTCGACGGGGAAGATCTCCCCGTTTTTCCTTTTGACTTCATACTCGAAGCGCAGGGGCCGCTCCTTCTCGAACGCCTCGCGAACGAACTCGCCGGCATGCAGATAATGTTCATGGTCGACATGGACTATCTCGGTGGACCGGTTCTTCATCTCCTCGACGGCGCACCCGAACATCGTGCCGGCGGCCGCATTGGCATCGACGATCCTCCGGTCCGGGGAAATGATCATCACGCCGTCCATCTGAGCTTCGAAGACCGCCCGGAACCGGCCCTGGGATTGGCGGAGGGCCGCCATGCGGACCAGCAGATCGTCCCGCGCGGGCGCAACGACCCACGCGGAAATGAGCGGCGAGATGATCACCGTCAACGCAACGACGTCTATTGGAATCGCCCGCGTGCCGTGGATATCGAGAAGAGCGAAGACGATCATCACCAGGGCTTCTGCAAGGACCACGATGACCAAGATGCGCAGGAAGGCGGCGCGCGGCTTCATCGTCCGGCCCCCGTCGGGGAAGGCGACCGGACGCCCAGGACCGCGGAGACCGCCACGGGCCGCTCGATCCCATGGAAGGTCATCATCCCGAGGTCTTGGAACTCGAACTCGTCTTGGATCGCGGCGCGGGTCTCCGGCCCCACCAGGATCTGCCCCGGCAGGGCGATCTTCTCCAGCCGTGCCGCCAGGTTGATCGGCGAGCCGATCACGCTGTATTCGGTCCGCTCCTTGCTTCCCAGGCAGCCCGCCACGACCTCTCCCGTGTTGATCCCGATGCCCAGGCCCAGGGGCCTGAGGCCTTTGAGCGCCCGCTGGCGACCCAGGATCTCCATGGCCTGCTGGGTCTTCACCGCCGTACGGACCGCGGCCGCCTCGTGGCGTTCCAGACGGATCGGAGCGTCGAAGAGGGCCATCACTCCGTCGCCGAGGAACTTATTGAGAATCCCCCCCTCCGCGCGGATCGCGTCCTGGAGGATGGTGAAGATCTCGTTCAAGTCGGAGGTCGCCTGCTCGGGGGGGACGGCGGCGGCGTAGGAGGTGAAGTCGCGCACGTCGGCGAAGAGGACGCTCACGCGGCGGCGCTCGCCCCGCATCCAGAAGTCCTCGGGATGGGTCATCGCCGCGCGCGCGACCTCGGGCGTGGCGAACTGGCCGAAGATATCGCGCACGCGAGTCAGCACCGACAGCTCCAGATGCGCCCGGCGCAGCTCCGAGCGTAGCTCCTTCTCCCGGGCCAGCTCGGCGCAGAGGCGCCGCTTCTCGAGACAGCGATGGATCACCGAGCGCAGGTAGTCCTCGGACACGGGCTTGACCAGATAGTCGTAGGCCTCGCCCCTCATGCCTTCGATGGCGCTCTCCAGCCGGGGGTAGGCGGTCATGATGATGACGTCGGTGACACCCGAGGCGCGGAAGCGCCGCGTGACCTCGTTGCCGTCGATGGCGCCGGAGAGCATCAGGTCGGTCACCACGATGTCGAAGCCCTCCTCCAGGCGGGAGACCGCGTCCTCCCCCGAACTGACGGATTCGACCGCGTGGCCGCCGTTTGTCAGCATCCTGACGACCGCCGAGCGGACCGACTCGTCGTCCTCGACGACCAGTATCTTCGCCTTCATGGTCTTCAGCGCGACCCCGGCGCGCGGGAGCGGCGCTCCTTCCAGGCCTGCCGCAGAGGCTCCAGGGCCCGACGGAAGGCCGCGACGACCTTGGGATCGAACTGCCGGCCTCCCTCATTGAGGATGTAGCGCGCGCTCTCCTCGAAGCCCCAGGCGCGCTTGTAGGCCCTCTCGACGGTCAGCGCGTCGAGCACGTCGGCCACGGCGACGATGCGCGCCGCCGGCGGGATCTTCCCGCCCTTGAGGCCCCGGGGATAACCCCGGCCGTCGAAGCGCTCGTGGTGGGCCCAGGCGATCTCGGCGGCCAGGCGAAGGAGAGGGCTCTTCGCCTCGGAGAGAATCTCCCAGCCGAAGGAGGTGTGCCTTCTCATCTCCGAGGTCTCGGCGGCGGTCAAAGGGCCGGTCTTCAGCAGGACCGCGTCGCGGATGCCGACTTTGCCGATGTCGTGGAGGGGGCTGGCGCACTCGATGCTCTCGACCTCGCCGTCGGACAGGCCGAAGCCGCGCGCGATGAGCCTCGAGTAGCGGCCGATGGACCGCAGATGCGCCGCGGTGTCCTTCGCGTCGCGGTACTCGGCCGTGCGGGCCAGGCGCTGGATGGTCTCCACGTGGGAGTCGCGCAGCTCCTCGTAGAGACGCGCGCTCTCCACGGCCGCGGCGGCCAGGCCGGCGAGAATCCGCAAGAGGCCCTCGTCCTCGGCGTCGAAGTCCAGCCCCTGGCGCTTGTTGAGCGCCTGGAAGACGCCGAAGGTCCTCCCGGAGCGGTCTTTCAAGGGGACCGCCATGACGTTGCGCGTCTTGAAACCCGTGTGCCGATCGACGGCCGGGTTGAAACGGGGATCGCGGTAAACGTCGGCGACGCGCACCGCCGCGCCGGCGGCGACGACGTGCCCGATGAGACCCTGCCCGAGGGGCAGGTGCAGGTCGCGGGCATCGAGACCCTGAGCCACCGGCGTCCAAAGCTCCCGCCTCGCCTCGTCGACGAGGAAGATGCTGCAGCGCGCGGCGCCCACGATGCGCCGCACCTCGTCGGCCAGCAGGGTCAGCAGGGGCCGAAGGCGCACCACGCCATGCAGCTTCTGACCGAACCTAACCAGCATCTGGTAGCGCTTCTCGACACGATCGACGACAGCGGTTCGAGCCATGGCGCGCCCCCGTTGCGTGGATTCCATAATATAGCGACGCAACGATTATTCCGACAATCCGCTCGCCGCGAAGATACCCCGCCTTCCGGAGCCGGGGCGTGCTATAATTACTTTAGGGGTCATTATTGACCCTCGCCACGCAAGACGTTCGTGAGCAAGACGTACAGACAAGAGGAATAAGAAACAAATGGCTACGGGCAAAGTGAAGTGGTTCAACGACCAGAAGGGCTTCGGTTTCATCACGCCGGACGACGGGTCCAAGGACCTGTTCGTTCACCATTCGTCCATACTGGGCGATGGTTTCAAGACTCTGGCCGAGAACCAGGCCGTGGAGTTCGACGTTCAGCAGTCCGACAAGGGACCGCGCGCGGCTAACGTCAGGAAACTCTGACCTACCGACGTTGAGAATGGTCGCCCGCATCGCTTCGGCGATGCGGGCGATTCATTTCGGAGAATATCGCGTGCCTCCCACAGACAGCTGGTCCGCCGCAAACGCCCGTCTCGCGCGCCTGGGAGTGCGCAAGACTGACCTCGAAGAGCGCTTCCACCGCGCCGGCGGCGCCGGGGGCCAGAACGTCAACAAGGTGGAAACGGCCGTCGCCCTCCTCCACCGCCCCACCGGGGTCCGGGTGCGCTGCGCCGACGAGCGTTCCCAGGCCCAGAACCGCCTGCGAGCGCGCCTGCGTCTGGCCGAGAGGCTGGAGGCCCGCGTCCATGAGGAGCGGGCCCGCAGGCGCTCCGAGGCCGAGAAGGCGCGCCGGACCAAGCGCGGCCGCTCCCAGGCCTCCAAGACCCGCATGCTTGAAAACAAACGGCATCGCTCCGCCGTGAAAAGCAATCGCGGCCGCTTCCAGGCGGAGCAATGACCCTGCACATCTGCCAAACCGGCTACGAGACTTTTCTGGCGAAGGAATTATCCGCCCCCCCCGAGCGTTCCGGCCCCGGATGGGTGCTGGGGCCGGAGGGCAAGGGCGAGCTCTGCTTTGCTCACTTGTCCTTGCGTGCCCCCCAGGAGGTCCCGGGAAAGTCCGTCAACGCCCTGGCCGGAGCGGTGGCGGACTTTTTCACGACCTCGACCAAGGACGAACGCTTCGAAGGCCCCTGGCCTTTTTGCCTGGAATCGGCGGGACTTCCCGGGCTGGCGCGAAGGGCCAAGACCGTCGAGGAAGAGGTCTCGGCGAAGATCAAATCGAAGATGGCGAGGGTCGCCAAGCTGGCGGTCCCGGGCCGCCCCGCCCTCGGCTTGCGCCGCGGTTTGTTCGCTTACCTGCCCGACTTCGACCATGTCCTCGTGACCCGGGAGGCCCTCGCCGGCGGACAGCGCCGCATGGCGGACGACCCCCAGGCCCCCTCGCGCTCGTATCTCAAGGTCGAGGAGGCCTACGGCCTCCTGGGCCGCGAGCCCGCCGCGGGCGAGACGGTGGCCGACCTGGGCGCCGCCCCCGGAGGCTGGAGCTACAGCGCGGCCCGCCGCGGGGCCCTCGTGACGGCGGTGGACAACGGGCCGCTCAAGGGCGCCGGCCTTCACCCCGGCGTCGCCCACCGCGCCGAGGACGCCTTCAAGTTCCGCCCCGAGAGCCCGATGGATTGGCTCTTCTGCGACATGCTGTCGGACCCGGAGCGCGTCATCGCCTTGGCCGACCGTTGGCTGGCCGAAGGCTGGTGCCGCCGCCTCATCGTGAACCTCAAGTTCGGCCGCCGCGACCCCCTGCGCCTGCTGGAGCAGGCGGGCGTCCTGCGGCGCCGCTGCGCCTTCCTCAAGGCCCGCCATCTCTTCCACGACCGCGAGGAGCTGACCCTGGCGGCGGAGAGGATCTAGTCAGGGTTTGCGGGACCGGCGCGGGGAGAAAGTCGGCTGGGGAAGCCCCGACACGGCGCGAAAGGCGTCCCGCGCGATGAGCAGCTCCTCGTTGGTCGCGATGACGTCGATCTTCACCCGCGAGCCGCTCTTCGATATCCTCCCCAACTGCCCCTTCTTGAGAGCGGCGTTGCGCGCCTCATCGAGGACGATGCCCAGGGGCTCGAGCCCCCGGCAGACGCGCTGGCGGATGACGGGAGAGTTCTCGCCGATGCCGCCCGAGAAGACCAGGGCGTCGGCCCCGCCCAGCTCGGCCAAGTAGGCGCCGATGCGGCGCCGCGCGCTCGCGCAGAACACGTCGATGGCCAGGCTCGCGCGGCGGTCGCCGTTCTCCTTCTCCTCCTCGAGGAGCTCGCGCATGTCGCTCGTCAGCCCCGAGAGGCCGAGCAGGCCCGACTGCTTGTTGAGCAGGGTGATCATCTCGGGCAGGCTCAAGCCCTCCTTGTGGGAGAGGTACTCGATGACCGAGACGTCCACGTCCCCGGCCCGCGTGCCCATCACCATGCCCTCCAGCGGGGTGAATCCCATGCTGGTGTTGACGGATTCGCCGTTCTTGATCGCGCAGGCCGAGCAGCCGTTGCCCAGGTGAAGGGTGATGATGTTCACGTCCTCCTTGGCGATCTTGTTGAGGACGCGATAACGGTAGGCCAGGTAGCGGTGCGAGGTGCCGTGGAAGCCGTAGCGGCGGATCTTGTAGCGGCGGTAGAGGTGATAGGGGATGCCGTAAAGATAGGCGGTCTCGGGCATGGTGGCGTGGAAGGAGGTGTCGAAGACCGCCACCTGGGGCACGCCGCGCCCGAAGACCTCCCGAGCCGCGCGGATGCCCCGGACGTTGGCGGGGTTATGGAGGGGTGCGAGCTCTATGCAGTCCTCGATGCCCGCGAGAACCGCGTCGTCGATGAGCGTCGAGGCGCGGAACTTCTCGCCCCCGTGGACCACGCGGTGCCCGACGATGTGGATGTCGGCCATCGAGGTCACCCCCTCGATGCCGGACTCCGGGGAGATGACCCAGCGCACGATGCGGTCCAGGGCCGAGCGATAGTCGCGCAAGGGCGCGTCTTCCTTGAGCGGCGGGCGGTCGGCCGCCTGGAAGGCGACGAGGGCCAGGCTGCCGATGCGCTCGATCTGTCCCTTGGCCAGGCAACGGTCGCCGTCCCGGGCGATGAGCGCCGAGTCCGTCTGCACGACCTGGAACTTGATCGAGGACGAGCCCGAATTGAGGACGAGTATGTTCATGACAGAGAGAGGATAGTAAATCCCCTCGACGGAATCCCGCGCCGGTCAGGCACGCAGGATGTATAATGACGGAAATGACCTGTCTGCCGCATCCGCTGAAAACGCCATGGCCTTGAGCAGCGGTCCTCGTTTGGACGTCTTCGTCGAAGCCGCCCGCATCCTCAGCAGCGTGTGCTGGATCGTCTGGATCCCCAGCAGCGCCGTGGTCATCGCCCGTGCCAGCCGCCGTATGTTCAGCCGGCTGTCCCACGCGCAGCGGGTGACGCTGGTCCTAGCGCCGGTCCCGGTCCTGGCGTTGGCTCGTTGGCTGCCTATGCATGTCTCGATCGACCCCGTCTTCTTATGCCATTGGCTAGAGCCGTGGAAAGGCATGTCCGGAAGGGTGCTCGTTGATTTGTTGGCCTCCTGGACGGCGAGTCCGGAGTTCACCTCGATCTGGATCGCGCGCGGTTTCTACCTCGCCGTCCCCTTCCTGGCTCTTGCCGTGTTGGGTTTGGAGGAGGAGCCGTCTCCTGTCGGCCGCGGCGGCGTCTTCATCCTGGCCCTGTTGCTGCTCGGAAACCCGATCATGGTTGTGGGCAGCATGTCGGTCCGGTACTTCTTCTTCGTGCCGGCGGCCATCGCGGTGATCCTGGTGTCAGGTCGTGAGTGGCTTGCCAAAGGCGGCAACGCGCCTTTCTGCGCCCTGGCCAGCAGCCTGATCCTCCTCGGCTGGAGCCGTCCGGAGATAGCTCCCGTGGCGGTCCTCTTGACGGGGCTGCTGGCCTGGCAGGCCTGGAGAGCGCCCCGGCTGATGGACCGCCGCGAGATGGGCGGCCTTCTCGCCACCGGACTGGCGCTGCTGGCCGTGTTCCCCGCGGAGTTGGGATACCTCGTCGCCCAATCCCGTATTGACTCCATCTCTCTCAAGGGCAACATCCTCGGGCAGCGACCGGTCTGGATGCTGCTGCCGCTCCTGGCCGAGAACGCCTTGCGAAATATCCCATCGATTCTGGAGGAGCAGACGCTCATGACCGGCGGGCTCCTGCTCCTGGCTGCGGCTCGCATGGCCCAACTCGCGCGCCGACCCGTCGCAGAGAACCCGGAGCAGTGGTGGTCCGCCGCGATTCTAGTCAGCTACCTTATGATCGGCGCGCCGCACTGCGAGGGTCTGGGGGCGGGTGGTGGAGTGGCCAAATACGGGCTGGTGATCAACTTGCCCGTCTGGCACCTGGCCGCGGCCTTCCTTAAGGGGCAGGTCGGACGCGGACGCCGTCGGCTCGCCATCTTGACCGCCGCGGGGAGTCTGGTTCTCTCGACGCAGGGTATCGCGAGTTATTTCGGCGAGGACTCGGAGCGGCGCGAGGAAAACGCGTCCCGGGATCAGCTCTATTGGGAAGCCATCCCCGCTTTCGCGCGTCATTCCTGCCCGAGGGGCGAACCGCCCGCCTGCGTCGTTGTTGGCGCCGTCGGTGACCCGCGCAGCGAGAGGCCGTTCTCTCCCTTGATAGAAGACAAGACAGTGGTCGGCATGCTGCTCTCCTCCCACGGTTGCCGGGTCCCGAAGATTGCCGGCGCCGGCCCGGACTCCGAGCCGGCGCCGTCGGACGACCTTGCCGACCTGCTGTGTGGGCGGAGAGCGGCGTGCGGTCCGACCGGCGCAGTCTTTCCGGCGGATCGGGCGGTCATCGTCCATCACGGGCCCCAAGACGCCGGATTGCTGGACCGATTCCTGGAGAGGCAAGAGAACTGCGGCTGGCGCCGGAGCGAGAGTTGGGCCTATGCCACGACTTTAGAGCGTAGGGGCGCGGACAGCGCCTCGCGAAGAGGGAAGCCGTGAACATAGGGTTCTTCGGTCTGGGTAAACTGGGCCTGCCGACCGCTCTCGCCATCGAGTCCCGCGGCCATCGCGTCATCGGATATGACCCCGCGCCGGCAGTGGGCGAGAGCCTGTCCCGTCGCCGCATCCCCTATCAGGAAGAGGGCGTCGACGCGGCTTTGGCGCGCACACGCATCGAACTCGCTTTGGAGGACGAGGTCGTGAGTCGATGCGAACTGTTGTTCATCGCCATCCAGACTCCCCATGCTCCCGAGCATGAGGGGGTGACCCGCATGCTGGAATGCCCCTGCGATTTCGACTACTCGTTCCTCCGCGGCGGGATGACGCGGATCGCTGATGCGATCGAAAGGGCCGGGAGGGTCCGCATCGTGGTCGTAGTCTCGACGGTCCTGCCCGGGACGATCCGGCGGGAGATGCTGCCGTTGCTCGGGGAGCACGCGCGGCTCTGCTACAATCCGTCCTTCATCGCCATGGGAACGGTGATGCGGAACTTCCTGAGCCCGGAATTCGTGCTCCTCGGGGCCGACGAGAAGGGCGCGGCGTCCGAGGTCGCAGAGTTCTATCGAACGATCCACGATGCTCCGATCCACCGGACCAGCATCGAGAGCGCGGAGCTCATCAAGGTCCTCTATAACACCTTTCTCTCCACCAAGATCGCCTTCGCCAACACGGCGATGGAGCTCTGCCATAAGATACCGGGCGCGACGGTCGACGACGTGACCGCCGGTCTGTCGCTCGGGACCCAGCGCATCCTTTCGCCCCGCTACCTCAGCGGCGGAATGGGGGACGGCGGCGGCTGCCATCCGCGCGACAACATCGCGCTGCGGCACCTGGCGCAGCGGCTGAGCCTCTCGTTCGACTGGTTCGACGCGGTCATGCGGCAGCGGGAGCGTCACACCGAGTGGCTGGCGTCGCTGATCGAGCGGCACGCCGCAGGGCGCGGGGTGTGCATCCTCGGGAAGGCTTTTAAGGCGGGCTCGAACCTGACCGCGGGCAGCCCGGCGATCCTGTTGCGCAATGTGCTTGTCGAACACGGGCATGAGGTCGTCATGTGGGATCCCCATGTCGACGCCGGGGAGGCGCCTCCGGCGGGGTCATCCCGCTGCTATTTCGTGGGGACGCGCCATGCCGAGTTCCGGTCCTTTCCGTTCATCAAGGGCTCGGTGGTCCTCGACCCGTGGCGTTACATCCTGCCGCAGGACGGGGTGGAGGTGATCCCCATAGGCATCGGTCCGTCCGTGGGGACGGCCTAGGCCGTCAGGCCCCGAAAATGCCCGGGCAACCGAACGGAGTCGCAGTCAACCTGCCGGTCCTCAACGAACGCGCAGCTCTTGAGATCGTGGTGCCCGCGATCATCCGGCAGCTCTGCGGCCGTCGACACACGCTCTGCGCCGTCGACGGTGGCTCGACGGACGGGACGGTCGAATTCCTGCGCGGCCTGGCTCAGGCCGGGGAGTCGATCATCGTGATCGAGCGGCCCCGGCCGGGCCGGGGCTGCCAGCGCGGCGATGCTTCGCGGGCCGGGCTGGCCTGGCTCCTTGACCATACCGACCACGAGATCTTCGTGGATATCGACGGCGACGATTCTCAGCCTCCGGAGGAACTGGCTTCCGGCATCGCCATCCTCGAGTCGCCGGGCTGCGATGTGGTCATCGCGTCGAAATATGTTCGGGGTGCGGCCGTAACCGGGAGGCCGGTCGGTCGGCGGCTTGTCAGTCTCTTCTACAACGCGCTGGTCCGCGCGCTGGCAGGGACGGGACTGCGAGACCACAGCAACACCTACCGCTTCTACACGCGCCGGGCAGCCCGGCTGGCCATGCAGATCGACGCGCAGCACACGGGGCCGCTCTTCATGCTGGAGATGCTGTTGCATTGGGTCTGCCAAGGGCTGAGCATCGTGGAGGTCCCGACTCGCTATCGGCCCCGGATCGGGGGGGAATCGAAGGTAGCCCTCGGGGACTTCGCCCTCGGCCTGTGGGGCGCGTTGCGGCTGGCGCGAAGGGCGCGGCTGCGTGGCTCTTCCATGGCGGGACGCTCCTGACATTCGGCTGCCCGGCCGGCAGCGCTCGACCTCCTTCCAGAGTCATCGACCGGCGCCCGCAACGCTCCCAGACCAAAAAGGCGGGCATACGGCGCTGGAACGCCTAGGCAGCGACTGTCATAGGGGCAGCGCCTGCAGGCTGGGTGTTTGGCGCGCCCGACCAAGCCGGCCTCCTCAGAGAAGTCCTCGGCGTAGCGCACCCGCTCCTGGGGCAGAGCCCGCTCCATCGCGTGACGCTGCGGATCATCCAGGAGGCAGGGCGGGAAGCCGCTCTCGCCGCCGAACGACGATACGCGCAGCCCCCACCGCAGGCAACGCTCGACCCCCCGGCGCAAAAACGGCGCCGCCCGGCCCAAATCAATCGCCCAAGTCGGAACCTTCAGGTGGCCGGCCTCGTTCATCATGGAGAAATAAACCTCCAGACGTCGATTCTTCGGCAAGCCGGCCCCCAAACCACCCAGGAAATCCGCCAGACCGGGAAGATGGCGGTAATTCCAGGCATTGACGACCACGTTCACCGTGACATCGAAATCGGCGCCGCCCCCTCGCGCCCTGACCAGTCGAACCAATCCCTCGACGGCGCGCCGATACTGGCCGCTGGTAGCCGTGATCCGATCATACACCTGGGGCTTGTGCGAATGAAAAGAGACCAGATAATTGGCGACCCCGAGTTCCGTCAATCCCTTGATAAACCCCGACTTTGAAAGGAGGGCCCCGTTGGTCTGCAGGCCGATGCGCCGGAACCCCCTCTTGCGCGCAGCCTCTAAAATCCGAGGCAATCTTGGGTCCAGAGTCGGCTCGCCGCCCGAGATCGTCAACTGGCCGCGGAAATTGGGCTGGCGGGCCAGCGCCTCCAGTTTCCCTTCGATATCGGCCCAATCCGCGCCGCGGCCAGTCAGCGGCACGAAACAAAAAGGGCAGCGCTGGTTGCACGCCGACGTAACCCTCAACAACGATTGCGGACCTTCCTTGCCGAAATGCTTTTCCGCCAAGGCGGCGTCCGCCATCGCGACGGCGGGTCGCATGCGAAACGTTTCCACAAACAAAAGGAGCTCGCAAGCAAGCTCCGCCAAGCCCGCTTTCTCCGCGCTCCGCAGACGAGCCCCTGAACGCAACCGCGTCTGAAACCGGACGGACGGGGTGAGTGATCCGGCGCCATCGACAGAAAATTGCGGACTTAGATAAAAAAGAACTCGGGTCTCCGATGTCCTTCTCACTGAAAACCGCAGCAATCGCCCCGTCCCTTGTTTGTCGAGAACCCAATCATAACGGCGCAGAACGCCGCGCAGACCGGCAGAAACGATTTTTCTAGAACCCGACGACATTCTGCATATCCTTCCGCCATCTCCACGACGGCGAGGCGGCTTTAAGAGCGGCCACGCGGTCGCGTCGCGCCTCAGCGGTCCTACCGAGGGACTGCTGGGCATTGGCGCGCGCGGCCAGTACATCAGCCGCAAGATTCGGCCTATCCGGCTTGAACGTAAGCATGCGGTCGTAGCAGGAGATCGCTTCCAAACCGCGGCCCGATAAGTTCAGTATGGCTCCCAGGCTCAGCCAAGCCGAGATATTATTCCAATCGTACCTGATCGCCTTTCGGAATGCACCTTCCGCCTCGCTTCTACGACCGGCGCTATAGAGAGAGATGCCCCAAATCACTGAGAGCTCAGCCTGCTGACGCAGCCACCCAACATGAACGCCGGACGGCTTGCCGGAACGATCTTCGTAGTAACCCCAGGGAGGCAGCAGATCCGGCGCATGGAGCCTCATATTGAGCGCGGCCCTTTGACTCAGCGGCGGGGGCCAGGAAAGAAGCAGAATCTCCATTTCGGCGTTCGTTCGGAGCACGGCAGCTCTGTTCAACTCACGCGTGCCGGCACGACCGGGACGCTGGACATCATTTCCTTCGAGACGGCGCCATTTTTCGAGTTGTTGACGGGCTTGCTTAACCTGATCCTTGGACAAATGGCACAAGATCGCCACGCGAAGCATTTCGTCCGGCCGCACGATCGCGGCCGGCTCCGGGAAGATGTCGGACTCCCGGCAATCCGCGCTATTGATTGCGTTGGCGGACGCAAGCAGCAAGGCCGCGCCGCGATTCCCGGGATCGAGCGCGACGCAACGCCGCAAGGCCGTCGCCGCGTCGCGCGGGTTGTTTTGAGAAAGCAGATTCCGCCCCTGGTAACCCCATAACCACGACTCCGTCGGATGCAGGCGCAGCTCGCGCGCGAGAGCATCGGGAGCGGATGCGCGCGCCGGAAAAAGAGCGCAAAGCGCCAGGGCGAGAGAAACGACGACAACGACCGGCCCGCCGAACATGACGAACCATCTTCTCGGCCACAGAGAGCACGCCCCCGCGGGAGAGAATTTAATCAAGCCCGCCGCGGGAAGAACAGCCAGGACGGGCAAGATCGGAAATAGATATCTTCGCTCGATCGGGATGAGGAAATGCATGCCGCAGTAATAGGCCGCCAAACCCAGCAGAGAGCGCACAACCGGATCGCGCCAGCCGAGAGCCGCTCCGACGATCGTCGACGCAAACAGAATCGGAGACCACAACAGGACATGATGAATTCTCTTAAGAACGGAATGGAGATACCTCAGGGGATGCGCAAGCACCCATACGACGGCCGCCCGCAACGGCGCATCTTCCGAAGTGGCCCCGATGAGAGATCTCGCGTCCTCCAACACGGGCCCCGAGACCACCCCGGCCGCGCCGGCCATGATGTTCGCATCCGCGCGTTTATTCTCCAGGAAAAGGAAATGATCTTGAACCCGGGAATTCAGATAGCCCCAAGGGAAGAGAACGATGAAAGGAATCCCCATGAGCAGCGCCGCCGTTCGAACCGCCTTCCGCCGCTCTTTGGCGCGAAGCATCTCCCATCCGGCGCACAAAGCCGGGTAAAAGAGGAGCGGGGAGAGCGTCGCCAGACTTATTCCCATCGACAATCCAAGGGCTTGGGTCGCCGTCCGGTTTTCGGTTTTAGCTCTCCAAGCCGCCGCAAATCCCACAAGGGCGATCGTCGCTTGGTAGAACCATCGATCCCCGAAAAAACCTTCCCAGGAACCCCCGAAAGAACTCGCAAAGAAACAATAGGCGCCCACGGCAAAGACTCCGCCAAGCCCTCCGGCCACGAAACGTCCCATGCCCGCGACGAGCGCGACCGTCAGGCCCAAAGCCGCCGCGGGAAACGCCAGTCCGCCTCTGCCTCGGTTTGGATGGCAGACCAACGCGTTGGATACGCTGTACGCGGGCATGCTCCATGAAAGCCGACGGTGCGGCAACCCATGAAGCAGGGCTTCCCCGGCCTCGACGTTTGCGTCATGGTCCTCCGCGCAATAAGCATCGCGCGAATAGGACGCCGCCGCATCCTTCAACACCATCGACAAACGAACGATGCCGAATGCAGCCGCGGCGATGAATACGACCGCGACCCAACGATGGCCGCTCCTCGAATCGGAAACAGCCTGGATGGGCAGCCTCATGATCGACCCGCCATCCATATCCTCCGCACGTAAGACTCCGAACGCCTGATGCCCTTGGCCATCTCCAATCCGGCCGTCAGAATTTTCCGCATCTCGGCGGGTCCAAAGGAGGAGCCCCGCGGCAACCCCAACTCGCCGCCGATAAAGGCAGTCACTTCCCGAGGGATAGCCGAAAAATCGGCCGCCAAGCCCTTCCCGTCGCGAATCAGAGCGCGGTTAAAATACGCCCAGAGGTTGTCGGGGGCCGACGCGATCACATGGTCAAGGTCCCGTATGCTCTCGTCATGCCGACCCATCACCCGGTAGACCTCGCCCCTCCATGCGCGCGCCTCGAAATCCTTCGGGTCCAACTCGACGGCTAGATCGAGGTCCGCGAGCGCCTCATCGCGCCGCCCGAGTTTCCAAAGCGTCGCCCCGCGCCAGCCGTAGATGAAAGTCTGCGCCCCGAGCGCAACCGCCTCGTCAAGCATCTCCAGGGCCTTCTTGTACTCCCCCAGCCACAGGAATATCTCGCCGTTCCAGGTCAACACCTCCCGTCGGACGGTCGCGTCGCCGACCTTCCGGGCCCGCTCGAACTCGCGCAAGGCCTGCTCCTTATCGCCCTTGGCCAGGTAGGCCTCGGCCATGCGGCAGCGGACCCACCAATGAGAGGGCGCGTGCCTGAGAATCCGCCGGGAGATCGCGATGGCTCCGTCGAAGTCCAGCATGCCGAGCTTGACTAAAATGCAGGACTGGCTCATCCATGAGTATCGAGGCGAGCCCGAGTCCTCGATGCTCTCATATTCGGCCATCGCCTCCTCGTCGCAGCCGCTGTCTCCAAGGAGGATGGCCCGATAATAGGCGAACCAGCGGGAGAATTTTCCACCCTTGCTCGCGGCGCGGATGCGGCGGAGTTCCTCAGCGATGAAGCGATCCTCGACCACGGCCCGGCGGATCTCCCGCCACCACGGCCACATGAGCTGTCCGGGAGACTGAAAGCCTCCGAGTTGATCGAGCATCGCCTCGCCCAGACGGAAAGCGGCTCGATATTTCCTCGCGCACATGAGGGCGGAGAATATCTGGGGCCACTCGAGGACGAGCTTATCGGAGTGACCGGCCCGCGCCAGGCAGCCCAACAGCGCCCGTTCTACGGCGGGCGCGTAGCGCCCGAGCGCGATGAGCTCAAGAAGCGCCTCGATGCGGGAGTTTTCCGCCCCCTCCGCCCCGGCCCCGAACGCCGGGATGAGCGCCTCCTCCGCCGCCTTGAGCCGGCCCCTTGCGATCAGCACTTCCGTAAGCAGGATGCGAGCGCCCGGCTGCGGGACGACGCTGAGCACGGCGCGCATCGCCGCCTCGATGCGATCTAGATTCTCGCCGTTTTGGATCACCCTCTCCACGAAAACGCGCCGGTACATATTAAATTCCATGAGTGCGTACAGACTCTTGCCCGCGTCCTCGCTGAAACCGCCGCGCAGTATAATGTCGCAGAGGAGATTGAGTTTACCTTCCGCCTGCGCCACCGTTTCCTTCAACACCTCGTAAGCCTCCGCCGAGCGGCCCGTCTTCTCTAGAAACCGGGAGAGTTCCACTCGCGGCAGCGGCGATGCGGGCTTAACGTCCAGGGCCTTACGGAAAACATTCTCGGCCTGCTCCAAACGCCCCCGGTTCTCCGCGATGCGCCCCAGCCAGATGAATACCTCCAAGACCGAGGTTCCGGCGGCCGCGGAGCGCCGCAAGGCCAGCGCTGCCTCCTTATGGCGTCCGGCCAGGACCAGAAGCTCGATCTCCGAAGGATCTCCATTCATAATGGCGATAATTCCTCGAGCCCATAGAGATCCGCGTAAGTTTTCCACACCCCCTCGCAACGGTTACGGAAACGGCAACGAGCGCATTGCGGCGCGGCCGTCTTGAGGACGTTCTTCTTGACCTCCTGCCAGACGAATCGGTCCTGCATCGGCCCCTTCTTGGTGGCCATGCTCACATCGTTGGCTGGATCGAAGAGAGCTTCGTCGAGGTATTTCGCCGCCAGGAAGTCGCCCAGGCGGCCCGAGACGCCGGCCAACGTCAAAGCGCATCGCGGTACGCCGCCGAAGGACAGATGCCGGCCAAGCCTCTTCTCATTGAGCAGCATGATCCGAACGATCTCCGGCATGGCCTCCTTGAAGGAGGGAGTCCATGCCCGTTCGTTGCGAACGGCGCCTTGGGGCCAGATGTAATTAAAACGAATGTCGTCCAAGCCCAAGTCTCCAAAGAAGGCGATGTATTTCTCCATCTCCCTCATAGTCGGGCGGCACAGGACCGGATTGAGCGAGATATTGTCCCTCAGACGCCCGTCACGCCTCAGGGCGAGAAGGTTTTTGACCGCCATGACCTTGCGGGAAAGATTGCCTGGAACACCCGTGATGAGCCCGTCCTCGACCTCGGGGCGGTGACTGTGGATGGAAAGGGTCGCGCGGGTGAGGCCGGCCTCGACGAGCCTGCGGCAGAAATCGGCGTCCGAGAGGCGCGTTGCGTTCGTGCAGATGGCGATGCGCTCGTAGCCGATGCCGCGAGCGCAAGCGATGCTTTCGATAATGTGCGGGTAAACGGTCGGTTCCCCCCCTAAAAAACCGGCGGCGCGGCAGCCCTTCTCGTAAAAGTGGCGGAGCTCCTCGCGAACCCTCTCCGGGCTCGCCCAATCCTCCTGCTGATCGCGGTTGGCGCCGCTCATGCAGAATACGCAGAGGTTGTTGCAACGAGTGCCCAGGTGGACCTCGATCCTTCGCAACTCGCCGAAAACCGCCGCCCGATTCGCTTTGTCGGAAGGAATCACCGCTCGGTCCCCTCCGGATGGATCAAAAGGGCGACGTCGGAGACGGACTTCCAATGGATGCGCCGCAAGGCCTTCATCCAGCTTCCGGCCGGCAATGTACGCACCTCGTTGGCATAGGGAAACTTGGACTTGGGAACCTTGGTCATGTCAAAGAAAAGGCTGATGCTCCGATCAGCGTCAAGCTTCGCGACGGACCGCAAGCATTCCTCGATCGAACTCTTGTTGAGAAAAACAACGACCGGCTCATCCTTGCGCAGCAGAGCGTCGCGCAGCCGTTCGACGTCAGCGGCCACGAAAAAAATAAACCGAAACGATTTCGTCTTTGGCTCAAGCATCCAGTCGTAGCCGCTCAAAGACAGCAAGGTCGTCAGGGCCGAAGCGCCGGCCAGCGGCGTGATCTCGACCCCTCGGGACCGAACCTCGCGCACCAGCCAACCGCCGGGATCGGAAAAGCATGGGGCGCCGCCGGAAGAGATAACCCCCGCATCTTCTCGACGCAGGACTTCGAAAACCCGTTTTAAGAAGCCCTCATCGCGACGGATCGGGATCGTCAGGAACTCTTTGTCGGAGCAATCGAGGCGCAATATCTCGCTCATCTGAGAACAAGCCTCGTCCGCGTCTTCCGCGAAAAAGACGCGAAGGCGGCGCGCCGCGCGCAGGGTATTGAGCGTCACGTCGCCTCGATCTCCTATGTGCCACGGAATCAGAACCAGCGCGCGTGCTTTTGTCGGAAGCTTGGCGCCCGACGAGGCTTGGCTGGTCGGCGGCATAAATTCCCTCCATCCTCTTCTTTCGACATAACCTCTAAAGACGCCCTCGCAGCCGTCCGACCAGGGGCAGACGCGGCAAGGTTCGCCCTTCATTTTCTCACGACGCACATCGCAATAAATATTCCTCTCAGAACCTTCATTGGAGGCCTGGAAAACGTCCTTATTCAAGCGCGGGCAGACCGCCCGTGCATGCCGCGGCAGGACGCAGGGGGGCACGTCGATCACGGAATGGTTGATTCCCCGCGTCCGGCCGCGGTCGAGTCCCTTCGAAAGAGGATCGGCTATGTCGGCAAAATGAGGAACGATCAGATCGAAGGCGTCCGACATGTAGCCTTGTATCCTGGGGAAATAAAGATTGTGCCGCTGCACTCCTTGGTCGGCGACGAAATCCATGATGTGGTCAAGGCGCGCGGCCGTTAACGGAGTCATGACCGTATTGATGGAAAACTGACAGGCGGCCTTCTTCTCCTCCATGAGGCGGAGGACGTTCGCTATGGCGGCGACCTTATTCTTGAAGCTGGCGGGATTACGCGTAATGGCCGCTTCCGCCTCGCTCGAATCGCTATGCAGCGAGATCGTCAGTTTATTGATGCCGCTGTCAAGAAACAGGGCCGCCTTCCCATCATTCGCGAAGACCTGCCCATTGGTAACGAGATGAATCATGTGAAAACCCAGGCCGCGGGCATGCTGGAATATCTTGACGGCATCGGCACGCAGCGTGAATTCCTTGGAACTGATTTCCAAACCGTCGTACCCTTGATGCCGAGACTCGTCAAGTTTCCGCATGATCTGCCGGGTGGTCAAGACGGGGAGATCTCCCAGAACGTCGCCGCAGAATATGCACTGATTACAACAACGGTTGGAGAGGGAGAGATCTAGGACCTTCACTGCTGCAATGACTGCGAAGGAAGGGATCTGCTTCATCGTGCCGCCGGCTCGTCTATTCAATTGAGCCACGCCACCTTCGGCACGCGGACAGTTCGCCGGCCATTCGGTCCACGAAAGCCAGGAATCCGTTGAAGCCCAGGAAGGGCCTCTCATAGAGGGCGTGCTGGCGGTAGCTGGGGAATCCGAACTCCAGGGTCGCGGCCGCCGTCGACAGGCCATCCTGCTCGTGCCAGGAGGAGACGAAGAGGTCCAGGGACGATTGAAGCAGCCGGGACACTTCCTCCGACTGAGTGAACGGCTCGTAAAGGACGACGCCGTCCTCGCGCACCCCGCCGTGAGCCCGTCGACCCCGTACGATTGTGCCGGCAACCGAAACACCGAGGTCCTCGGCGATGTCGAGAAAACCGTCCGCCAGGTAAGGATCGCCCATGAAGGCCATCCGCCGGTGAAGGAAGAGATGAGGCACGATCTTCTGCAGGCGCGGCATCAGGCGAGACAGCTCTTGGTCGATGAAGTCCTCCGCCTGCGCCGAGCGTCCCGTCGCCTCGGCCACGGCGCGCAGGAATCCGAGCGTCTTAGGGATGCCGAAGGGAAGTTCGGCCTCGACGAGCCGCGCGCCGGTCGTCTGAGCCAGACGCCGCGCGGCGGCGCGGCCGTACGGTAAAGAGACGATGACCTCGGCCTGCGAGGCTTTCTTGAGGTCGGCGGCGTTCCTGCCTTCGAGCCAAATCGAGGCCGTCTTCAGTCCCAGAGCCCCCAACAGCCGTCGGATCTCGACGAGGTTGGCGGCATGGTCGCCCTCGTTGCGATCCATGAAATAGCCGACGACGGCGGCGCAGCCGGAGCGGCGGCTTCCTTGCGCGACTCCCAGCCCGCGGGCAAGGCTGTTCAACGTCTGCGCGTAGCCGTCAAGCCAGTCTCCGACCAGCGAGTCCGGCGGGATGTCGATGGCCGGCTTCCTGAGGCGCCCGCCGGAGGGGCGGAGCAGACGGCCGTAATCGACTCCGGTGATCGAGCACATCGGCAGGGCCGTCACCAGGACGAGACCTGAGTCGTCGATGCCGTCAAGCGTTTTGAGCTGACGCCGGATGACGTCGTCGTGCTCCTTGACGACTCCGCGCGAACAAACATTGGTGAAGGCCACGCGGTGACGTCCATTGGAGCGCAAAAGAGTGGAGTTCAAGTCATGACGGCCGTGGATAAAATGGGCCTTATAAAGCGTGCAGTCGGGACCGTCGACCAAGACGTACGCGTCTCGAATGGCGTTGACGGCGAGATAAACTCCGAGAAGGGTAGGGTAATTCATCGGGCGTCCGGAATTGGCGGCCATTTAATCCGCTCCCACGTAACGCGCGTAGCGCCGATGAAACGGCCACCGGCAAATCCGGTTGAGACTCTCGAGCGTGCGCAGCGCCCCCACGGCGCCCATCTCGAAGAGATCGAGCGAGAATTGGGATTTCCCGGCCCGCGCCAGCCTCGGGTCGGACGCATACTCCGAATAGACCGCCTCGAAACGGCCGCCCGCCAGCAGCGCCTCGAGATGCTCGGGGGTCTTGAAGAACGACAAGTGGGGAGACTCTCGTCCCGCTTGGCCGTAACACAGAACGTGGACCGCGAACCCCATCTCCCTGAGCAGGCGCAACAGCGGGATTCCCCACATCTGGGACGCGTCGGTCAGCCGTCCCGCGTGATGAGAGTCCACGACGAAGGCCAAGGCATGGCCGTTGGCCTCCCGCCGAGCGCGGTCCCAATCGCCGGATATCTCCCCGAAGGACTTCTCGAAAGCCGCGCGGACTTGGCGTTGGCGTCCGAACTCGCCGGCGACTCCCTTGAGCCAGGTCTTCGTCGCCTCCGGGCCGTAGGGCGCGGCGAGTCTCAGAGAACGGATCGGCATCGGCGCGAAGAACTCGCGATAGGTCTCTTCGTAGGCGCCGTTCGGGTAGAGGACCTGGACCGGCGCCGCGAGGTAGCTCCGGGCGGCGTCCAAATTCAGGAACGGCATCACGCGCGCTCGGACCTCCACGCCGGCCGCCTCCAGCAGGCGCACGACTTCCAGAAGGCTCCGGTTTTCCGGGAAACCCACCAGATTGATTGCGCGCCTGCGCCGCCTGACCTTGGCAAAGGAAGGACTGTCGCGCATCTTCTTGAACAACTCAAGCCCCACGTCGGTGCATCCGCCGTTCTCGGCCGGATTCGAGTAAACGATGGGGACCTTCGTGCGCTCCTGCCAGCGCGCCGCCACCGCCGTCGCGTCGTCGCCGATCACCGTCGGGATGCAGGTCGAATGGACGACGATCGCATCCGCACCGTCATGGCTCACCGCTTGGCCGAGGGCCTCGTCGAGCTTGCGGCCCCCGCCGTGGATGACGTCGATGTCCCTCAGGTCCGTCATGATCTCGCCGCCCGGCTCCTCGCCCGGCTCTTCGCCCGACTCTCCGCCCGGCGCGCAACCGGCATCCTGGCGCGGCCATGGAAACTTAAAGAAGGACGGCAGGCTCGCGTCGTAGTAATCCGGAGTGGAGTAGGCGCATTCCAGATCCTGATGCCGGACGTCGATCGTAGCGGCCCTTATCTCCAAATGCCTCTTGGCGTGACGGCGAGTCTCGAAATCGCAGAAAAAGCGACGCCACTGATCCTCACTCCCCCAGACCTGGGAATTCTGGCCCGGATTGTTGTCCCAAAGAGACGCCTGCCAGGATAAATCCGCCTCGACATCCGGCCCCCTCTCCGGTCTTTGTTCCCCTGAGCGCCGCTCAACCGGTTGAGGGAGCGACGAAACGGACGGGCGCTCCGACGGCGCCTGAGGAACGTCGATGAAAGCTCTCCGGGACGACTCATGGAACTGCTCGTCTGTAATAGGAGAGGGGACCTTCGCGGTGGTACGGTCGAATTTCCACAGTTCCTGCGCCAGCAAACTTACGCGTCGCGACATCTCAGCGTCGGGGGCGTGTTCGACAAGGGTCCGGCGCCGATACTCCGCCTCACGGACGGCGGCCTCTCGAGTAAAAAAAGAGAGGACCTTCGTCCCGATCAGCGCCGCCAGGCGCTCGACGGCCTTGATATCGGCCCCCGGGTCGCGGAGATTGGCGACCAGACCGCAGAGGGCGACGCCGTTGGCGCTGTAATTGCGGATGGCGCGGGCGATATTGTTTGCCGCATAGAGGGCCATGAGCTCTTCGGACGTCACGATGACGACCTTGTCGGCAAATCCTTGCCGCAGCGGGGCCGCGAACCCCCCGCAGACGACGTCTCCCAGGACGTCGAAGAGCGCAACGTCATAGCGGTCCTCCCGCAGGATTCCCGCCCCCTCCAACAGTTCGATCATGCGCGAGATTCCTCTCCCCGCGCAGCCGATGCCTGGTTCCGGCCCCCCCGCCTCGATGCAGTCGACGCCCAGCCTGCCTCGCACCAGAATCTGGGAAAGATCTGATCCACGCGAGTCCATGAAGGCCGACTGCTCGACGACGGTGCGGATGGGTTTGCCGTCCGTCAGAGCGACGGTCGTGTCGTGCTTGGGATCGCACCCGACGAGGAGGACCCGCTTCCCCTGCCGGGCATAAACGGCCGCGAGGTTGGCCGACAGCGTGGACTTGCCGATGCCGCCCTTGCCGAAGATCGTTATCCGTTGCATGTCTCCCCCTCTTAGTGACGACGTGGCGGGACGCGGGAGGCGCGTTCTTTCGCTTCCGAAATCTGCCGGCCGCTCATCCGGGAACCCAACGTCTCCATGGACCGGCGGGCCTTCTCATGCCCTTGCGCCGAAGCGAGGAGGTACCACTTGTAGGCTTCCACGTGGTCTTGAGGCACGCCGCCTCCGGACTCGCAGAGAAAACCCAACGCCGCCTGGGCGTCCATGCTGCCTTGCTCGGCGGCTTTTCTGTACCAGAAAAAGGCGCTGGCTTCGTCCTTCGCGACGCCCTGGCCTCCCGCGTACATGAACCCCAGATTGTTTTGAGCTCGGGCGTCCCCGCGACCTCCGGCCTTGTGGTACCATCGCGCCGCTTTGGCGTAATCGCGCGTCACGCCGTCGCCGTTGTAATAGATGTTCCCCGCGTTGAACTGGGCCTCGGTCTTCCCCGCCCGGGCGGCCCCCAGGAACCACTTCAGAGCCTTGCCATAATCCCTCCGGTCGTAATACATGACCCCCAGATTGTTCTGCGCGTCGATATCGCCTTGAGCGGCGGCCTTGTTGTACCAAACGATGGCCTTGGAGGAATCCTGCCTCACCCCCCGGCCGAAACTGTACATCTCTCCAAGTCGGTATTGAGCGAGGGGGTCGCCCTTCGTGGCGGCTGAAAAAAACGATTCGAGAACCTGTTCGTATCGACCGTTCTTGTAAGCGGCGTCGGCCTCCCCAAGAGTGGCGGCCCAAGAGGTCCCTGCTGCGCAGACGACCGCGATCAAAAGGATCGCAATCCTGCGGAATGCGCGGAGCCCCTTTGGGACGGGGATCATCGCCGCGAAGCCCTTCTCGCGGATCTCCCGCACGCTCATCCCGCCGCAGCGCGCCTCCAGGGCGCAACCACGGCATTGCGACGCCTTCAGGAAGTAACGGGACTCGATGTAGAACCGGGCGAAGGAGAAGATGTCGGGCTTCTTGCCGAAACGGAAGGGCTCCGCCTTCCCCTCCGGGCGCAGGCAGAGAGGGCCGACCTTGGCCGGCAGGCGGCCGTCCTTGACGCACAGAGCGAGGTCGCTGCAGAAATCCCGGAGGAAACAATGCCGGCAGGCGTCTCCGGAGCAGCTGGGATATCTCCCCGCATTGAGGTAGCGCGCGAAGATGCGCCGGCGGCCGCGGACCTCATCGAGGATCTTCGCCGGCGGCTGGATGAGGGATTCAAAATCCTCCAGATGCTCGGGCCTCAGGCGGTTGGTCCAGATGTGCAGATCGGGACGGCGGCTGAGCTCGAGCGCGCGATGGAGGCGCGCCAGGTTCTCCGGCCGGGAGAAGTCGCAATGGAGCTCCGAACGGTTCTTCCAGGCATCGCCGAAGGGGACCAGGGCCAGCAAGTCGAACTCCCCGACTCCCAGGCCGATGCAGAAGTCGAGATGCTCGCGCAGGACAGGCAGGTTCAGCTTGTTGATGACGACATCCACGCTCACGATAAGCCCCGGAGTGGCTACCGCAGCCCGCAGGCCCGAGAGCGCCTGGACGAAAGATCCGGGGACCTGAGTCAACCGGTCATGCAGGGCGGGCGTGTTGCCGTGCAAGGAGAAGGTGACCTCCTTTAAGCCCGCCGCGACGGCCCTCTTGAGGAAATCGGGATAGCAGAACCTGCGGCCGTTGGTAATCGTCTGGATATGAGTGTAGCCCAGTTCGCGCGCCAGCTCCACGATCTCGATAAACTCGGGGTGGATGGTGGCTTCGCCGCCGCTGAGCACCACGCGGCGCAGCCCCTGTTTGAGGCCGGTGAGCAGGGATCTCCTCAGGGACGCGAGCGGGACGACGCCTCCGGTCTGCGCGAAACGGTCCAGGCAGAAGATGCAGCGCTGGTTGCAGTACCGGGTGAGCCGGACCCAGTGCCGTTTTTCGTAAGCGCCTTCTCCGTTGTCGCTCATGCGCCTTCCGCCTGCGCCGCTTGCTCGGCCACGGAAGGCGGCTGTTCCTGGTTCATGCCCCGCGAGACCTCGTTGGCCACGCGCGACAGGAAGCCCAAGGCGCCCTGAAATCCCAGGAACGGCTCGTCGCGCAGGAAGTGAGTGTCTTCCGAGGGATATCCGAACTCCAGCCACTTCGGACCGCGGTGGACCTGGGAGAAGGCAAACGCGCTGCCGACGATAAGATCCGCCCCTCCCTCCCGGCGCGCGAGTTCGCCCCATCGCTCGCGGATCTCGCTGGGAAGCGGTTCGAAGATCGTGCCCGGGCGGCGCTCCAGGGACTGTCTCTGGGCCTCAGGAAGATGATAGGCCCCTCCGATCACGATCGTGCCCGCGATCCTCCCTCCCAGGTCCTCGATCTGTTCGGCGAAGCAGAGCGCGTAATGAGGGTCGCCGGAAAAGGCGAAAGTCCGGTTCAAGAAGACGTGGGGCACGCTCCACGCCAGGCGAGGCGCCACTTCGTCGAGCTCGGCGGCGATGAAGGCCTGCGCCTGATCCTCGCGGCCGAACTCCCGGCCGAGGAGATCGACGAAGCGCCGGGTCGCCTCCAGGCCGAACGGCAGACCCGCCTCGATGAGTCGCGCGCCCAGGCGTTTCGACAGGATCTTCGCGGCCTTGCGGCCGTAGGGCATCGAGACGACGGCTGCGGCCCGGCGCACGTCGCGCAGACGTTCGTAGGGCCGGCCGGACAGCCAAATCGAGACGGGCTCCAGGCCCAACGCCCGGACGATCCGCTCGAGTTCCTTGAGGTTGCCCAGATGGTCGCCTTCATTGCGGTCCATCAAATAGCCCACGAGGGCGACGTTCCGGGACTTCGGCTTGGCGCCCGAAAGGTCCATGCCGGCCGCCATCGCCTCCATGATCGAAGCGTAGCCGTCCAGCCAATCGCCCGACACGGCGGAACGCCGCGGCATGGTGAAGGAGGGCTTGTCGGACCCGGCCAGGGCCTCGCGTAGGATGCGGTCGTAATCCGTGCCGACGATGGAGCACATCGGCATCGAGCCCATGAAGACCACGCCGCAGTCGGGAAAGGCCGCCATGCGCCGCAAGGAGGCGGCGATGTCGCCTTCGCAGTCCCCGGCGATGTTGAAGACGTTGACCCCCGTGTGCTGAATCCGGTGGCGGCTGTCGCAGGACAAGAGCGTCGAGAAGAGATCGTGACGGCCGTGGATGTGCGCGGCCTTGTCGAAAATGCAGCTGGGACCGTCGCCCAAAAAGAATGCGTCCGGAACGGCGTTCAAGGCGAGATACGCTCCCTGGAGATAGGGGATGTTGATGCGGACTCCGATCCTATGCGATATAGCTGACTCCGCGCGGCCCGGCCAGATGGGAGGCGTAGCGACGGAAGAACGGCAGACGGCAGATGGAGAGGAGTTTCTGGAAAGTCCGCATCGCGCCGCCTAGGCCCATCTCGAAATCCTTGCTGGCGAAGCGCGCCTTGCCGGCCCTCATGACGCGCCAGTCGAAGACGACGTCCGAGTAGACGGCGCGAAAGCCCCCCTCGCGCAGGGCCCGCTCCAGCTCCCAAGGAGTTCTGAAGATCGTCACGCGCGCGTCCTCGAGTCCGGCCGGGAGCTTGGGTCCGGCGCCGTGGAGGTCGTAGAAAAGGATGTCGACGGCGAACCCCATCTCCCGCGCCATCTTCGCCAGAGGCGCGCCGTGCCCGTAACGCAAGGTCATCAGGCGCGGCAAGGTCGCCTCCGAGGCGACGAAGGCGAGGCTGTAGCCCGACGCCTCCTTTTTCATCGCTTCCCAGGCGGGCAGAAAATTCACGGTCGCCTCGGCCCAGGCCGCGGCGAACTCAGGCTCCCTGCCGGCGGCGACGGCGATGCCCCTCAGGCACTCGCGCGTCCCCTCGACGCCGTAGGGAGCGCGCACGGAGATGACCGGGCGGGAGGTCTGAGCCAGGATCTCATGGACCTTGGTCGGGTAAGAACTCCGCTCGCAGAAGATCTGCCAGACCGCCTTGGGCAGGTCGTCGAGGACGGAGAGGCTGACGTCGGGCAGAACGCAGATGTTGGTCTTGAGGCCGAGCTTCTTCAAGAAGGGGAGAAGCTCGGAGTCGCGATAGCTGGGCGGGAAATGGAAGAGGTTGACGGCCAGGGCGTCGGCCGGCGCGTCGAAGAAGCCGGGACGTCCCAACAAGGCGCGGAAATGCTCCCCGAAGTTGTCGTTCTCGTCGCGGTCCTTCTGGCTCCAGCGCACCGAGGTTCCTCCGACCTCAGCCTCGCAGCGCCGCGCCAATCCCTGGAAGTCCTCTCCCATGATGATGGGCGTGCACAGATGGGTGAAGAGGAGGTAGTTCCCGGTCTTGGCTCGCTTGCGGACCTCGGCCACCAGGGCGTCGGCCCTCTCGCCGGTGCCCATGATCATGTCGCGTTCGGCGAGTTCGGTCACGATGGAGGAATCACGGCCGTCGCCGCTCGACCCGCTCTCGCTCTCCTGGGGCCAATCCAGGAAGGTCCACTTTTTGAAGCTGCGATGAGGCCGAGCATAATAGCACTCGAGATCGGCATACTCGATGTTCACCGTATGCGGGTCGGAACACGAGGGCACTCCCAACAGAACCTCGAAGTCCTGGTCCGCGTAGAAGTTGCGCCAGCCAGCCTCCAGAAGTCCGATGGGCTGGCCGATGCAGGGGACCTTGACGCGGTCGCCGTCCTGGCCGGGCACGACGTCTTCGACGAAGGACCGGGGATCCTCCTCGAGCATGCGGGCGACGCTCTCGAAACGGCGGGATCCGAGCCGCGCGGCCGCGACTTCGAGGAACTTCATGACGGCCGTTCCGGCGTCGCCTTCCGCTCTCAACGAAAGACCGGGTGCCGAAAGCTGCGCCCCGGGCGCGTTGCGGGGCAGGAGATGGAAGACCAGGCGATGATCGCCGTGGCGCAGACGCAGGCAGATGTTCTCCTTGCCCAGCCCGCAAAGCCCTTCCAGCCGCCATCCCTTCCGCGGGGCCTTGAGGCCCAGCAGGGCCCCCATCGACGCCAGCGCCCGCGGACCCGCCGAGATGTGCCGAACCGTCGGCGGGACCTTCGCTTCTCGTCCAGGGATCTTCACCACGGCTGGTAGAACCGGCGGTCGTCCATCGGCGTCGGAACGGGGCAATCCTGCTTGCGAATGGCGAGGATCTTCGCGGCGAGCGCTTTGATGCTCTTGGCGAACGGCGACTTGGGAGCGCGCTCTACGACGGTGTTCTTGCGGGCGAACTCCGCCTCGCGCACGGCCGGGTCGCGCGGCACGAACTCCAGGATGCGCGTGCCGAGGATCTTGGCGAAACGCTCGATGCGCCCGCGTTCCACCTTGCCGTCCTTGAGGTTGGCCACCAGGCCCGCGAGATAAACCCCGTTCGAAGCGTAGGTCTTGACCGACTTGGCGATGTTGTTGGCGGCGTAGAGCGCCATCAGCTCCTCTGAGACCACGATCACGATCTTCTCCGCGAAGCCCTTGCGCAGAGGCGCGGCGAAGCCTCCGCACACCACGTCTCCGAGGACGTCGAAGACCCGGGCGTCATAGCCCCCCTCCTTCAGGACTCCCAGGTCCTGGAGCGCTTCGAGCATCAGGGAGATCCCGCGCCCCGCGCAGCCCACCCCCGGCTCCGGCCCGCCGGCCTCGACGCAGTCGATGCCGAGGCGGCCCTTGACCATGAGGTCGGAAGTCTTGAGTTCTCCATGATCGCGCACGCCGAAGATGCGGGCGTACTTCTCCATGAAGGTCTCTATGAGCTCGCCATCAACGAGTCCCAGCGTGGAATCATGCTTGGGGTCGCAGCCGACATGGAGCACCTTGAGGCCCTGGAGGGCGTAGATCGAGCTCAGGTTCGAGGAGATGGTCGACTTGCCGATTCCGCCCTTGCCGAAGACGACGATGTTGTTCTGCATGCTCACGCGCGATTCCTTTTCTTGCCGGCGCAGACCGGGCCCGGCCGAGAGACCCGGTTCTCGCGCACGAACGACTGGAACTCCTCGCTCGACATCGGGCGAACCTTCGCACCGGGGACCGCGCCGCGACGCGCGGCGATGGACGCCGCCAGCGCGGCGAAACGCCCCGCGGCCCGCTTGCCCGGCTTATGATCGAAGACCGTCACGCCGTCTTCTTCCGCGTCGAGGATGGCCGGATCGCGCAGCATGACGGCCGCGATGGGCACGCCCAGGCGCGCGGCGAAGGCCTCGAGGACCTCCCGCCTCGCGTCGTTCTGACGCAGGTTGAAGATGATGCCCCCCACCGAGACGCCCTGGAGGTACGGCTCGGCCGCCACGCGCACGATGTTGTTGGCCGCGAACAGGGACGCCGTCTCTTCAGAGGAGACGATGTAGACGTCGCGGCCGAAGCCGAAGCGCAGAGGCGCGACGAACCCGCCGCAGACGAGATCTCCTAGGACGTCGAAGATGAGGGTGTCGTAGCCGCTGAGCTCGCGCGCGTGCTCCTCGAGGTACTGGCACAGCGTGGCCACGCTGCGCCCTCCGCAGCCCTGACCCGGCTGAGGACCTCCGGTCTCGAGGATGTCAAGTCCGGGACGGCTGCGCACCGCCAGTTCCTGGAAGCGATATCCTTTGAGTCCGGTCACCATATCCACGATGGTCGGCGGGCGCTTGCCGCCGAGCAGGCGCAGGGAGGTGTCGGCCTTGGGATCGCAGCCCAGCAGGAGGACTTTGCGCCCCTCTCGGGCGAAACACATCGCCAAGTGGGCGCACATGGTGGACTTGCCTACCCCGCCCTTGCCGTAGACGACGAGCGTCATTGGACCAGTCCTCATGGCCTCACCGTCCTGCGCCCGCCGCTTCGCCGTGGAGCACCGCGGCGCAAAGCCGGTCCACGAGATGACGCAAGCCCGCGTACCCCAGGAACGGCCGCTCGTAGACCGGATGCTCCAGATAGTTTGGATAGCCCATCGGCACGTGGAGCAAGTCGCTCTGGAAAAAACGGGCCGTGGGCGCCAGGCACAGCACGCGCTCGGATCCGGACGCCGACTGCGCGCCGCTCGCAGAGAGATCGCGCAGTCCCAGATCGACGCTGAGTTCGCGCAGGCGAGCCTCCATTTGCGAGTCCTCCTGAAGGATCAGGACGCCGCGGCCTGCAAGGAGGCGCAAGACGTGGGCCTCGGTATCGCGCACAGCGGCGGCGCTCTCCGCCTTGATGAAGGCCTTCGCGCGCGCCCGCCGCCCGACGCGGGCGGCGATCTTGAGCAGGAAGTCCTCGGTAGCCGACAGGCCCAAAGGAAGGTCGACCTCGCAGAGGGATACTCCCAGCCTGCGCGCCACGATGCGGGCCGCCTCGCGCGCGTAAGGCATCGAGACCACCAGACCGGCGCGCTCCGCCGCCTCCAGTTCCGCGCGGCCGCCGCCGGAAAGCCAGACGGAAGTCACGCGCAGGCCGATAGCGCCCAGCAGGCGCTTGAGCTCCCGCAGGTTGCCGGCCGCGTCGGGTTCATCGCGGTCCTGAAGGTGCCCCACGATTGCCACCGCGTCCTGCCTGCCTCGTCCGGGACGCAGAGTCACCGCCTCGGCCAGGGCCGCGCAGGTCAGCGCGTAGCCGTCGAGCCAGGTTCCGCCCAGCGAGCGCGACGGGACATGACAGACCAGCGCGGAGGTCGCCCCGGCATGGCGCCGCGAGATCTCCTTCAGCGGGAAGCCCACCAGTTCGTGGAAGTCGAAGGCGGTCGAGAGCACGATGCCCGCGTCGGGCTGGGCGCAGACGTCGGCGAAGATCCTCTCGACGAGGCCGGACCGGTCCGCGGAAAGGCTCTGGACCTCCTCGCGCTGGATCTGGCCGGTATGCACGACGCGCCGGTATCCGATTGGAGGCAGAAGGCGGCAGCGGAGGTTGTGGCAATACTGCATCTCCGCCTTGGTGAAGACGCAGTAGGGACCGTCCACGATGAGATAGGAGTCGGAGATCGCGTCGACGGCGACATAGACGCCGTTGAGGAAAGGCAGCCGCAGGATGTCGTCCTTGGGTGCGACGGGAGCGATCATGCCTGCCATGGCTTCAGATACGCACGATGACGCGGGAAAGGACGCGCCTCGCACTTCGTCAGAAGACGTCTGCCGGTCCGGAGCAGGCCATCAAGACCGGGCTCGAAAACCTGCTCGGTGAAGCCCGGAAGAGCATGAGCCTCCAGGCGCGGATCATGATTGAAGTGGGAGAAAACCAGATCGATGCCCCGGCCCAGAGCGCGGTCGAGTTCGTCGCGCGAGGAGAAGGAGTCGAACTCGATGGTCCCCTGCCCGCTGGCCGTTTTGGGACGGCGCAACGACCGTGCGCGCCCCCCATCCTCGGCGCTCCAGACCAGGCAGCGGACGTTGAACCCCAGGTCGCAGAGCAGTCCCGCCACGGAGAACCCGAAAATACTCCCCACGGAGGCGAAGAGCCCGATGTCGATCCGGTCGCCGATGAGAGCGACGGTGCGGCGGCGACATTCGCGCCCCAAGGCGGCGAAAGCGTCCGCGCGCTCCTCCTGGGCGCTCTCGAACACGCGCGCGTCCCCCTCCAGGCCGAGGACGGAACTCACGCGCTCGAGCCAGCCCCGGGTCCCGCAATGACCGTAGGGCGGGTGGTAGCGCACCACGCGCAGGCCGCGGCGCAGAAAGACCCCGTCTTCGATCTTCTCCCAACCGACCGGGTTGAGCCAGACGACGGCGCCGGCCGCGCCCATCGCGGGAGCCTTGTCGAAGTCGAGATTGGGGAAGAGCGTGCCGACCACGCGCAGGCCAAGCGCCTCGCAGAGCGCTCCCGCCTCGCGGCCCGCCGCCGCCGTGGGCACGCCCGCCAGCAGAACCGCCCGCGGATCGACCTTGGCGGAGGACCGTGTGCCGGCGATCATCTTCTCAATCATGTCCTCGTAGGCCGGACCGGGAGCGTGGGTCTTTGAGGTCCATAACACCGGCACGCCCAGTTCACCCTCGATGCGGTCGATAAACGGCTTCGGATTGTCGCCGATGAGTTCCGGCAGGCAGGTGGTTTTCAGATGGATGAAGGCCGGCTTCTCGTCGCGCGCCACCCGCTCGAGGGTCCGCCCCAGGATCTCCTGGGTGCGCCCGCCCACGACGTCCGCCTCGGTGATGGAGGTGTCCACGTAACCGTAGTCCCCGTCGGATCGCACGCGATTGTCGTCGGCGAACAGCCTCAGGAGGCCGATGGCGAGGAGCGGATTATTGAGGCGGCACTCGAGCGTGGCATGACTGACCTGGAAATAGCGGGCGCCGAAACTGACTTCCTGTTCCAGGAACCGCGCCTGGGGATAGACGAACTTCCAGAAATCCGGAGAGTGGTCGACTCGGCGGTAGTAGGTCTCGAAGCGCGACGCAACGCAGCTGCCCTGAGGATCGCTGTAGAGCAGACTGTCGCGTTTGAGCCGGGCGAGGAGGTCGGCGAATCGCGTCGCGGACGCTCCCTCGGCCATCGTCCGAACCAAGAGGAGCTCCTCTTGCGAGAGTTCTTCGCTCGGCGCCCGGGACGAGAACAGAAGCCCTCCCGTCCGATCCAGCTTGATGCTCCACTCCAGACGCCGCGGCCCCTTGACCAGGGAGAACTCGACTTCCAGGCCCTTCAGCGCGGCCTTCTCCAGTTCCCAATCGAAGGGAGGCCCTCCGATGAGGCCCGAAAAATATTCCAGACCATCCTTGCCGAGACGGTGACGCGGCGAACGAGGTTCGTCGTCGCGCTTGCGCCGTCCTTCTGCGACCGCGGAACCCTGCATCATCCCAATAACGCCGGACGCCTATCCGAAACGTCCGCTCGCGAGGTCCCGTAATGGACTCGGAAAACCATAATTGTCGAATGATAGCATTATAAAGACTGCGGGATGCCGGCTCAGAGAGCACGGAGTGCGCATCGACCGCCTGGCCCGCCTAGGCCGCCGGCTCTTTCCTGAAGACCAGGAAGAATCCGGGAACAGGATATTCGGAGGTTGCGCTCCCGCCTGAAGGGATGGCGAGGTCTTGATAGCGCCCGGAAAACCCGGCGTCAAGAAGCAGCTCGATCGTTTCCTTCTTGCCGCAGCTGCCGCTTATCAGCCGGTCCTGGTAATAGATGAGACGGCCCCCTGTTCCCAACATCCGCAGTATCTCCCGCGCATAGCGCGATGCGACGCCCATGTCCCCTTTAGATTCGAACCTGAGCGAATTGATCATGATGATCAGATCCAGATCGCCGAAGGAATCCATGCCCGTCGCATAATCGCTTCTGGCCCTTTTCACTCTGATGTTATCGATGTGATTATTCCGGGCATATCTTCTCAGATGCTCCACCCAACGCACACGGCTATCCGTTGCGTGAACAAAACCTTTTTTTCCAACCAAGCCCGCGATCTTGACCGCGAAATATCCGGCTCCCGCTCCGATATCCGCCACTTTCATGCCCGGCTTCACAGCCATTGTTTTCAATTGGAGCCTGGCATCGGCAGAGCGATCCCTCACGCGATCCTCAGTCAACTGCCAGCCGGCATAATGGGGTCGGCGCTTAAGCGATTTGAGCACTATTGATCACCTAACTCTGCGTGCCTGGGCTGGCTCGGTTTGCCCAGACACGCCATCAAGGCCGCCAACGCAGCGGCCTGCGCCCGGGTGCGAAGGGGTGTCTCGCTCGAGTAGCCGAAAGCGAGGTCGCCGACGGCCTTGTAGTACCGTGCGGCGCCTTGCAGCGGCTCGATGTTCACGATGAGAGCATCTTCTCCATCGTGAAGCGGCAATCGTCGTGCGAGAGTCACGACCACCAAACGGCCCGGGCTCGGCTCGATGGAAGTGACGACAAAATCGGCGAGTCCTATATGAGAACCCGCTTGAGACAGCTGCGTTCGCACGCGTTCGGCGAGATCTGCGCTGGGAGAAGCGAGCGCTGCGCGACGCCTGCCCGCATCCGCGCAGCGCCGTTCCAGGCGATCGAAGGTTTCCCGGATGAGTTCCTTTTTTTTCCATGGCGGGAGCGTGGTCTTCATCAGATGGACGAGTTCGGCGGCGAACAGATCAGGACGCTTCGTGTCCAGCCCATGGCCGTCCACGAATTCCTTGAGCCAAGCATAGAGCGCGTCTCCCGAAAACACAGCATCCGGCATGACGCCGCGCAACGAGACGGCGCATACACGCACGATGATGCCGCACGCGACGGCCGCATGACAATCCTTAAAGCGCCACGGCAGAAGCCCTGGGCGCGAGCGGAAGTCGGCCATCATGCCGTACGTCATCGCGACATCGTCGTAGCGCCTGCATACGATGCCGCCCTCATGCAGCGCCAATGCGGTGATCGGGGCTTCCTTGTGCAACTCGAGCGCCGAATAGAGCCAAGGCGCATTAGGACTGAATCCTCTGCTGATTCCTTCGTTGATCGTGATCTCGATGTCTTCCAGGGTCGTCCAAGGCGTGAAGGCGATGTAGCCCAGGGGCTGCGCGTAGTCGAAGCAAGCGGGATAGGCCGCCTTGAGACGGTCCGCCAGTTCCAAGCCCTGATCGATCTGTTGTGCGGTGACGCCCTTATTAAAACGAGCGTTCTCTCGCGGCGAGAAATGCTCGATGCCCATGCGGAAGAGGTTCAGCCGATGGCCGTATTTCTCGAGCTGGGGGAGCAATCTTTCAATATCGGCGCCGGCCCTCAAAAAGTCGTCTATTCGGGGCGCGAAAAAAAAATTCGAGGCGGGCAGGTCCAGTCCCATGATCATCTCGAAGAATTCGGCGATGCGCCTGAAGATACGGATGTCGCGCATGTTGAAACGGCCGCAATTGCGGCCTTGGGCGGCGGCGGTGCGGATGACCGCCGCGAACTGGGTGCGCGCGAGTTCGATGGGATCGGTCTGCATCGAGCTCATGGCCGGATGGGTCGACGAGCAAAACGCGCAGCCTTTCCGGCGATCGCAGGCTGAAAGGTCGACGCCGCGATAAAGCGGGTTGCGGCTAAGGTCGGCGCGGTAATCGCAGGAGACGCCGCCGAGGATGGCCAGGAAAGGGCCGCACTCCCGAGCCTGCGGGTTCATCATGACCGCGTCGTAAATCGGCTCGACCGCGCCTACGAAATAGCGGTCTTCGCGCCGCGGCAGACCCAGCCATTGCGACAGCCAGTCGGTCTGAAAGAAACGGAGAATGGGGATGTCCCGTTGGGAGATCGATTTTCCCCCAGACGCCTCCTTGCTCCAGCCTTCATGCTCCGCGATGAGATCGCACGCGGTCCGCTTCCCGGCTCGGGATTGGCGGTCATCCTCAGCGGACACGAGAAACTCGCCGCGCGGAACGGCCGTCTTCAAGAGTCGAAGCAGCTCCGGGCTCAGCGCCTCATTGATGAGGATATGCGTCGGAGCCCACTCGGCGAGGCGCCTCGCCAATTCGTCTTTGTCGCTTCGTCCGAGGACGGGCTTGTTCCAGACCTCGGTCGGGCTTTTCTTGAGCCCTTCGAAGCGGGCCCCCACGCACAACCAACGGGCTGCGATGCCGCCGCTTTCGGCAAAGCCTTTGTAGAAAGGGAAAAAGTCCGCCCACTCATTCCTCAAAGGCGAAGCGGCTACGAACTCGAGCAACAAAAGGCGCCTAGTGCCTATCATCCCATCTCCGCGGTGTCGCATCCGCCTTCCTGAAAAACGTCCGATCAACGGTCCCCTGCGCCCGTGAATATTTCTCAGCGCTGCACATGATTATTTCCGTCGGGCGCTGCGAAGGAGATCGAGCAATTCGAGCGCCGAGCTGGTTGTGGGATGGCGCTTGATGGTCTCGATGGCTTCTCGGAAGAGTGGCAGCGGGTCGAATGGCCCCGGCGGCGACTCCTTGATGAAGGCATCTGCCGCCAGTTTCTCAGGGTCATCTGCCGGGATGTTGAATCGGTCGGATGACAGTCTGCGCGCGAGACGCCACAGGATCGCGACTTCCGAGTGAGCGAAGCGCCAGGGGATTTCGTTGCGGTCTGCGTCGTTATTGCAGCCGGCGTTGTAGAAAATGCTCTCGCTCTCCTTGACCAAGAGGCCGTCTTGCTCGGCAAGGAGCGTAATGGGGACATCCCGGAAGAGCATCAATCGCCGGCTGAGCGCGAAGGCGCGGTCGATCAAGCGGCAGCGCTCGATATTGTCGAGGTTGATGCGCAGGTCCTCCGGCGTTGTCCAGGGGGTGAAGAGAATCATGCCCAATCCTCCAAACGGCAAGCGGAACTGCGCGGGCCAGCGCGCGTTGGTATCGATCAGGAAGGCGGTTGCTTCATGGACCTGCTCCGCCGTGATTCCTTTGTGCAAGCGCCTATTTTCATCCGGTGAAAAATTCTCCACGCTCAGACCGTTGATGCGTAATGCCGCGCCATTTTCGGCCAGCAACGGCAGGCAGCGCTCAATGACTCTACGCGCATTGAGCAATTCATCCAACCGCAGCATGAAATTAAGCTCGACTCCGCAGACTCCGCGCTGGACCAGAGCGCGGACGAGTTCCTCAAAGCGTCTCCAGAGTTCGAAGCCGCACAAATTGATGCGTTTTTCGACGCCCGGCGTTGGCCGCTGACGGCAGACCGACTCAATCTGCTTCACCGCAAAGGCCACCGAGTTCTCAATGTTCCAATGGGAGCTCCTTAAATCGGGCATCGCGCAAAAGGAGCAGCCCATGCTCACCGACGGAAGCTGGAGGCGTCGGTAGAAAGGATTGCGGGCGACGGGCGCGCGGTAAGAGCAGCGAGAGCCGCCCACAACCTCGATCACCGGGTTGATCGCCCATAAGGCTTGGTTGAGGATCTTGCGGCGGTAGATCGGCTGGATCCTGTCGAGCAGGCGGGCATCATCGAGCACGGAGCCCCGAGCCTCCGGGATGCGATGCCGGACGTAGTCGGCGATATCTGGAAGGTCCTCGGTCAGGGCCCAGTAGACGAGACGTGCGCCAGGGACGACCGCCGAGATGTCGGATAGCTGTTTTTTGGGCAGGCGTGCGTTGAGCACGACAACCTGAGGCTTGCGGCGGGCCGCCTCGGCGAGCAAGAGCCTGAGATCTCGTGGCGTCAAGGTATATCGGAGGGTAGGGGCATAGCGCACTCCAAGCACGCACCAGTAAGCTCGCCGCCCCAGCAGACGACTCAGTCCCATCAAGAATGGATAGGCGCTAGTCCGGGCATTTTGCATGACGGCATCGGTCAGCAAATCAACGAGCATCCAGCAGGAAGAATCAATGGTGTTCGAACTCATAAGAGCATGAGAAAAAAAGCATATCCGCGTCGATCTTTCAAAAGAAATTATAGATCATATGAAAGCGTTCGTCGGGGAAAAGGGACCCGGCTGAGTTATGGTTGTCGGGAGAACCCTGGAGTGATAATATGTCCGACAGGGATCGGATCGGAGGGCTGGTGCCCAAAGTTACTGTTGTTTTTAAGGAGCTCGGGTGCGGTTTTAAATGTCCCTTCTGTGATGTTTGGGCCAATGATGCCAGTGACGCTCCGCCTGATTTAACCGAACTCTCTGATGCGGTGCAGACACTCCTAGAGGGACAGAAGCAGCAAGATGTTCTTGAGTGTGTCCTGAGCGGTCCGGAGCCGCTGGCTTCACCGGTATTTTTTAAGGTGCTGGCGGCGGCGCGAAGGTTGGGGTATGCGAATATCCGTCTTAATACGAATGGGATACGACTAGCCGATAGAGCGTTAACCCAGCAGTTGGCTCGCTGCGGGATCCGGGGTGTCGACATCCCTGTCTATGGAAGCAATGCCAAGCTGCATGACCGAATGACTGGAATGGCGGGAAGTTTTATCCTGCTCATGAAGGCAATAGATAATTTGAGGAACTGCCCAGGGATTCGAATTGAGGTTGTGCATACCGTCATCCTAAAACAGAATCTCCGTGATCTTTCGAAGTTGTGCGCTCGGACCAAGGATCTTGGGCTGCCGAAGTTGGAGATTTGGATGCCTTTTGCTCGCCCGTCGGCCAACGAGCTGAGTAGGCTGCGAGACATTTGTCCATCTTTGACAGATGTCGGGAAGGCCTTGCGACGAATTCCATCGGAATTCTATCGATTTCTCGGGATGCCTCTCTGTCTATGTCCACCACAGGTCCCACTGGGAGTCTCTCTCCGCGGGTTCCAATATGCGCGGAAATGCCAAGGTTGCACGATGCGTGCCGCATGCGTTGGTGTTCGTGAGAGTTACTTACTGCTTTATGGAGACAAAGAGCTCCGTCCCTTTCGCTAGAGGCGCGGTAGAGTCCGACGATCGGGCGCTGCCGGCTCAGAGGCCGCGCCGTCGTCTCGATTGAGGGGGCTTGGCCCTTGCGCGTGAGTGCGCCGATAACCTTGAATGAGATGCGCTCGCTGTTGATCGAGCGGCCGACGGGGTCCCGGTCGCCGAATAGATTCGCGACGACGGCCGGCCCCAACAACGAAGCAGGAGAAATTGCGCGCAGAAACTCGGGTCTTGAATTATTCCGGGAGCTGGAGCTCGCCGGGAAAATGGGCGCGCGCTGCGTCGACGGCCTGTCCGAGAGCGACGTCACGCCGCTGAAGGCTTGGCCGGCGAGCCGGGGCGCGGCGGAGCACATCCACGCGCAGGAGGTCCTGTGCGGAAGATGACGCCGCTCGCCAGACTCGTCGCGGCGGGCGACCTCGCGCTCTCGGCCCTGGCCGCCTTTTTCGGGCTTCGCTTCCTCGTGATCGCGGTCTTTTTGGGCTCGATGACTGAGGGCCGCCTCCCGGCGGCGGGCTTCGTCCTCCTCACGGCGACGCCCTTCGCCTTGGCGGCGGCCTCCGTCGTTCTGCTCATGGCCCAAGGCGTGTCGAGGACCAAGATTCTGGGGACCTGCGGGTCGTTCGGGGCGATCGGTCTTGCGCTCGCCCTATGGCCGGCCATGATTATGACCAACCCGAATGATTTGGGGCTGGCCTCGCAAGGCGCAAATATCAGCTATGAGTTTGACTTTTCGCGCGACGCCAACAAGGATAACTACCCGCTGTGTCGCTACCGGAACAACAGCCTCGGCTACCGTGATGAGGAACCGCCCGTCGCGCTCAAGAAGGGGGAGCGGCGAATACTGCTTGTCGGCGACTCGTACATCTGGGGCGACGGCATCCCCGTCAATGAGGAAACCCTTGCCTACCTTCTGCGTGCTGAGCTGGCACGGCTGGCGCCCGGGCGCTTCAGCGTGATGAGCGCGGCCTATCCCGGACTAGGGTTTTACGGCTACGGCCGGTTGATCGACGTGCTCTGCGCGCGCTACGACCCGGAGGTCGTCGTGGTGGGCTCTCTGGGCGAAAGCGACTGCGATCCCTTCGATGCCCAGTATCTGCTGGACCATCTTCCGCGTCTCTGGCTCGTCCGCAACCTGGTGCTGAACCTCGGGGCGGCTCAATATCTGCATGAGGCGTCGGTAAGCCGCTTCTCGCCGATATGGACCAGCGCCGAAAACCGGGAATACTTCGCGGCGTTGACGCGCGACTTTTCGCTGAAGGCGCTCGAGCGGGGTTATCGCCTGATGTTCCTGTCCTACTTCCCTCACCCGTCGCTGCCGGAAGGCATCGAGACGCTGGATCTGCCCGAGGACCTGCGCTACCCGTGGCATGCCAGCGACCTTTGGTACGCCAAGGACTTCCATCCCAAGACGAAGCTCAATCGCATCCTGGCAAAAATGATCGCCGAGAAGATCATCCAGAAGGGGCTCTAATGCAAAAGATTTTAGTATATTACCTATACTTTACCAATGAACCGGGACGAAGGCATCGTGCTCATCGAGTTCGTCGCCCTGGGACGATTTAATGTCGCCGGCGAATTCCCGTTCATCCACGCCTGGCTGAAACACAGCTTGCATATTCCCGTCTTGTGGGTGCGTTTCGCGCTCAATCCTGATGTGCGTTTCGGCAGCCGCGAAAGCGGAATCAGCTTAAAAACCGCCGATATGGGAGCCCTCCTCAAACTGGTCCGCAATTGCGCAGCAAGACGAGCGCTTTTTAACTTTCAGCCGTCGGCGTCTCTATGGCGGAAGTTCCAGTCGGAGCATCCGCGGGTCGATGGCCGTTTTTTCTCAAGTGGGAATGCGGCGCAAGACGGGAGAGGATCGAAACGTCTGCGGCCTCTGCGGCAGGACGGCCAAACGTTGGTGCGCTGGCTGGGTCTTAAAACCGAAGAAGTGAAATCCTCCTATATGGCGGAAAAGCCCGATTTTGGCTTCATCGCGGGAAACCGTGAAGCTCGGATGATGCAGCCACTGGCGTTCGTCCACGGCGGACAGGAGTGCGTCTATCGCAAGAGTGTCGTTGGCAACCCGGCCTACGCGGGCGTCGACCTCACGGGCGCTAGGACCGAGGGATGCGCTTTCTGCGTCAGCGGGGCCGGCGTCGGCGCCGACCAACCTCGCCGCGCTCCAACCGTCGAGGACGCGTTGCGTCAGATCGATGCATTCTTCCGCACGTATCCACTGCACGACGTCCGTTCGCGCCCTAGGCTGAGGATGTCGGGGCAACAGCTGCTCCTTGAGGTCGAAACGCTGACCGCACGCATGTCTCAACTCGATTTTCCCCCCTGCGACCTGCTGTTTGACGCGCGCATAGACTACCTGCTGAAGTTAAAGGACCGATTAGCGGGGTCGGCCAAGCGCCTGAAGGGCACCGGCCACAAAGTCCATATCTGTCTTGTCGGATTGGAGAATTTTTCGTTCTCCGAGCTTCAACGGATGAACAAGGGAATCACCCCGGCCCAGAGCCTTGCCGCGATCCGCATTCTGCGAGACATTGAACGAGCCTACCCGGAAGAATTCGGCTTTGAGGAACACGGCGGTCTTTCGACTATTTTTTTTACGCCCTGGACCACGCTCGATGACCTGGCTCTGAACTTCTCCATCGTAAGCCATTTCCGACTCGAGAGCCTATGCGGAAAGAGACTGACGTCACGGGTCCGGCTCTACGATGGGTTGCCTCTGACGGCTCTCGCCCGGCACGACGGGCTCATCGTCAACCGCTATGACGACGCAACGTTCGACACGGCACGGCTTAATTTCTACCCCGATGAGATCAAATGGAGATTCAAACATCCGGAGGTGTCGCAGATCAATCGGATCACGCTGCGCATGGACGTCAATCCGGCCCTTGAGTCAGACCCCTTGTATGCGCGCGTGCAATCATGGCTCAAGACGACGATCGCCGCCGGCGCCTCTCAGGCGCAGTGCATCGTGGACCTCGTCGGCCGCGCGCTGTCGCACCGCGGCCCCGTCACAGCCGAGGCGCTGCTGGAGCCGCCGGCAGAGAAACCGCCATTGGAATTGTCGAATCTTTCGATGCCGGATATAGAACCCACGAAAAGCCTTCTCCTGAAGCTGAAGTTACAGCGCGCCGGCTTCGCCAGCGTCAGTCGTCTGGAGCACCTGGATCCCGAGTCGGCCGAACGGCTTGGCCGGCAACTGAGAGAGAAAGGCGGCGAGGTCATCGTCGTGCCGCGGCGCCAAGGAGACGCCTCCAAAAAAACGTGGGATGTTTTTTTCGGCCCGCGCTCCGGCGATGTGGCGGAGGCGGCCCGTTTAACGAACGTGCAATACGCCTCAGCGAGTAATACTAAGACGAGCGCCGCCAAGCGGCGCATTGGGGAGTTGTACGGCTATCCTAAGTGTTGCGCCCGAGCCTTCGCCTCGTTTCGTTGTTCCTCGCCTTACTTGAACGAGTGGATGATCCTGCTTCGTCGCTGCGAACATCCGGGGCCGATCGACCCGCTCCTCAATCCATTTTCCGGTCACGTCATCTATGTCCCCTGTTCGGTGCGCTGCCAAACGAGCATCCGGCGCTCCCGAGAGCTCCTCAAACTGTCCTCCCGCGCGTCTCATGACCCCGTGAAGGCCTCGCTTAAACATCCCTTTTTATTTCTCCTCGACCGGATCGGGGAATATGTCGAGTTGATCCCGCAGGGAGCGGTGAGCGGGAGTTTTGATTTTATAGCCGGGGTCATTAAAGGGCATGATCCAGAGCTTCTCGCCCTGGCCGGGGGCGGGACAATCACCATCGCCGAAGGGATCATCGTTGTCCACCGCGATGGCGTGCGGGTGGCAAGCTTTATAATGCGGGCGGCGGTCTGGTGGCATCAGCAGGCCTTCGACTTTGAGTTCTGGCGCGAGTGTTCCGCGGAAATTCTTGAGCGTCTTCCCGAGACGACGCGCCCCTCGGAAACCGTTGAGCCGGTTTCCAGGCCTCCCGCAAAGCCTCCCCCCCAAGCCGCTGAAGCGAAAAAAGAGAAGCCTCCCGCGCCGCAGAAGACGACGGCCGCAGTCGACACAGCTTGGCGCCTATTTCTGGCCGACTTGGATGCCCAGTTTCACCGCAGCCAGCACAGCCCCTGCCGAAGCCGTTATGACGGAGAGATTCTGTCCGTGTCTTTGGGGAACAAGAGTTTGCCCCTGTTCCCGGTCTCGAAGGATTCGCCCTGCAGCGCCTACTATGCGCAGACCCCCAACTTTTACATCTGCATCCGCGGCAAGAGCAAGATGTCGGATTCAGAGCAGCGCCATCTGCGGATCTATCTGGAGATGCTGTCTCAACGTGATGAGCTGCTCAAAGTCCTCCTCCGTTCCGCAAAAATTTCGGGCGCACATTCCGCCAAAATCCGCCTCACCCGAGCGGCGCAACCCGGCCCTCCCCGAACGCGGATGCCTCCAGAGCGTTCCTGAGTCGCCGGGAGAAAACAACGACATGCGCCTGATGCTGATCGAATTCTTTCGAGGAGCTCTCCGCCGCAACGAGCGGAGCATGATCTTCCCGTTCCTCAAGGGACTGGCGCGGGAGCGCGGCTTCAAGACGCTCTGGCTCTGCTACGGGGGAGACATGGCGCATCAGGACGGCGCCGCCGTGGGACGCACGCTCTTCGCCGCGCTGCCGGACGAGGACCTTCGTTCGCTCGCCCGGCGCCTGGAGCGATTTCGCCCCAGCCACGTGGTGACCAGCGACCGCATGAGCCGCGGGGCGACGGAAATCCTAGCGTCGCGCACGCCGCCGCCTAAGCATCTCGTCATGCCGCTGACAGACGAACTGCCGGGAGGCTACGATCAGCGCGGCGACTTCGCCCATTGCGGCTGGTTTCTCGACTGGCTGGGCTGCGGTGATCCTGCGGCCTCTCGGCGCTACATCGCCGAGCATCCCGCCCCCGATTACTCCGCCGTGCTGGCCAACAAGGCTGCGCGCCGCGCTAAGCCGCAGATCACTATCGTCAGCGGGACGCTGTGCGCGTATCGGCGCACTTTGGCGGGCAACCCGTATTTCGAAGACGTAAACCTCGGCGGGGAGGCTCATCGAGGATGTTCATTCTGCTTGTGCTCGACCATCCCCCCCGTCACGGCGCCGCAAACGCCGATTCTACCCCTCATAGAGACCCAGTTCCGAAGGATATTGCAGACCGCCGGCAAGGCCGGCCGGAACAAGGGTCGCTACGAGTTCTTCGACATCCGCGCGTTCTGGAAGTTCGACGAGCTCTTTCAGCTCCTCCTGCGCCTGAAGGTGCCTCCGTCGATATTCCTCTTCAATCCCCGCATCGACGACGTCCTTCGCCAGCGCGTCCGCATCGAGCGCGTCCTGCCGGCGCTGGCGAAAGCCGGCCATCAGGTCCGGATGCTGAGCATGGGCGTGGAAAACTTTTCCGAGAACGAAAACGCGCGCTTCAACAAGAGGATCGTCCTGGAGCAGGTGGATGAGTTCCTCGCCATGACGAAGGAATGGGAGAGCGCCTATCCCGGCGTCTTCCGGCCCTTCAAAGCGGGAAACGCCGCCGCCGAACTCGGGTTCATCCTGTTCACCCCTTGGACGACTCTCGCCGACGTCCGCGTCAACCTGGACGCCGCGACCTCCCGAGGCTTCCCCAACTGCGGCTACTGGCTGTATTCGATCCTGCTCCTCGATTCCGCGACTCCCATATTCCACTTGGCGGAGAAGGAAGGGGACGTGCTGACAGACCGGTTCCCGGACCCCGGTCAGTTTTACGGATTGTTCAAGAACGAAGGGCAACTCGAGGATGTGCGCCCCTGGCGCTTCAAGGACGCGAAAGTCGCGGATTATTTCGCCCTGCTTGTGCGCGTCTGCGCCGCCGAGCGTGAGGGGAAAGACTGCGCCCATTTCCGCGACGACCCTGTTTTCTCCCTGGCCGAGCGCCTCTACCGTGAGGCGAACGAACCCCCTGCCGCCGCGACCAAACCGCTGCAGATCGCATTCTCCCTGCTCGAACTGATGGAAACGGCGCGCCCGCCTTTCTGCCGCGAGACGCTTCTCCAGGAGGCCGTCGCCCGCGCGGCGGCGCTCACGGCGGCGCGGCGCGCGGCGTCCGCGCCTCCGCCCCCGCTCTCCGTCAGGGGCAAAGCCATCGAGCGCGTCGTGGACCTGCTGCGCGCCGCCCGCCCCGGGATGTTCGCCGGCATGGAGTTCGAGTCAGTCCGGGAAGTCGTCCTGCGGGGCTCGCGCAGCATTCTTCTCACCTTATCGATGTCCGGCCGGAAGCTGGTCGTGGCTCTACGGGACGCGCGTTCCCATAAGCCGTGTTTTCTCCGGTCGCGCCGATTCCGGGCCTCTTATCTTAAGGATTCGCCCACCCCCTCGCCACGCGAGCGCCAGCAACTAGCGCAGCTCCTCCGTCTCCTCGACGCCGGCGTCAGTCGCCGAGAATCTCCTCGGGCAGGCGGCCGAACTTCGTCTTGAACCAGCGCAGGCAACATTCACGAACGCATATGTTACCATGAACTCCCAATGGACATCGCCCACGGCCGATGATCGCTCGCACGCCGGAAAAGTTTGTTTTTTTTCGGTAAGGGTGGGAGCGGCAAGTCGACCCTTTCGTCGAACCTGAGCGCGATTTACGCCCGCTCCGGCTTGAGCGTCTTGCATGTCGGCTGCGACCCCAAGCGCGACTCGACCGTCCTGCTCGTCGAGCGCCCCAAAGCCAGGACGATCCTGACCCCGCGGGGAGAATATCTCGGGATCGCTCCGGCATCGGAGTTCCTGATGCGCAGCCGTCTCGGGCTGGACTGCATCGAGGCCGGCGGACCTGAGCCGGGAGTCGGGTGCGCGGGCCGGGGAATCAGCAAGATGATCGAGGTCCTCCAGCGGGATCGAATCATCGAACGCGGGGGCTATGAGATCGTCGTCTTTGACGTGCTGGGAGACGTGGTCTGCGGCGGCTTCGCCGCGCCCCTGCGCCTCGGGTTCGGCGAAAAAGTCGTGATCGTCGTAAGCGAGGAGGCGATGTCGCTTTACGCCGCCAACAACATCGCGCATGCGGTCCGCAACTACGCGTCCAACGGCGTCGGACTCTGCGGTCTCCTCGCCAATCTCCGCGACCCCGCCGCCGACATCGGACTCATCGAGCGCTTCGCGCGCCGCATCGGCACCACGCTTGTTGGAGTCGTGAGCCGTGATCTCGCCTTCCGCGAAGCGGAATACCGCGAGCGCTGCCTGACGGAGATCGCGCCGCGCTCGAAAGCCCTGCGAAATCTAGAGAGGATCGCCAAGCGACTGCGGACCTCGGATCGACGCAAGCTCACGGCACCGACGCCCTTAACTGAATCCGAATTCTACGAAGCAAGCCGCCGCCGCTTCACCTTCAATGGGCGACGGCGTCCGGTCCCCGCGGTGTCCGTTGCGGCTCCGACCCCCGGCGGGACGGCCGGCCCGCCCGCAGAGCCTGCGCCTACGCGACCCGAGCGCCCGGCCGGGCCTCCAGGCACGCCAACGCCGGCGGCAGAGGAAGGCGCGGCGTCGGGCCGGCCCCCTCCCTATAGCCGCTGGATGATGTGGACGTGGGGCGTGGACGAGCAGTGGCGCCAATTCTTCGCGAACCCGGAGCTTGAACTCCTTTCGGCAAAACCGCTCTTGCGCAATGTCGCCTACGTCGTGCAGAAGGAGTTGGAGTGTTTCTTCGTCGAGGCGCGAACCGACGATGGAAGCGCGAATTTTTTCAACCACCCCTGGCCCGATCATTGCTCGGCCGGCCTGCCCCTTGCCTCCGAACTCAGGCAGCTCGGCTGCCGCCAGATCGTATCCGACATCAAGGACGGTGAGATCATCCTCGGCGGCGCCCGAAAGCTGGAAACGGTCATGTCCGGCCTCGTCCGGGAACCGGGCGCGACCGAGTTGACGGTATTCCTCACCTCGTGCCCCGCGGTCGTCATTGGCGACGATAATGCCTCGGTCATCGAGCGCTTCCGTCTCCGGTCGGGCCTCCCCACCCTCTTCCCCGATCGCGATGCGGACCAGCACACGGACCTGCTGGGGGACCTCTTCACGCTCGCGTGCAAAAGAGGCCGACCGGCCTCTAAACCGGAGGGCCCCCGCCTCAACCTCGTCGGCTTCCCCCGGGACCGCACCCTCGTCGAGCTGACCCGGCTGCTCGGCGACCTGGGAATTACGGTCAACAGCTGCCTGCTTCCCGAGTTCGACCTCGAGAGCATCTCCCGCTATCGGGACGCCGATCTCCAGGTCGTGAGGCCTCACCGCGCCTACGAGGGGGTCCAGGCGGAGATCCTCGATAAACTCGCGATCCCGACGCTCCTCATCGAGCCCCCCTACGGGATGGGAGGCGCCCGCCGTTGGTTGAGCGAGATCGCGAAGTTTTTCGATCTCCAAAACCGCTGCGAGGAACTCTGGGCCGAGCGATGGTCGGGATCTCGGCAAAGGTGGGAGGCGCTGAGGCGTCGAGCGTGCGACCACTCTCTCGGCTTCGTCTGCGACGCGGCGCGATTGGTCCAACTCCGGGACTGCCGCTGGAGCGCGGGTATCCCGCTCCTGTCCACGATCCGGGAGATGGGGTTCGGTCTCCAATGGCTGCTTTGGTGCGATCGCGACGGCGCGCATGAGCACCCGGTCTGCGATGACTCACGGGCGCGCGAGACGATTCATCGTTTCCACGCACCCGAAGAACTCGACCGACTCCTGCGGCGGCGGCAGATCGACGCCGTCTACTCCGACATCTTCTTCGACCGCAGGCTCTCGCGTGCCGGAAAAAGTCAATTCTCCCTCCCTTTCTTCGAGCCCGGCGTCTGCCGATTCCCCCTGTACAAAGATTACGCGCAGTACCTCTGCGAACAGGGCGGCCATGATTAAAAGCCAATCTCTGAGACTCAACCTCCCCTACCTCCTGGGGGTCTACGCGGCGGTGAACGCGATTCGCGATGCCTACCTCCTCGTCGACGGTCCTCAATGCATCTCCTTCAAGGCGGAGCACCTGTCGGGCAAACACGACTGGCGTTCAACGCTGCTGGACCCCTCCGGCTTCCACCGGATCGTCATGACGGGCACCACCTGGGACACCATCATGTTCAACCGCGAGCACAGGATCGCGAACTTGCTCGATCGCGTCGTCCAGCGCCCCGACGCGGGACTGGTGATGGTCTCCTCTCTGACGATGTGCGGCCTGGCCGGAATCCAGTACGACCGCCTCATCAAACCGCTGCGCAAAAAGACGAGCACTCCCTTCCTGGAGATCCGTTGCGACTCGCTCGACCAGGACTGGCTGGACGGCTACGCCGCCGTCTGGGAAGGAATCTCGCGCAACGTCGAAATCCAGCCCGGGAAACGCAAGCGCAACGCGGTGGTCCTCGTGGGCCATTTGATGGACCGCAACGAGGGCGACCAGATCGGGAACCTGGCGGAACTGGATCGCATGCTTAAGGCCCTCTCTCTCGATCTCGTCGCGGCTTGGCCCTCCGGCGGTCGCTACGGCGACTTGGCTCAAGCGCGGCAGGCATCGGCCGTGGTGAGCCTGCCCTACGCCCGGCAGGCGGCGAGTCTGCTGGCCAGACGCCTGCAGGTCCCGCTCATCGAGACGGAACTGCCGTTCGGCCTGGAGTCGAGCGCCCGCTGGGTGCGGGCGGTGGCCGCCCCTCTGCGCCGCGGCGCCGCAGCGGAACGCTTCATCGAAGCGGAACTCCACCGCGCCGTGCCGGCGCTGGAGTGGGCGGCCCCCCAGGTCTTCCTTAACCGCAGACTGCTCTACCTGGGCGACCCGCATCTCCTCGAGGGATTCTGAGAGATCGCCTCTTTGCTCGGCGCGCGGGTCGAGGCGGCGGCGGTCGTCTCCCGGACGGGACGGCTCGGCCCGCGGGCGCGATCTCTGGAGCGCATCCCTCTTGAGGAGCCTGAGGAGGAGGTCTGGCATGAAGCCGCTCAGATGGAGCGCCGTATGACCTCTGCGTGACCAACAACCTCGGCTGGCAGGTCCTGGGGCTGGAGGCCGGCCCGGTCATGGAGTTCGGCTTCCCGTCGTTCTTCCATCACGCCCTGGCCCTCCGCCCCTTCCTGGGCTTCCGGGGCTTCCTCGATTTCGCCGACCGGCTCGCCGAGCACCTCATGCTCGCGCGGATGCGAACGGTGACCGAGAGGCGCTTCACTCCCTCGGCCGGCACGCGCTCTCAGTGAACATCGCTGCGACAAAAATGACTCGGGCGGTGGCGCATACCGTCGCGCTCGGCGCCGACGGCGCCGCGGACTTCGCACGACAACTGGCGGCCTATGGCCGCGGGTTGAAGATCGCCCACGGCCGGTGGTCCTCGGTGCCTCCGGAGACCTTCGGCGTCCGGTTCGATGACCATGACGCCCTCGCCGACCGCCCGCGCGCCCTCCAGATCCTCGCCCTCATGGCGAAGTCCCCGTTCTTTATCCACTCCCTCAGGACCAACATCGCCTCGTTCTGTCGGACGGGGGTCGGAGCGGACCGAGAACTAATGGACGCACTGCGCCCGGAGGCCTTCTCCCCCAAGACCGGCGCGACTCTGCCGCCTATGGGAGCGTCCTTGCTCATCGAGAGCGGAAGCTTCTGCGACGTCGAACTGGACCGCCGGGAGGGGACGGTCCGTTACGCGCAAATCGAGGAGATTGCGCGCGGGCTAACGCGCCGCGGACTGCGTCAGGAGCACCGAATCCTCGTCGCCGGACGCCGGACCTCTATCTCGGACCTGCTCGAGAACCTCTACCGGGCCGTGCGCCTCACGGCCCTGTGCGCCGACGGATTCTCCGTCGCGGCCGCGCCGTCGCCGAAGGCCCCCGCGGACCCCCTGGTCCGCGCCTGCGCCGCGCGCCTGACCAAGACCTCGCCCCCCGCCTGGCTCGACGAACTCGAACGCGTCCTCCTCGACGCCCTACTCGAAGCCGAGGCAATCGCCCTATCGCGGCGGCGCCCTACCCGCAGCGCCGCGCTACGCTCGGTGGTGGAGCGTTTTCGGAACTACCAGGAACTGAGTCCTCTCTGATGGGCCTGCGCAACGACAAGTCCAGCATCCAACTCTTCATCACCCGGCGCTGCCAGTTGCGCTGCCGCTACTGTCCCGTGGTCAAGAACGGCGAGGACATGCCGCTAGCGGTCGCGCTCAAGGCGGTGGATTTCCTGCTCGGCTCCCGCAACCGCGACCTGACCCTTGAGTTCTACGGAGGGGAGCCTCTGCTTGCCTTCGACGTGCTCCGCGAGAGCGCGGAACACGCCGTGCGGCGCGCTCGCCGCCTGGGCAAGAAGACGTCCTTCTACATCGCGACGAATGCCCTCCTCCTCGACGACCGTAAGCTTGAATGGATGTCGAAGCGGAAGTTCATCGTCGAGCTTTCCTGGGACGGCGCTCCCAAGACGCACAATCGAGAACGGGTTGCTGGACGATGCGGCCTCGACACCTACGCGGCGTTGCGGGGAATCGTCGAGAAGGTCCTGCGCTCGGGCGTGATCTGCTCGGTGATCCCGGTGGCCACCCCAGGCAACGTAAAGGAACTGGCGGAGAACTTCGAGCATCTCCTCGACCTCGGCCTGCGCTCCTTCGACCTGAGCTACGCAATCGGCGTCGTGTGGGACCGCCGGGCGCAGGATGAGTACTTCGCCCAGATGAGGCGCATCGCGGCGCGCCATCGTCGGGTCCTCGCGACCGGAGAGGTCCGCATCGGCAATCTCCGCCCCGTTGTCGAGCCGGGGGTCATCAACCCCGAGTTCACCGTGGACACGGACGGAACCATTCGTCTGCTGTCCGAATGGCTGATGGAGGTCGTGCGCCCGGGGGCCCCTCCCCCACGCCCGTTGGGCAACGTGACAGACGCTCCCGCCTACGACTCCCTCTACATCAGCCGCTTCCACTGCGCCCACGCCCTCTTCACGATGTACGCCCGCAACCCCCGTCAGCGGCAAGTGTTGCTCAACAACATCGCCTTCGGCCGCCGCTACGGCGAGTTCTTCACGGGTCTGCGCCGCTGGATCTCGCTGGCGGCTCCGGAACTGCGGCCGGACGAGCCCGCTCGTCCGCGTGAGATCCGGGTCTACAGCCCCTGACGTATATTTCCACGTCGGGGGAAGCCGTCGGAATTTCTTCCAATGAATGAGGCACAGCAGGAATACACAGCGTCTGGGCTTGGCCTTCGTTCATCCTTCCGCGTCTTCCAGTATCCTGCGCCGAACTTCTTGCGCGGGCAGTTGGGAGGGGCAGAGTTCCTGGGAGGAGTAATAGGCGTCCATCTGGTAGAGGCCCGCGCAGACCGGGTCCAGAGAGCACTGCGCGCAGCGCGGGCTTTTCCCGTAGGTCCAATGATGCCGGTCCTGCTCCTGAAGGCCTTTCTGGTCCAGGAAGTAGATGCTGCGCGCCTCGCCCTTGACGATCCGGCGCGTCTCCGTGGAGCACTCGGGGAAATCCGACATGTAGCACAGCGGCACGCGCGCGACGCGGAAGGTCCGTCCGGTGGAAGCGAGGTCGGTCATGGCCCGGTGCAGTTCCACCTCGAAGTCCCTCAAGCGGGGCGCCAAGTCCGGGCCCAGCGCCGCTCCGTTCATGAGCGGGTCGAGGTTGTTCCACACGAAGTGCCGCAGAAACGGCCAGCGTCCCGTCAGCCAGCGCGCCAAAGTTGAGAGTTCTCCGGCGTTGACCCGGTTGATCGTGGTGTTGATGTCGACGTTCATGCCCAACATACCCGCGTAGTACAGGGTCTTCGCGATGTTGGGCAGGGAGCGGGGATTCCGCGAGAGGTCGGCCTGTTTCTTGGCCGAGCGGGAATGGACCGAGACATGCATGTGTCTCAGGCCGGCGGCATGCAGCGCCTTGAGATATTTCAGGTCGGCCGTTTTCTGGCCGTTGGTGATGAGACGCGGCGGCAGACCCTTCTCCAGCGCGTAGGCCACCAGCTTCGGGAGTTCCTTGAAAAGTGTGGGCTCACCGCCGGTCAGGATGATGCCGGCGAATTTTTTCCCGGCGAAGCCGCCCACCAGCGCTTTGGCTTCTTTCCAGGAGAGGATCGAGCCGTTGGCGGGGTTGGAGCAGAAGACGCACTTCTGATTGCACATCCGCGACACCTGCAGATAGGCCATCTCCGCCATCAGCGCACCGTCCTCAACTCGGCAGAGCCGAAGATCTCAAGGTACAGAGCCCAGGTCCGCGGACACGACTCTCTCAGGACGCAGATCCGGCAGGCCGGCGGCTGCGGCCGGGCCTGGATCTGGACGCCGAGCCCGTCGTGGACTCCGTTCAGGTCGTCCGCCCGGAATCGGTCCCAGGCCTCGGCGCTCTCCGCTCCGGACCTCAGTCCCTCATCGAGCAAGCAGAGGGGCAGGCCCTCGGTGGTGACGCTCAGGCCCAGGCCGGCCGCGGCCCCCGCGGCCCGGCCCACGGCCTCGGCGGCGTCCGCCAGCCGGAGCAGAGGTTCGACGGCCACTTCGCGCGGCATCTGGACGGGACGCGGAAAATTAAACTGCACGCGCCGCACGCCCAGTCGAGAGAGCAGCGCCGGGACCGCGTCAAGCCGTCTGAAATTGCGCCGCAGGACCGGCACGGTGACCAAGACCTCTTTACCCGCGCCGAGCAGGGCCTTGGTTCCCATGAGGGCCTCACGGAAGGAGCCCGTAGCGCCGCTCAGCGCGTCGTGCGTCGCCTCGTCGGGCCCGAGCAGAATGACTTCCGCCGCGTCGACGGCCGCCAGCAGCCGCGCAAGGGTCCGCGGCCGCGCGAAGGGCCGGGCATTGGTCTGGAGCTGGAGAAAACGATAGCCCATGGCGCGGGCCGCGACGGCCAGTTCCGTCAGGTGCGGCCACAACGCGGGCTCGCCGCGCATCACGACCAGTTCGTCGCAGCCCGCCCGGCGCCCGCCTTCGAGGGCGGCCAGAGCGTCCTTAAGCGAACGGGGGGGCAGGCCGCTCAGGTCCTGGATCGTGCAGTGCGGGCACTTTAAGTCGCAGTCGACCGTCACCCTCAGCGACAGGCGCCGTCCGCCCGGCAGGGCGCTCAGGGTTTTTGGGGTCATGGGCGCCGATTGGCGCGGCGCCGCCGTCGTCGCGATGAACGGGCCGATGACCAGGGCGTCGGCGCCCATGGCTTTGAAAGCCTCCGCCGCCTCCGCGGGCGTGCAGATGATGGGCTCGTCCTTGCGGTTGAACGAAGTGTTGAGGACCATGGGCACGGAAGTCAGGCGCTCGAACTCGGAGATCAGCCGATGGTAGAGGGGACTCTCGCCGGCATGGACGCTCTGCGGGCGCGTGGTGCCGTCGTCATGGAGCACCGCCGGGATGAGAGACTTCTTCTGCTCGCGCACGGAGACGGTAAAGAGCATGAAGCGCGAATCGAAGGAATCCTCGAACCACTCGGCCTCGCGGCCGGCCAGGATGGAAGGCCCGAAGGGGCGCCAGGCATGACGGCCCTTAAGGATGTTGACCCGGTCCTTCATCCCGGAATCGCGCGGGTCGGCCAGCAAACTGCGGGCCCCGAGGGCGCGGGGCCCGAACTCCAGGCGGCCTTGGAACCAGCCCAGGATCTTCCCTTGAGCCAGGAGTCCCGCCGCTTGCCGGCAGACATCATCCGGGCGATGATAGGAGAGCCCCGCCGCGTCCAGCGCCGCCGCAACCTCGCTCGGCGAGAAATCCGGCCCCAGGCAGGCGCTGCCCATGACGAAGGGCCGGCCTCCGCTCGAGGTCAGCGAGTGCGCCTCCAGCGCCGCGCCCAGCGCGGTGCCCGCGTCGTTGGCCGCGGGCTGGACGAACATCTCCCGCGGCCGGAACTTCTCGCGGATCAGTCGGTTCATCCGGCAATTAAGCGCGACGCCGCCGGCCACGCATAGTCCGGCAGGGCGGGAAGGAACGAAGGCTCCTAGGATGCCGAGGATCGTGTCTTCCAGAGATTTCTGCAGGGAAGCCGCCAGGTCGCGATGCTCTGGCTTCAGGGGTGCGTCCGGCAGGCGCTTCAAAACCTCGAGATCCGCGGCGAGGTCCTCATCGATGGACATGGTCCGCTCGTCCTTCCAGGACAGGAAGCGCTCGAAAGGTATGATGGGACGGCCGGAACTGGCGAGGGCCATGACGATCCCCTGACCGTGGGAGCCGAAGCCGAGCAGGCGCGTCACTGATTCGTACACGCCGCCGATCGAGCGGCTGACCAAAGACGGCAGCTCGTAGACCTGGCTCAACCCACCCCGGCGGGCCCG
>Ga0154316_101_pt1 | contig 66216 bp, 58 predicted proteins | sample RifGroA2_FD_105610 | JGI IMG/M metagenome (GOLD analysis project Ga0154316, IMG submission 105610) | Elusimicrobia bacterium GWA2_66_18
CTGAGACGTCTCGGTTGCCGATCAAGGGCGTCACCACGACCGGCGATAAACAGCGACGCATCAGCAGCCTGGCGATCTTATTCGAGACCGGGGCGCTGCGCCTGCCGGCCCATGTGCCCGATCTGGAAGAGGAGCTTCTCAACTTCCCGCGGGGCCGCGACGACTTGATGGATGCCCTCTACTTGGCCCTTCAGGCCGTCAACGAGCAGCGTGTCCAGCCCAGGATCTCATTCATCGATGATGACCCTTGCCCCTGGTGGCCGGATGCCTCCAAGGGCGGCACCGGGCCGCTCCTGCGCGATTGCCCTCACTGCGGGGCGACCAACAAGGCGGTGTTCATCAAGTGCTTCAGGTGCGGCAAACCTTTCAATCCGGTCAATCCGGAGAGCTGAGAAAAGTTATGGAACAGCTTCCGTTCGACCCGAAGGCGATGGCCTCCGAAAAGAGGCTGGACGCTTTGGCCGCGATCTTCGCCGAGGGGCTCGTCGCCTTGGGCGAATCGGGACAGTTGGGGCATGAATCTTTCGTCGGAGAAGCGGCCAGAAAGGTCTTGATTCCAGGCGGGAACGAAGGTAATTCATGAAGGCGGGAGGCGCGGTCTATGGCGAACAATGAGGGAGTGGGCGTGACGGGCGGCGAGGCGGCGGCCGTCGGAGCGCGCTCCGTCCAGATCGCGATCTACACGAGGAAAAGCAACGACGAAAATCTCAACGGTGCCGTTACCTCGCTTGATAACCAGAAGACCTGCGCCCGCAGCTACATCGCGATCCAGCGGGAAAAAGGTTGGACGGAATACCCCGAGGCTTTCGACGATCCGGCCGAGTCCGGCAAGAATCTCAAGCGTCCCGCCATCAAGCGTCTCCTGAAGGCCGTGGAGGAAGGGCGGGTTCAGGGTATTATCGTCTACAAGCTGGACCGCCTCACGCGTAACAGCAAGGACTTCCACTATCTGCTGGAGCTTTTCGAGAAGCGCAACGTCGCCTTCATCTCGGCCACGGAGTCGATCGATACGAAAAGCCCGCAGGGCCGCTTGATGACGGCCATTATGGTTCAGTTCGCGCAGTACGACCGGGAGATGGACGTGGAGAGGTCCAAGGATTTTCATCTCGCCCGCGCCGGCAAGGGTTTGTGGTGCGCGGGGCTGCCGCCGCTGGGCTACGACATCAAGGACAAGCTGCTGGTGGTCAACGAGGGCGAGGCTGACTTGGTCCGGCGCATCTTCACCCTCTATCTCGAACACGAGTCCTCGATTCGCGTGGCCGAGGAACTTAACCGCCTGGGCTACCGCCGCAAGACCTACAAGACTTTGATCGGCAAGCTATACGGCGGCAAGCCCTTCGACATGGACGCCGTGGGGCGAACGCTTCGGCGCAAGCTTTACATCGGGCTCATCACCAACGAGCGGACCGGCAAGGAGTTCCCTGGCCAGCATCAGGCTATCGTGGCACCCGACGTCTTCGAGCGCGTCCAGAAGCTGCTCGCCGGCCACAACCACCGAGGCGGTGAAATCCATTACGCCGCGAACAGGCATGGGTTTCTTCTCAAAGGCCTGATCCGGTGCGGCATGTGCGGCGGCGTGGTGGCGGGCTACGCCAGGGTCAAGAAGGGCAAGACCTACCGTTACTACAAGTGCCTGGCGCAGAGAAACGGGATCTCCGCGCGGTGCTCGTTCGGGAGCGTCAACGCCGATAAGGTCGAGGAATACTTGATCGAGAAATTGGCGGCGGTGGGTTGGGACCGGGCGTTTTTGGAGAGGGTGACCCGTAAGGCCGATGTTCTTTCCAAGGCCTCGATCCGGCCGCTCGAAAAGGAGAAGCGTGAGGTTGATGACCGGCTCCAGGGCGTTCTGCGGGAAATTCAGGGGCTCTTAAATCTGGCCAAGCAGGGCGGGGCGTCGCGTAATGCCGCCGAGGAAGTCGGCCGATTGGAAGAGACGAAGCGAACGCTCGAGGCCCACTCGGTCCAACTGGAGGCGCAGCTGGCCTTCAGGAAGCGCGTGGTTTACGACGTTGATGTCGTGCAGGGGGCGCTACAGCGCTTCGCCCGATTCTTCAACAGGATTCCGCTATCGCTACAGGTTCAGATTATCGGGCTGCTGATTCGGGAAGTGATGGTCCGCAAGGACGGGATCGATGTGAAGACGCACGAAATCGCCATCTCCGATTTCCAGCGGGCCCTCGGAGGAAAAAAAGCGGTCGCATTTGGCCCCCATCAGACATTAAGACGGCGGGAGGCAAATGCGACCGATACTTCAACCCATCCGCAGCCTGTCAAGGGAACAGCGGTGGTTAATTTGCGGCTAAACTGGCGGGGCCGACGGGATTTGAACCCGCGATCTCCGCCTTGACAGGGCGGCGTGTTGGGCCAGCTACACCACGACCCCAGCCATGTTGAGTATATCACATTGTCGCGGGAATTTTCTTTCCGCCGATTCAACGGGTGCACCCACTGAAAGTGGCGCGCCTGACCGGGCTTGGCCTGCTTGCTTGATATAGCGCGGTGGGTGGTGGCGGGGATTGGATCGCTCCGGGTGCGAGCGGCACCATAGGCGCCAGGCGAGCAGAGGAGTTCAATAATTTTTTTCACCATTCGCAATGTGTTTCCCTGGGAGGTGACGGTGGGATTTGAACTCCGGCACATTGAAATCGGTGGTTTTTTGCCGGCAGGAGGAGATAGCCTCAGTTACCACCAACTCGCCGTTGGTGATGCGTCCCCAAGTGAGAAACCAGTTCAGTGAAAAAGCAGGGAAAAGATATGCTTTTTCTGGCGCTGGAACAGGTTCGGGGAACTGGGCGGTGGTTTTGTGCCACTGTTGTTCCAGCCAGTTTATCGATAATTCTGCTACCACTGTTCGCTGACCGTGTTTCCCCCGGTTCCGGACAGTGGTCTTTTTTTGACTCCTCGGGCACTTTACGAATCGCTTTACGTTGACTTTACGCATTCTTCCCTCCCTAGTGTCTGCGCCAGAAGCTCCTTCAATCCCGTGACGGATAGCTCGTTGAAGTCCAGCTCCACTCGGTCTTTCCACCCGCGAATCCGACGGAGCACCCGAACAACCTTCATCCGCTGCTCCAAAGGCAGGCGCTTGGCGATTCGGCCGATCCGCCTGAATACTTTTTGGGCCGAGTCCACGTCATAGCCAGCGTTCTCCAGGCGCCTGATTTCTTCCTCCAGCTTCGTCGTGTGGGACGAGAGCTTCCGCTCGATCAACTCCAGCCTGCGAATCTCCTCTTCAAGCGCTGCCGCCTTGCAACCTTCCCAGGCTTTCCGGAGATTGCCGAGCTCTTTTTGCGTTTTTGCTAGGTTTAGATCGAATTATTTTTTCTCCCCGACAAGACCGGCGATATTTCCTCTTGAATGCTTTTCCGTCTCCAGGACAAGACGCTCCAGGAAAGATTTATCCCAACCGATCTTTTCCAGTTTTTGGAGAACCATCTCCTCGAGCGGTTCGGCCACGATACTGACGAAGTCGCAGGAAACGGCCGCCCCGTCGACCATGGACATGCATCGGCGCGCTCGTGCCGGGCCTACTCGGCCATGAGCTCTTGCGCTTTATTGAAGGCGTCGAACTCGATGATAGGCTGATGCTGCCCCGGATACACAGGATCGTGTTATAATGGGCCAAGGAGAATTCTCTATCGTAAAATATGGTCTAAGAAACTTCATTCTACAACTGGCGAAGGATTCCCTGTCGTTTTTTCCCGGACAGAAGTGATTTGATATCATAACAAACGGGCCGTTAGCTCAGCGGTAGAGCGCCCGCCTTACACGCGGGATGCCGCAGGTTCGATCCCTGCACGGCCCACGCTTTTCATGGCCTTCGAACAGTATCCAGCCGCGCGGCCGCTCGCCCCGGATGTTTGGGGAGGCATGGCCGCTGCCCTGGTGGCCATTCCTTCCGCAGTCGCCTTCGGCGTGGCCATACTCTCGCCGCTTGGGCCCGAGGCCGCGGCGCGCGGCGCCGCGGCGGGCCTGGCGGGCGCCGCGGCCCTGGGCCTCATCACGCCGCTGACGCGCGGTAATCCCATCCTGATCTCGGCGCCGAGTGCCCCCGCCGCGGCGGTCATGGGCGCGCTCGCCGCTGAGTTGGCGGCGGCCGGCGACGCCGCGGGCCCGGGGAGGTTGTTTCTCGTGGCCCTCATCGCCGGGGTCCTCCAGATCCTCTTCGCGCTCTCGCGGGGAGGGCGGCTCATGAAGTACATCCCTTATCCCGTGGTGAGCGGCTACCTCACGGGCGTGGGTGGTCTCATCCTGCTTAAGCAGTTGCCGTCCTTCCTGGGGCTGCCTCAGGGCTCGCGCCTGGTCCAAGTGTTGGAGCCTTCCCTGTGGCGCGCCGAGGCGCTGGGCGTCGGGTTCACGGCGGTCCTAGGCATGGCCCTCGCCCCGCGCCTGACGAAGCGCGTACCGGCTACCGTGGCGGGACTGACCGCGGGGATTCTCGCACACGTCCTCTTCGGCCTGCGGCGGCCGGAGATTTTGCAGGTCTGCGGCAACCCGCTCGTGGTCGGGGCCTTCACGGGGGCTCCGCTCCTGTCCGGCGCCGTGGAGCTCCTGCGGCAGGCCCTCTCGTTCGGGGCCGCGGACTGGAGTGCTGCGGCCACGCCCGCTGCGACGCTCGCGATGCTCCTCTCCGTGGACGCGCTCAAGACCTGCGTCGTGACCGACGCGATGACCGGCTCGCGCCACGACGCAGATCGCGTCCTTGCGGGGCAGGGGGTAGGGAACCTCGTCACGGCCTTCCTGGGAGGCGTGCCCGGCTCGGGAACCATGGGGCCGACTTTGGTCAACGTCACGAGCGGCGGGACCACGCTTCGTTCGTCCTTGGCTGCGGGCGTCTTCGCCGCCGCGGCGCTTGTGGCCGGCCCCTGGTTTTTGCCGCGACTGCCGCTGGCCGCCCTCTCCGGCTTGATGGTCGTGGTCGCGGCCCGGATGGTGGACTGGGAGAGCCTGAGCCTCCTGCGCCGGGAGACCACGCGCTTCGATTTCGCGGTGGTCGCGGCGGTGGTCGTGACGGCCATGGGCATCGGGCTCGTCCAGGCGGCGGGCGTCGGCGTCGGCCTCTCCATACTCCTCTTCTTACGCGAGCAGACGCAGGGGGCGGTGGTGAGGCGCCTGGGCAACATCGCGCGGTGGCGTTCCAAGCAGGTCCGTCCGCCCGAGGAGAGCGCGGTCCTGGAGGCCGAGGGCGATAAGGTCGTGGTCGCGGAACTGCAGGGGCCACTCTTCTTTGGCACGGCCGACCAGTTCCTGCGCGAGTTGGAGAGTTGCCTGGCCCACGCCCGCTGGGCCGTGCTCGACTTGAGCCGCGTGCGCTCCGTGGACTTCACTGCGGCGCATCTCCTCGAGCGCGTGGCCCGCACCCTCGCCGCGCGCGGGGGACGCCTGGTTCTCTGCCGCGTGCCCGCGGCCTCGCCGACCGGTCAGGACCTCTCGCGCTACCTACGTCATCTGGGCCTGACGGCTGAGGGAGGCTCAGCCCTGATGATGGGCTCCCACGACGAGGGGCTGGAGTGGGCCGAGGAGCGCCTCCTCGAGGGCCGCCGGACTTCCCGCGCCCCGGACCGCCCCCTAGAGCTCGCCGAGTTTCCGCTCCTGCGCCGGCGCTCCGCGGACACGCTGGCCGCGCTCACGGCGGCTACCCGGGAGGTCAAGATCCCGGAGGACGGCAGCGTGTTCCGTGCCGGAGACGGGGGAGACGATCTCTTTCTCGTGCGCCGCGGGCAGGTGCGCGTGGTCCTGCCTCTGGCGGGCCAGGCTGGCCACCACCTGGCGACCTTCGGCCCGGGCGAATCCTTCGGGGAGGTCGCGTTCCTCGACGGGGGCGTGCGCACGGCCGACGCCGTGGCGCGCGGGGAATGCGAGCTCTACGCCGTTTCCCGCGCGCGCTTTGAGGAGGCGGCCGACATCCACCCCAAGCTGGCGCGTCAGGTTTTCAGCGACTTGGCGCGCCAGTTGGCCCTGAGGTTGAGGCAGGCCGACGCGGATCTGGGCGCTCTGAAGGAAAGCTAAGGACGGAGGATCGAGGGGGCCGCAGCGACGCTACTGACCCTCGGGCTTGGCAGGGGGCGGGAGGGTCTTGCTGAGTGCCTCGAGGCGGGCTTTGGTTTCCTCCAGGTTCTTCTCGACGGAGGCGAGGAACTTCTTGGCGTAATGGCCCTGGATGTCGTCGGGCTGGTAGTAGGGGATCTCGAACTTCAGGCTCTCGCGCGTCTGTTCGAGACCCGCGACGAGGCGTTCGAGATACTCGGCCCGTTTGGCCGGATCCTGAGGCTCCATAAAATGATTATTCCACATCCAGGCGATAACGTCAATCGACCAGGGCCCCCCCAATCCTCGGACAAGCCGTCCCGCTAAAAAATAAAATACCTCGCGTCCCGTCGGCAGGGAACCATCGGTGAAAAGCGTCAACTTTTCACCCGCGAGGTGAAAACATGATAGCGCAGCTTGGGTGCGGCTGGAAAGTCGAAAAAACAACCGAGAAGATGACGTCGTTCGCCGGCCTTCTGCTGCTGACGGAACTAGCCCACCGAAGCAAACTGATCCGAGGCCTGGACGCCGTGCCTGGGATATGGGAGCGCCAGGGAAAATATCGAACTTCGGATTACGTGATGAGTCTGGCGTTGACGCTGATCGCTGGAGGCGAGAGCTTAGAGGACACGCGCCTTTTGCGCGAAGATGGCGGGCTGCAAGGCTGGCTGTGGGAAAACCTTTCCGCGCCCAACAGCCTGGGCGATTTCCTCAGGCGTCATGGCCAGCGCACAATCAGTCGCATGGGGCACGTCAACGCACGCCAAGTCCGGCGCTTGCTGGCCAAACAACGGCACGGCCACCTGACATTGGACATAGATTCCAGCCTTGTCGAAGCCGACAAGAAAGAGGCGCAGAAGACCTATCAGGGATTTGACGGCTACAATCCCCTGCTGGCCTGGCTCGATGAGCCGAACGTATTTCTATCGGGCGTATTTCGTCCCGGGAACAGTTCGCCGCAGTCGCACCTGAGAAGCTTGGTGGCGCAATGTCGGCGCCTGCTGCCGCGAGGCGTGAAACTACGTCTAAGGTCGGATAGCGCTGGCTACAACGCCGAGGTGCTCCGTTACTGCGACAAGTATGGCATCGAGTTTTCGATCACGGCGGACCTGGACGTGGCGGTGATGGCGAGCATCGAGGCGATCCCCGATGAGAAATGGCAGCTGGTTGTCCGGGGCGAGGAGAGCTTCCTTTTGGCGGAGACGGTCCACGTCATGGGGCATCGCTCCAAGCACGAGCGCCTCCCTGCCTTTCGTTTGATCGTGACCAAGAAGCTGAGCGGGCAACTCGAACTATTTAAGGACCCTGTCAAGCACCGGGCGATCATTGCCGAACTACCCGAGAGCATGGGCGCGCTGGAAGTGCTGGATCATCACAACGACCGCGGGCGCATGGAGAAGGCGATCGGCGAGCTCAAGGAAGGCTTCGGACTTGAGCGGCTTCCCTGCGGACAGTTGATGGCGAACGCGGCGTTTTTGCAAGTGTGCCTGATCGCCTACAACTTGGTGCAGACGTTCAAGTGCGTCGCGCTACCGAAGGGTTGGGAGAAGTTCGAAGTCAAGAATTTACGCTTCAGGTTGCTGTGCCGCGCGGCCAGGCTTGTGCGCCACGCAGGCTACGTCGTCACCAAGCTGCGGGATTTCGCCTTCTTCGATGTGTTCGAGCAAGCGCGCTGGGCCGTGATGAGTCCGACGCTCGCGCCCGCCTGTGAATAATCGTCCGCGCTAAGAGACGCGCCTGTGGACAGCGGGGACAACTACACCTGGACAGCCTGGCGTCATCCCGAATAACGTCCGGCCGGGTGTGTCGCAGGCCGACCTTGGCCAATCGGGAGGCCGAGACCCAAGCGGCCGCCCTGGCGGACCGCGTCCCGGACGGATGTTATTCGGGATGCCGCCCGGGTTCAGAGCTTAGCCGAGGATTGGGGGGGTATTAGAGATAAGGGAGGTAATGGATGTCGCGCAGGTCGTAGGTCGCGCCCAGGTTGGCGGTGCGCTCGGCCTGCTTGAGAGCCTTGCGCAGGACGGAGACCTTCAGGGTCTTGTCGATGCGGATCGTCACAACCGCCAGCCCCTTGTCGAAGTCCACCGCGGCCTTCTCGACTTCGGGGATCGTCGACCATTGCGCGGAGATCGCGCGGGCGCAGATCGTGGACAGCATTCCCTGGATCTCTATGGAATACCGGCCTGGGGGCAGTTTCGCATAGTCTTTGACGTCCGGGGCCGCGCCGACGGGTGCTGCAAGACAGGCGAACAACGCGAGGGCCGTGAGGTTCATCCCGCCTAGCATAGCAGGCGCGCTGACTGCCGTCCATAGGATTTGATAGACTCGCCTAATATGGACCTGTTTAGGCGGGCTTCGTGGGTCATGATTGCCGTCGGCTCCCTGCCGACGGGTCTGGCCGGGTGGTGGATCGGCGGCCGGGCCGGTTCTTCTTCACCCTGGATCCTGGCGACGGTCGCGTTCGCCGCGGTCGTCTCTTCCTTCGGCGCGGTTCTCCTCGTCTGGCGCTGGTTCGTCACGCCCCTTCGTGAACTCGAACGCGGCCTGGAGCGCTGGACTCGGGGGGACCTCTCCACGCCTCTTGACGAGTCACTGATGGCGGGGTGGCGGAGGCTGGCGCGGCAGTTCGCCCGCGCCCAGATGGACCTCCAGCGCAGCCTCGATGACGCGAAGTCCGAGTTGGCCATGGAGCGCGCACGTCTTCAGACGCTCGTCGAGAAGCTTCCGGACGCGCTCATCATGACCAACCTACGCGGCGAGGTGGCCTACTTTAACGGTCCGGCCATGCCCTTGCTCGGCGTCGGCCCGCAGGACGTACGCCCGGGCGGCCGCGCGTTGTTTATGCCCCTCCAGCCCGACCGCTGGCGCATGCAATTTCAGGCTCTTCTCAAGAAGCATTCCGGGGGGGAGGTCGTCGAGGTCCGCAGGGGCGAGGGGAGCATGGTTTCCTACCGCACGTCGGTCACCATGTTCAACGCCGCGTCCTCCGGCGATTTCGGCGTCCTTCTGATGCTCCGCGACGTGACGGCGGAACTTAAGCTTGACGCGTTGAAGGAGGATTTCTTCCAGTCCGCCGCCCACGACCTGCGGGCTCCTCTCTTCGCCATCCAGGGATATCTCCGGCTTCTGCGCAGATCCTTGACCCTGGACGCACGCCAGATCGCCTGGTTCGAGGCGGTGGAGCAGTCCTGCGATAAGCTCACCCTCCTCGTCAAGGACTCGCTCGACTCGGCTCGCATCGAGAACGGGCGGCTGAAACTGGCGCCTTCGCCGCTGGACCCGCGCGCCCTGATCCGGCGTACCGTACACCTCTTCGAACCGATGGCCGACGAACGGGGTGTCGCCCTGGAGTGCGTCCTATCGGAGTCGGCCCCCGCCTCCTTCGAGGCGGACGAGCGCCTCGTTGAGAGACTCCTCCACAACCTCCTGGCCAACGCCATCAAATTCACGCCCCGCGGGGGGCTGGTGCGCGTGTCGGCCGCCGGGGGTTCCGGCAGCGTCGAATTTGCGGTCACGGACACCGGTCCGGGCATCCCGGAGCACCTGCGCTCCGCCGTCTTCGAGAAGTTCCGTCAGTTGGACACCGCGGGTCCGCGCTCGGGCTTCGGCCTGGGGCTTGCCATCTGCGCCAAGATCGTGAAGCTGCACGGGGGGCTTATCTGGGTCGAGCCCGGTCCGGTCTCGGGCTCTTGCTTCATCGCCCGTCTGCCCCTGTCGCAGTCATCCAAGGAGGTCGTCTGAGATGAGAACCGTTCCCGCCGCGCGCTGGCCCGTCCTCGTTGACTCCTTGCTTCCCGCGAGCCTCGCTGCCGACGCCCTTTCGGTCGTGACGGCGAGTCTGCTCGTCGCCGTGTGCGCCCAGTTCGAGTTCCGCCTGCCGTTTACTCCCGTACCGATCTCGGGGGGGACGCTGGGGGTCCTGTACGCGGGTGCCTTGCTGGGTTCTCGCCGGGGGGTCTCGGCCGTGGGACTTTATCTCTTGGAAGGGGCGGCTGGGCTGCCCGTGTTCTCCGGCGGGGCGGGGGGGGCGCTACACTTCCTCGGACCCACGGGAGGCTACCTCCTGGGCTTCCCCCTGGGCGCCTTTCTGACGGGCCTCCTGGCGGAGCGGGGCTGGGACCGCACTCCGGCGCGCGCCTTTATCATGATGCTGGCGGGCAGCGTGCCGATCTTCGCGCTGGGTCTGCTGGGGCTGGCGCGCTTCGTGCCGGGTTCGACGCTCCTCGCTGCGGGTCTCTGGCCCTTCGTGCCGGGAGACTTAGTCAAGGCTGTGTTCTCCGCGGGCTTGCTGCCGGCTGGACGCCGTCTGCTCGGCTCGCCGCATCGGGGTTGACAGATTCGGACAGGTCCGCTACACTGAGCCCCGTCTTACCTCTCTTCCAACAGTCTCTCGTTATTAATGAAAGAAAAGCAAGGATTCCTACTCGACGCGGCTATCGGACTTGTCTTGACCCTCGTCGTGGCCGGGAGCTACCTGACCGGCGAGTCCTTCCTGGCCGGCGTCGAGTTTAAGGCCTACGACCTCCGCGCCAAGCTCCGCCAGACGCTGAAGTCCCCGGACGAGATCGTCCTCGTCACCATCGACGACGAGTCCATCGCCCAACTGGGACGGTGGCCCTGGCCGCGCACGCGCGTCGCGGCGGCCCTGGACCGCATCTCCGCGGCGGGCCCCAAGGTTATCGGGCTCAACGTCCTCTTCTCCGAGCCCGAGCAGAACCTGGGGCTCATCGAGGTCAAACGTCTGGAGGAGCGCTACCGGGAACTCCTGTCCGACAAGAAGGTCGTGCAGAAGGGCGCCGACTTCACCGTTGAGTTCGCTTCCGCCGCCGCGGCCCTGGATTCGGACTCCAAGCTCCTGGCCTCCATCCGCTCCGCCGGCGACGTGGTGATGCCGCTCTTCTTCGCGCCGAACACGACCCACTCCAAGGTCGTGCCTGCTCCCGCCGAGATATCCAGTTCCGCGGTTCACGCCCAAGTGTCCGCCGACGCGGGGGTGACGACCCTTGAGAAGATGATCCCTCCCGTGCCCGCCTTCGCCGAGGCGTCGGCGGGCCTCGGGCACTCCAACCTCTTCGTTGAGGGCGACGGCGTGTTCCGCAGGGACGCGCCGCTGGTGCTCTACGATGGGGCCCTCTATCCCTCCTATGCTCTGCGTCTGGCCATGGCCTACTATGGCCTGTCGCCTGCGGATGTGAAGTTCGTGCCGGGAGTCGAGCTCGCGGCGGGCCCCCTGCGCATCCCGCTCGACGGCGACAGCATGATGGCGGTCACCTTCCTCGGTCCGCCTACCGCCGACACCATCAAGCGCGCATCCTTCCAGGCGGTGATGGGCGGCAACGTCTCTCCCGACTTCTTCAAGGACCGCATCGTCCTCATCGGCCCGACCGCTCTCGGCGTGGGCAGCAACTACATGACCCCGGTCGCCGGGGAGTTCACGTCCGTGGAGGTCGTCGCGCACGAGATCGAGAACATGCTCCATAATCGTTTCCTCACGCGTCCGCCCTGGGCGCAGCAGTTGGAGTGGGGGATGATCGCGGTCCTCGGCTTCTTCATCATGTTCGTTCTGCCGCGCCTGCGCGCCTTCTGGGGCCTCATCGTCAGCCTCATCCTGGCCCTGGCCGTGCTCGGCGCGGGCACCTACTTCTTCGCCGCGGCGGGGCAGTGGGTCAAGATCGGCTATGCGCTGGCCCTCCTGACCGCCGGCTACCTAGTGGTGGTCTCCAAGAGCTTCCTCGTCACGGAGAAGGGCAAGGAACTCGTCGAGGCCTCGGCCATCGAGACGAACAAGATGCTGGGCCTTTCCTTCCAGGGGCAGGGAATGTTCGACTTGGCCTTCGAGAAGTTTCGTCTCTGCCCTCTCGACGACAACCTCAAGGACACGCTCTATAACCTGGCCCTCGACTTCGAGCGCAAGCGGCAGTTCTCCAAGGCTGCGGCCGTTCTCGACCACATCGCGGCCAAGGACCCGAAATATAAAGACATCGCCGCGAAAGCGGCGATGCTCAAGGCCGCCTCCGAAGGGGCCGTCTTCGGCGGCGTGGGCGGGAGCAGGAAGGACGGCACCGTGTTGATCGCCGGCGGCGCGACCAAGCCCACGCTCGGCCGCTACGAGATCGAGAAGGAATTGGGTCGGGGGGCCATGGGCGTAGTCTATCTCGGACGCGATCCGAAGATCAACCGCATGGTCGCCATCAAGACAATGATGCTCGAAGAAGGCGGTGATGGCGAGACGACCAAACAGGTCAAGGAGCGCTTCTTCCGCGAGGCCGAGTCGGCTGGCACGCTCAACCACCCGAATATCGTGCGCATCTTCGATGCCGGCGATGAGAACGAGGTGGCCTACATCGCCATGGAGCTTCTCGACGGTCACGACCTAGTCAAGTACGGGACCAAGGAAGGACTCCTTCCTCTGGACAAGGCCCTCGAATATATGGCCACGGTCGCCGACGCGCTGGACTACGCCCACGCCCAGGGCATCGTGCACCGCGACATCAAGCCCGCAAACATCATGCTGCTCAAGGACGGCTCGATTCGGGTGGCCGACTTCGGCATCGCGCGTATCACCGCGTCCTCCAAAACCGCGACGGGCACGGTCATGGGCACGCCCTCGTACATGAGCCCCGAGCAGGTGGCGGGCAAGAAAGTCGACGGCCGCTCCGATCTCTTCTCCCTGAGCACCGCTCTCTTTGAGCTTGTCACCGGAGAGAAACCTTTCAAAGGCGGCGACGGCATCGGCACGCTCCTCTTCCAGATCGCCAACGACCCGCATCCGGACCCCGTCGCGCTCAAGCCCGGCCTGCCGGCTTCGTTGAAGGCCGTCATCGACAAGGGCCTCGCCAAGAACCCGGACCAGCGCTTCCAGCGCGGCTGCGAGATGGCCGCGGCGCTGCGCGCCGTGCTGGCCGAGTTGAAGGGGGGTGCTTCCGCCGAGACCGTCCCGAATCCGGACAAGACGGCCTCCATCGGCCCCGAGATCATCATCCCGGGCATCAACGATCTGCCCAAGCCCGCTGCGGAGGCCACGGTGCGCATCAAGCCGGCCCAGAGTCCTGACGAGACCGTCCGTCTCACGCCGAACATTCAGGAGCCGATATGAGGACCCAGGACGGCATCGAGACCTCGGGCGCGACCGATCCCGGATGCGTGCGAAAGAACAATGAGGACAATTTCGCCATCGAGCCGGAACTGGGCCTGCTGATTGTGGCCGACGGCATGGGCGGTCACAACTCCGGCGAGGTCGCCAGCGGCCTCGCGACCAAGGAGATCGCCCACTACGCTCGCCAGATGCTCGGAGGTGAGAAGGTGCTGGTCCCCGAGGGCGGCACGCCGGGGCTGTCCGCCCGCGGCCGTCAGCTCGAGCTCTTCGTGAAGAGCGCCAACACTATAATCTACGAGAGGGGCCGGAACTATCCCAAGGATGCCGGGATGGGCACCACGGTGGTCGCGGTGCTGCTTGACGCCAAGTCCATGACCGTTGCGCACGTGGGAGACAGCAGACTCTACCTGTGGCGCCAAAGGGAATTATCCCAACTTACTGAGGACCATTCTCTCGTGGTCGAGATGGTCAAGCGGGGGCAGATGACGGCCGATGACGCGTTGCGCTCGCCCCAGCAGAATATGCTGACCCGCGCCCTTGGGGCCGAGGGGGAGGTCCAGGTGGACGTAGCGGAACACCCGCTCCTGCCGGGAGACTTGGTCCTGCTGGCGACCGACGGCCTCGCCAAGATGGTGTCCGACGCGGAGGTCGCGCGTGTCATTGAGTCTGAGGGCGATGTCCGGAAGATCGTGGCCGCGCTCATCGCCAGGTCCCGCGCTGCAGGTGGGGTCGACAACGTTACGGTGGTCGCCGCGCGCGTACCGGCGCGCTGCGAGGGCTGGGTTGAGGGCCTAGTCTCGCGGTTATTCGGGCGAAGATGGGAAGATGGGGTCAGGCTTTCAAATCTTTCAAATTCCAAAGGGAATTTGAAAGATTTGAAAGCCTGACCCCATCCACATCCACAGGAGAACGCGATGCCGAAGCTCTTGCTGAAGTTCAACGCTGCGGTCATTAAGGAGATCCCTTTCGACAAGGACTCCCTCAGCGTCGGGCGCAAGTCCGACAACGACATCGTCATCGACAACCCCGCCATCTCGGGACATCACTGCCGCATCGTCCGCCAAGGCGGGACCTCCTTCGTCGAGGACCTTGAATCCACCAACGGGACCTTCGTCAACGAGAGGCGCATCAAGCAGTCGGGCCTTCATCACAACGACGTGATCGGGCTCGCGAAGCATGCCCTCGTCTTCATTGAGGACGCTCCTCCACCCGAGGACGCTCCCGCCCCGGCCGCCGGGCCAGCCGGCGACGCGACGATGGTGATCTCTCCGCAGAAGCAGGCGGAACTGGTGGCGGCCTCCACCGGCTTGGCCAAGCCGGTCGGCCTGACGAAGACGGGCTGGCTGCGCGTGCTCAAGGGCGCCGTCGGTCCTTCCGAGCACGAGCTCAAGGGTATGTCCACATATATCGGCAAGTCCGACCGGGTGCAGATCCAGATCAAGGGCTCGGGCCTGTTCGGTTCGGCCCCCGAGGTTGCCGCCTCGGTGCACCGCAAACCCGAGGGCTTCGTGTTGGTGGCCGTGACGGGCGGCTATCCTGTCGTCAACGGCAGCAAGGTCGCCGGCTCCGTCGTCCTTAATGAGGGCGACATCATCGACTGCGGCGCGACGACCATGCAGTTCGAGCTGCGCGACGCGGCCTGAGCCTGAAGTAATTTTCATCATACCAGTTCCGATGGGAACTCCACCGTATTGTTTGACCTGAATCAATTGTATCCGGACGGCTTGCGGGAGTAGAATAAGAGCATGAGCGACATTTCCACTAAGCCCAAGCAGTCCACCTCGACTCAGATCGAAGTGATCGAATCCGCCGTGATCCGTTTCGCGGGAGATTCCGGCGACGGGATCCAGTTGACCGGATCCCAGTTCACGACGGCGACGGCTTTCGCCGGCAACGATCTCTCCACTTTCCCCGACTATCCTGCCGAGATCCGTGCCCCCGTGGGGACGGTCGCGGGCGTGTCCGGCTTCCAGATCCAGTTCGCCTCGCGCGAGGTCCTCACCCCCGGCGACGCGCCGGACGTGCTGGTGGCGATGAACCCGGCCGCGCTCAAGGCCAACAGCAAGGACGTCAAGAAGGGCGGGATCCTCATCGTTAATAAGGACGCCTTCACCCCTATGAACCTTCAGAAGGCGGGCTATGAAAAGAACCCTCTCGAGGACGGTTCGCTCTCCGACTGGCGCGTCATCCCCGTCGAACTCACTCGTCTGACCCGCAATGCGCTCGAAGGGCTGGGTCTGACGGCCGCGCAGACCGAGCGGTGCAAGAATTTCTTCGCGCTGGGCATTGCGTACTGGCTCTACGACCGGCCGCTGGAGGCCACCGTGCGCTGGATCGAGGGCAAGTTCAAGAAGAACCCCGTTTTCGTCGAGGCCAATAAGAAGGCCCTCCACGAGGGCAACAGCTACGCGGAGACCGCGGAGATATTCGGCCGGCACTACTGCGTGCGCAAAGCGCCCATCAAGCCCGGCGTCTATCGCAACATCACCGGCAACGAGGCGTGCGCTCTCGGCCTCGTCGCGGCGTCTCAAGCGTCAGGACTGGCACTGTGGTACGGCTCCTACCCCATCACTCCGGCTTCGGACGTGCTGCATGAGTTGTCGAAGTGCAAGAACTTCGGAGTCAAGACCTTCCAGGCCGAAGATGAGATCGCGGCCATCGGCTCGGCCATCGGCGCGTCCTTCGCGGGACTGCTGGCGGCCACCGGGACCTCGGGTCCCGGCGTCGCCTTGAAGACCGAGGCCATCGGCCTGGCGGTCATGACGGAGCTGCCGTTGGTGATCCTCAACGTCCAACGCGGGGGACCCTCCACGGGCCTTCCGACCAAGACCGAGCAGTCGGACCTCTTCCAGGCGATCTACGGCCGCAACGGCGACTGTCCCCTCCCGGTGCTGGCGGCCGCCACGCCCGGCGACTGCTTCGCCATGGCCTATGAGGCCTGCCGCCTGGCCATCAAGTACATGACCCCGGTCATCCTGCTGACCGACGGCTACTTGGCCAACGGTTCCGAGCCCTGGCTGGTTCCCGGCGCGGCGGCACTGCCGAAGTTCGAGAAGAGGACCTTGCTCTCGCCGGCGGAGTACAAGCCCTACCAGCGAGATCCGCAGACCCTGGCCCGCTCATGGGCCACCCCCGGCGCGAAGGCCTACGAGCATCGCCTGGGCGGACTTGAGAAGCAGGACGTGACGGGGACGATTTCCTACGACGGCGACAACCATGAGAAAATGGTCCGCCTGCGGGCCGCCAAGGTCAACAAGCTGACGCAGGACATCCCTCCCACCGAGATCCTCGGCGAGAAGAAGGGCCAAATCCTGCTCGTGGGCTGGGGCGGGACGTACGGCTCCATCACGGCGGCCGTTCAGAACCTGCAGAAGCGCGGCGAGAAGGTTTCCTCCATACACCTGCGCCATCTCAACCCGTTGCCGCCGGACCTGGGCGGCATCCTGTCCGGCTTCGAGCGCGTTCTGGTGCCGGAGCTCAACATGGGCCAGTTGCTCAAAGTCCTGAGGGCCGAGTATCTGGTCCCGGCGACCGGCTACAATAAGATCAAGGGACAGGCCTTCAAGGTCGTCGAGATCGAGGAGGCCGTCGACGTAATTCTTGAGGATCTCAAGAAGAAGGGGGGGAAGAACTGACATGGCCGACACTCTAGACGAGATCGAGACCTTGCCCGGCTCCGGGCCCATGCTGCAGGCCAAGGACTTCAAGTCGGATCAGATGGTCCGCTGGTGCCCGGGTTGCGGCGACTTCGCCATTCTCTCCGCGGTCCAGAAGGTCCTGCCGACCCTCGGTATTCCGAAGGAGAAGATCGTGTTCGTGTCCGGCATCGGATGCTCCTCACGTTTTCCGTACTACATGAACACCTTCGGCTTCCATACCATCCACGGCCGCGCCCTGACGGTCGCCACGGGCGTCAAATGCTCCAACCCGGACCTGCAGGTCTGGGTGGTGACCGGTGATGGAGACGGACTGTCCATCGGAGGCAACCACCTCCTCCACGCCCTACGACGCAACGTCGACCTTAAGGTCCTCCTGTTCAACAACCGGATATACGGCCTGACCAAGGGCCAGTACTCGCCGACCTCGGAACTTGGCAAAAAGACGAAGTCCTCCCCCATGGGCACCATCGACATCCCCCTGAACCCGATTGCGGTGGCGTTGTCTTGCGAGGCGAGCTTCGTGGCGCGCGCGGTGGACACGGACCTTCCCTTCCTCTCGGAGGTTCTGACCCGTGCTGCCAAGCACAAGGGCTCCGCCTTCGTCGAGATCTTCCAGAACTGCATTGTCTTCAACGACGGCGCCTGGGACTCCGTGACGGCAAAGGGAGTGCGCGAGGAGAAGATGCTGAAACTCGCGCATGGCAAGCCGATGATCTTCGGCTCCAAGAAGGACAAGGGCATCCGTCTCAAGGGCCTCGAGCCAGAGGTCGTGACCTTCGATCCCGCCGTTGTTCCCAAGGACCTCCTCATCCACGACGAGAAGGCGCCGTCGGCGACGCTGGCCGATATGCTCTCGCACATGAGAGAGCCCGTGCCGCAGGGAGTTTTCCGCGACGTTGCGCGCCCGACTCTCCATGAGCTTATGGATGGGCAAATCGCGCAGGCCAAGACCGTGCCTCCCGATCTAGAGAAGCTTTTCAAGGGCCCAGAGGCGTGGACCGTCACGACCTAGTTCCAGGAGAGACATGAAACTTCTCGAGTTCGAAGCGAAGGATATCCTGAAGGTCCGGGGCGTGCCGGTGCCCCCGAATGGCGGCGTCATCAAAAAGACCGTCCAACTGACCGCCGCGCTTAAGCGCGCGGGCCAGGCCCCCTGGGTGCTCAAGGCCCAGGTCCTGGCCGGCGGACGCGGCAAGGCCGGCGGCATCAAGCTCGCCAAGACCCCCAAAGAAGCTAAGGAATTCGCCAAAGTCATGCTCGGCATGGACCTGGCCACCCACCAGACCCACGGTCAGGCCATCAAGGTCAGGGAGCTTCTCATCGAGGGCGGCGTCAAGATCGAGCGCGAACTCTACTTCTCGGTGGTCCTGGACCGCAAGGCCGCGGCCCCGACCATCATCGCCTCGGCCCAGGGCGGCATGGAAATCGAGTCTCTGGCCGTCGAGCACCCAGAGTCCGTCATCCGTATGTCCGTGGACCCGAACGTCGGCCTGCGCGACTTCGCGGCGCGGCGCTTGGCCTTCGCCTTGGATGTCCCGATGGACCGCGTCGGCGAGTTCTGCCGCGTGGCCAAGGTCCTGGTCCAGTCGTTCATCGAGCTCGACTGCTCGCTGCTGGAGATCAACCCACTCATTCTCACACCCAAGGGCGTGATGGCCCTCGACGCCAAGATCATCATCGACGACAGCGCCCTCTTTCGCCACCCCGAGTTGGCCAAGACGGCGGACCATGAGGCCTCGGCGCTGGAAGTGGAGGCCAAGAAGGCCGACATCTCTTACGTGGGCCTCGACGGCAGCATCGGCTGCATGGTCAACGGTGCGGGCCTGGCCATGGGCACGATGGACACCATCGCGCTTGCCGGCGGCAGCCCCGCAAACTTCCTAGACGTCGGCGGCGGCGCCGACGAGGAGCGCGTCACCCGCGCGCTGAAGATCATCCTGAAAGATAAGAAGGTCCGCGCCATCCTCATCAACATCTTCGGTGGGATCGTGAAGTGCGACATGATCGCCTCCGGAGTCGTGGCTGCGCTCAGGAAGATCAAGCTCCAGGTCCCTCTCGTGGTGAGACTTCAAGGCACCAATGTCGAGAAGGGCCAGGAGATCCTCGCCAAGTCGGGAATCCCCATCATTCAGGCGGATGATCTATGGACGGCGGCCCAGAAGGCGGTGGAGGCGGTGAAGTAACATGGCCATCATCCTCGATAAGGATTCGAAGATCGTCGTCCAGGGCTTCACCGGTTCACAGGGCAGCTTCCACGCAAAGCAGTGCATGGATTATGGCTCACAGATCGTCGCCGGCGTGACCCCCGGCCGCGGCGGCCAGACCCACTTGGACCGGCCCGTGTTCAATACGGTCCACGATGCGGTGCGCAACACGGGCGCCTTCGTCTCGCTCATCTTCGTGCCGGCGCCGTTCGCCGCCGACTCGATCATGGAGGCCGTGGACGCCGGCTGCTCGACCATCATCAGCATCACCGAGGGCATCCCGGTCATCGATATGGCCAAGGTCAAGCGCTATATCAATCAGCAAACCCTGTCTGGAAGAGAGATGACGCTGATCGGACCTAATTGCCCCGGCGTCATCACGCCCGGCCAGTGCAAGGCCGGCATCATGCCCGCATTCATCCACAAGCCCGGAACCATCGGCGTCATCTCGCGCTCCGGCACGCTGACCTATGAGGCCGTCGACCAACTCACTAAGCGAGGTCTGGGCCAGTCCACGGTCGTCGGCATCGGAGGCGACCCCATCGCAGGTTCGAACTTCTCCGACATCCTGGCCAAATTCGAGAAAGACGACGGCACCGACGCCATCGTCATGATCGGCGAGATCGGAGGCTCGGCGGAAGAGGAAGCGGCCCGCTTCTTCAAGGAGAAGATGTCAAAGCCCGTCTTCGGCTTCATCGCCGGAAAGGCCGCCCCGGAGGGCCGCCGCATGGGCCATGCGGGCGCCATCATCGAGGGCGGCAGCGGCACCCACGCCTCCAAGATGAAGGCCATGCGCGAGGCCGGCATCATCATGGTGGAGAACCTTTCCGAGATCGGCGAGACCGTCGCCAAATCCCGTCGCCCCTTGGCCGCCTAGCGGCCCTGACTCTTCAGATATTTCTGGACTTCGGGGTTATTCTCGGCGCCCGGGGGCAGGTTCTTGAGCAGTTCCTGCATGTCCTGGCCGCCTTCCTGCCCCACGGGGGCGGTTTGCGGGCCGTTGCCGCCCTTGAAGCCGCTGAAGCCGCGGGTCGGTTGGAGCTTCGGAGCGGAGAAGTTCTTCTTGGTCTGTTTGGGCGTGGTCTTGGCCTTCACGGCGGGCGCGGGAGGCGGAGTCGGCGCGGGCGCCGCCGGGGTTTCAGCTTTGGGCGGTTCCGGGGCCTTGGCCTTCATGTCATCGGTCATCTTAATGAAGTCCAGGGAGGAGCCGGCGGGTGACTCTGCGCGGCCGGTCGCGCGGCGGGCGGACGAGGGGGCCGAGATGTTCGAGGGAACCGCGGTCTGAGAGGGCGTGATCTTGCGCTCGGAGCCTTCCCGGCGCTCAAAAAGGTCGTTGCGGCCGCTCGGGCCGCGGACGCTGCTTGCCTCGCTCCACTTGAGGTAGATGACGCCCATCAGTGGAAGGAGGAGGCAGACCGCGCCTCCGGCGAGCAGCCAGACGGTCCTCTTCTTGCGCGTCTGCTCGTGGTCATCCGGGGCAGGGGCGGCCATAGATGGGAGTGTATCAGGAGACACTGGGATTGTCCAGGGGTCCAGTGGGTCTTGACAAAAGCAACAATTCCGTTACACTCGTAGGGTAGCATCCTATCTGCGCTACAGGCCGGGTTTGGATCAGGGGTTGGTGATCCAAGGGCACGGTTTGGGTCGTCGGTGCCGATAGGCGATAACGGCAAACTTGGCGCAAGCCAGGGGCGCAAAGCCATGACCCCCGGAGGGCCGGGGGCGTCAGGCTACCGAACATATGCCCGAAACTAAGGCGGGGGGCTTCGCCCCTGTGCGCGTTGCGCGCGCGTCGGCGCTCGTTGAGGCCGTCGCGCGCGCGTGTTTTTCTTTGGGGGCCCTTCTGGGGGCCCTCTGCTCACCAGTTTCGGCCCAGAGCGGCGGCCAGCCGGGCCAGTTCCTCAGCTATGGCGTCGGCGGCCGGGCGTTGGCCATGGGCGGCGCTTATTACGGTATCTCGGACGACGCTTCCGCCGCTTACTGGAACCCGGCCGGCCTGGCCCAGGTCCAGCGCAAGGAACTGACCACGATGCAGGCCACCCTCTTCCAGCAGACCAAGCTCACCTACTTAAGCTACGCCCACCCCACCAAGGGCGGATCCACCTTCGCCTTAAGCATGACCCAACTGGCCAACACCGGATTCGAGAAGGTGGACGTGATCTACAACCCGAACACGAACGAGCCCAAGACGGTCACCGCGAACGGATCCTTCAACGACGCTCAGCAGGCCATGTCCCTATCTTGGGCCAAGGGCGTGACCGAGACCATGCTCTTCGGCATGAGCGTCAAGCAGGTGACGCGCAAGCTGGCTGGTTCCTCGGACAACTTCAAGTCCCTGGACCTGGGCACGATGAAGACGATGGGGGCCTCCTATCGCCTCGGCCTCGGCATTCAGAACGTGTTCGCCATGCGCACCGGCGACACCGACGACAAGCTCCCCGTGACGATCAAGCTGGGCAATTCCCTGCGCCTCTTCAAGGAGCGTCTGACTCTCTCCGCCGATATCAATAAGGTCCTCAACGGCGATGTGGACATGCGCTTCGGCGGCGAGTACTGGATCGCGCGCTGGTTTGCCTTCCGTTTCGGATTGCTCGGCCTGCCCCGGATACAGGAGACCGACTTCGGCTTCGGGCTGAACTTCAAGAGCTTCAGCCTAGACATCGCGCAGGGCATACATGACCTCGGATCCAGCACGCGATTCTCCCTGTCCATCCGCTTCGGCCAGTCGCGCACCGACCGCTCGACCGGCCAGGTCAAGAACTTCATCAAGCAGGGCATGGAGGCGTTCCAGGAAGGCAATTTCGCGCTTGCGGCGCAGAAGTTCAACCAGGCCCAGGATGCGGCTCCAGGAAATAAGCAGGTCGCGACCATGATCGCGCGCCTAAACAACGTGACGGGCTTTCTTCCCCAGGCGACCGGCGGCGAGGAGTCCCAGACCTTCGTGCGCAAAGGCGCGATCGCCTACGTGGACGGCCGCGACCTCAAGGTCGCGGTCAACTCCCTGCGTTACGCCTTCAATAAGAATCCTCGCGACGAGAAGCTCCTGGGCCTGCTGAATATGATCGAGAAGGAGGCCGGCGTGGCCGACGTCACGCGCCGTCTCGAGGGACCGGAGCAGTTCACCTGGATCGACCAGAAGGTCTTCGACGCTCGCCAGGCGGTCTACGACGGCCACTACGATTCCGCCGTGCGTCGCTCCCAGGACGTCCTGGACCTTGAACCCAACAACGTGACCGCTCTTGAGATCATGGGCTCGGCCTTCTTCCTAATGGAGCAGAAGGACAAGGCCATGGCGGTCTGGCGGCGCGTGCTGGAGCTGGACCCCAGCAATCGCGCGGTGCGCGAGTTCATGCAGTCGGTCAGCCCGTGAGCCCTCTCTGTCTAGGAGTCTTTCCTGTCTTGATTTCGTAACAGTCTCCCCCTTACACTTAATAGGAATGCGTGCGTTCACCCTCGTGGCACTGTTCGCATGGCCGCCCTTCATCGGGGCGGCGGTCGCCGGCGTCGTCGCTCCCGACCTGGGACTGCTCCAAGAGCAGACGCGCATCAAGACGGAGTCGGAGTTGAAGATCCAGCGCGACGTTCTCGACCCCATCCTGGGCAAGGGGAGGAGCGCCTCCTTCGTGGACGTAGAGATGGAGGTGAAGGTCGAGAGCGAGGAGAAGACGAGTTCGGGCATGGGTCTGGCCGAGAAATACAAGGAGAAGGCCCCGGCGGTGCGCGGCGGCATGCAGACGACTTTCGTGCTCCCCGGCATCCCGAAGCCTAAGACCATCATCCAGGGTCCGCAGACACCGTTACGGCCGGAGCAGTCGCAGGCCCAGCAGGCCCAGCTGATCAAGGGTGTCCAGGAGGAGCGCTACGCGCTTAAGCCCGTCTTCAAACGCCTGCAGGTGACCGTGATGCACGATGACGGCGTGCTCAAGGAGAAGGCGCAGGTGGAGTTGGTGCGCACGCGCATCGTAGAAGCGATGGGCCAGTACAGATTGACCCCGGACCAGGTCGCCTTCCGGCCGACCAAGTTCGACAAGCCCCCCCTGATGGACTGGAGGGAGGACTTTAAGAAGCCGTCCGTCTATCTGCCCCTTCTTTATGCTCTGCTGTTCCTTCTTTTCCTGTCCTTTCTATTCGGCCCGCTGGCTCGATTCTTCCGCCAGTATATTGCCGCCCTTAAAGAAGAGAAGCCTCCGTCCGAGGTCTCCGTCGACTCGGAGAACGAGGGATTAAACGAGGGGCAGGGAGAAGGCGGTGAGGACCATATATCGAAGGGCGCACTCGACATCATGCTGGGGCGAAAGCCGCCGGAACTGCCGCCGCCGCCCGAGGAGGATGAAGCCATGAAGAAATTCGAGCCGTTCACCTACATCAACGAGGAGAACTTCAAGCGCCTCGGCAACCTTTTCCTCGTGCGTCAAGACGAGCCGTGGCTGATCTGTGTGGTGCTGAGCTACCTCAAGCCCGAGCTCGCCCGTGCGACTCTGACCTCCTTGCCCATCGAGCTCCAGGCCAAGGTCGCCATCGAAGCGCTTAAGCTTCGCCAAGTCACCCGAGAGCAACTCATGGCCATCGACGCCGACATCAAGGAGAGCGTGGACTTCGTCGTGGGCGGCATGGAGCGCCTCACCCGGATGCTTGACGAGGCCGACAGCCAGACGCGCTCCAATATTCTCGAATATTTCAAAAATGAAAAGCCCGAGGCGTATCAGCGCGTGCGCCTGTTTATTCTCATCTTCGAGGATATGGTCTCCTTCCCCGACCGAGACATGCAGACCATCGTGCGCGAGCTTAAGACCGAGACGATGGCCAAGGCCCTCCAGGGCGCTTCCCCCGATGTGGTCAACAAGTTCGTGAGCAATATGTCGGCGGGCGCCGCCTCCCTTCTCAAAGAATCCATCGAGTACGCTCAGGGCCTGACTGCGGCCCAAGTCGAGGAGGAGCGCACCAAGATCATGGAGGTCGTGAAGGCGCTCGAGAAGGAAGGTAAGGTCAACGTGCGCCAGAACCGTGCCGAGGCCTTCTCCGGTTTCCATGAGGAGGTCGCCAGCGAGCGAGGGGAACAATACGCACCCCGCACGCGCGCGGCCGAGCAGGCCGTGGCGCAACTGCTTGGCGGGCCGACCGCCGGGCCGGCCGCTGGGCCGGCCGCCGCGCCGGCCGCCGCGCCGGTCGCCGCGCCGGCGGTCGTCAACACGGCTCAGGCGCAGCAATATCTACAGGCCGGCATTCAGTCCCATGACGCGGGACAGTTCCCGGAGGCCGTTCAATATCTCGAGTACGCTATTTCCCAGGACGCGGCTCTGTGGCAGGCCCGGCAGTATCTGGGGAACTGCTATGTGCAACTGGGGCGCACGACGGAAGCCATCGCCCAGTTCGAGCAGGTCCTCGCGTTCAATCCTGATCCGGGACTGCGGCAGTGGGTGGACGGCATGAAGACACAGACGGCTTGACGAGACGACTCAGGAGAGACAACCATGGCGCCTGAAGATCAGATTCCGCCGCCCCTGCCGCCTTCGGCCGGGCGGCCTCCGGTACCGCCGCCGCTGCCCGGCGCCGTCAAGCTGCCCGTGGCTCCGAAGCTGCCCGGGCGGCCGCCACTGCCCGGGATGGGACAGATCGTTCCCCCGCTGCCCGGCGCTCGGGGCGCGCCGCCGCCGGCGCCTCCCTCCGGCTTTGGCGCGCAGGCGCGCGAGGCGGAGAAGGAGTCCGAGTCCAAGCTTGAGAAGGTCAAGGATGAGTACGAGAAGCGGATGTCCCAGCTGGAGCGGCGCCTTCAGGATGAACGCGAGAAGACGCTTGTCAACCAGATCAAGAGCCAGGAGGAGCAGGTCACGGCCGCCAAGGTCGAGGTCAGCCTAAAGGAACTTCAGGACCGGCTCCGTCGCGATCGTCGCGATCAGGACCAGGAGGAAGCGAAGGCCAAGCTCGAGAAGCGCGCCGAGGAGTTGGAGACGCGCCTGGCGCAGGAGCGAGAGACCTGGGTCGTCACCCTCAAGAACCAGCTTGCCGCCCGCGAGGGGCAGGATAAGGAGGTCGAAGTCCACTTTGCCATGCGCATCCAGGAGATGGAGCGCCGCTGGCTGGAAGAGAAGGCCAATTGGCAGCGGGTCGCCATGGCCAAGGACGAGGAGATCCGCACCCTGCGTTCCCTGGCCGAGAAGCTCAAGGGCGCCGACACGGAGCTGTCGAAGATCTCCATGGAAAAGAAGATCCTCGATGAGAGGGTGACCGAGCTTTCGAAAGATCGAGCCGAGGCCTTGGCGCGCCTGCATAACGCCTCCGAGAGGGAGAATGAGTCCATCCAAATCAAGGCCGAACTTCTGCTTTCTCGCCAGCAGGCGGCGATGATCCAGGAGAGGCTCGAGCGCGATCTGGCGTCCCTGCGTTCCAGCGCTCGCGAACGCGAGGAGCGTCTGCTTGCCGACCAGGAGCGCCTCCAGCGCGATCTGGCCACGGTCAAACAGCGCTTCGATGCCGAGAAGGACTCCGAGTTGCGCCGCGTGAAGGTCGAGAATGAGGCCGACCTGGCCCGGCACAAGGAGGCAGCGGAGCGCGCCAACGCCGAGCTTCAGCGCCTGCGCGCAGTCTGCGGGGCGCTCGAACAACAGGCCGCGTCATCCGTCGCCCAAATCAATGAACTTAAGAGTTCATCGGAGGAATTGAATAAGACCCAGGAATACTATAAGGCGGAGTTCGTGGTGCTCCAGCGCAAGTGGGTGGAGCGCGAGAAGGAGGTTCGTGCCGAGGTCGCGGAGCAGTCCCTTCAAAAGTGCGTCGAGAAGGACGCCGAGTTGCGGCGCGTGAAGATTGAGTATGAGGCCGACCTGGCCCGGCACAAGGAGGCAGCGGAGCGCGCCGGCGTCGAGCTTCAGCGCCTGCGCGCAGTCTGCGGGGCGCTCGAACGGCAGGGCGCGTCCTCCCGCGCCCAACTCGATAAGCTCAAGCGTTCGTCGGCCGAATGGGAGAAGACCCAGGAGCGCTACAAGGCGGAGTTCGTGGTGCTCCAGCGCAAATGGGTGGAGCGCGAGAAGGAGATCCGCGCCGAGGCCGCGGAGAAGTCCCTGCAGATGCTCGAATCCGAGAAGACCCGGCTCAAGATCATGGCGCAGGCCGAGATCAATGCGCGCGCGGCGAAGATCTCCGACCAACTGCGCAAGGAAACCGAATCCGCGAAGAGCCGACTCGAGGGAGATCTGCGCGTGGAGCTCGAAGGCGAGTTCCAGATCCGGCTCCAGGAACTGAAGGTCGAGAGAGAGGCGGTCCGGACGCAGCTCGAAAATGAAATCTCGCGCCTGCGGCGGGAGTCGGCCCAGAAGGAGGCGGCTTGGTCCGAAAGACTGCTCGCCAAGGAATCCGAGGTCATCGCCTCCCGGACCTGCGCAGACGAGGCTGCGAGGCGTCTGTCTCTTGAGGAGGAGTCTCGCCAGGCCGCAGACCGCAGGGCTTTCGAACTCGAAAAGTCGGTCCAGGACGCCCGGGAGCAGGGGACGGTCCTACAGAACTCCCTGCGGGCATTGCGGCAGCGACTAGAGGAAGCGGAGGCGGGCACGGGACGTCTCGAGCGCGAGAAGACGGAGTTCGAACGTCTGTTCAGCGCGCAGTCGGCCCAGGCGCAGTGTGTTCAGGAGTCTCTGGAGCAGGCACGAACCCAGCTGGCGCGCGAGTCGCAAAGCGCCAAGATCGCGCAGAACGCGCTCGACCAAGCGGAGAAATCACTTGGCTCCCTACGACAGGAACTGATCCTTAATACGCAGGCGCAGAAAACCGAGTTCGAACGGGCTCTTGCCCAGAAGGATCAAGAGATCTTGCAGCTGATCGCGCAGGCGCGGGAGCTCCAACTCGGGCGCGAGCGGCTCGCGGCGGAGGCCGCGGGCAAGGCGCGAGAACAGGCGCAATCGAGCGCCTCGGACCTGCCGGAGCAGGGGGGCTCATGATTACGCTTCATAAGCTGAACGGCGCGGAGATCGTGGTCAACGCGGAGCTCATCGAGACCCTTGAGCCAGGGCCTCAGACCGTGGTGCATCTTGCGACCGGCAACAAGGTCCTCGTGGCGGAGAAAGCTGACGAGGTCGTGTCGAAAGTGGTGGAATACAGGAAAGCCGTCAACGCGTTGGGCAAGGCCGTCAACCCGATCGCGGGCTACGAGCGCGGTTAGGCGCAGGAGAAGAACCCCTCATGGACATCGCAACCATCGCCGGCATCTTCGTTTTTCTGGGGCTGACCGTCGCGTCGATCTACATAGGAGAAGGAGTGGCCGGCTTCAAGCCATTCCTGAACCTGGAGGCCCTGCTCATGGTCATGGGCGGGACCTTGTGCGCGACTCTGGTCAACTACCCGCTCTCCCAGGTCATCGGCGTGGGCAAGATCATCAAGAAGACCCTCCTGTCCCACGGCGAGGACAACTCGGACATCGTCGTGACCTTTGTCAACCTTGCGCAGAAGGCCAAGAAGGAGGGCTTTCTGTCCCTGCAGAGCGACATCAAGAACATCAAGAACGACTTCCTGCGCCGCGGCGTCCAGTTGGTCGTGGACGGCGCCGACCACGAATTCATCCGCAACATGCTCGAGACCGAGATTGGCTTCATCCGCGAGCGCCACAAGGGCGGCCAGGAGATACTCAACGCGATGGGCACCTATTCGCCCGCCTTCGGCATCATCGGCACCGTGCTGGGCATGATCTTGATGCTCTCCTCGATCGATGACGTCGCCGCGGTGCCGCGCCGCATGGCCCTGGCCCTGGCCGCCGCCTTCTACGGTCTAGGCTCGGGCTACCTCCTGTTCCTGCCGATGGGAGGCAAGCTGCGCCGCCGTTCGGAGGAGGAACTTCTGATCAAGGAGATCGTCATTCGCGGCGTCCTGCTCCTACAGAGCGGCGCCACGCCTTCGGTCGTGGAGGCGAACCTCAAGGCTTACCTGGCGCCTTCGGATCGGATCATCTTCAAGGGGGCGATTGCCCCGCCCCCCGCTGGAGGCGGGACCGCCTAAGGTCCGCCTATGCCCTTACGCGCTCCGCGGGGCTTCATCGACGAGTCGGACCCCAAGGTCTGTCAGATCGGCCATCCGGCTCCGCCCTGGCTCGTCAACTACGCCGACCTCATGACGGAGTTGGTCTGCTTCTTCGTCATCCTCTACGCCCTCTCCGCGGCCCTGAACAAGGACGTTCAAAAAGCCTCGAAGGACGTCAAGGAGATGATGGACAAGGGCGAGCTCAAGGGCGAGGTTAAGATCGACAAGGACGGCCTGAAGATCAGCATCGAGGAGCAGGGCATGGCCGGCTTTTTCGAGAGCGGCGCGGCGGAGCCGACCAAGGAGATGGATTCGAAGTTGATCCTGCTGGTTCCCTCCCTGCGCAAGCTGACCGAGGACCACGAACTCCTCGTCGAGGGGCACACGGACAACCAGGGCATCCACAACGCCTACTTCGACTCCAACTGGGAACTCTCCACCGCGCGCGCCACCAGCGTGGCGCGTCTGCTCATCGAGAAATACGGCATCCCCGGCGGCCACGTCGGCGCGGTGGGCTATAGCGACACGAGGCCGATCGTCGTCAACGATACGCCGGAAAATCGCACGAGAAACCGCCGCGTGGTCTTCTTCATCAAGAGCGCCTCCATCGGCAAGAAGGCAGCCGCGACCAAAGGGGGCGAGGGCAAGCCCGGTGCGGCCGCCGCGCCGCCCGCCCCGGCGGCCGGGGTCCCAGTCGAGCCGGCGCCTCAGGCGGCGCCGAAAAGCGGGTGATCAAATGATAGAATACATCGTGAGCCGCCGCCTCATCTTTATCGTGATCCTGACAGCGTTTGCGGTCGCCTGCGGGCCTTCGAACAAGAACGTCGTGGTCGAGGACTTCGCCGAAGGCCGCGTGGTGGACTTGGCCATCACCGAGAAACTCACGGGCAACACGGAGTTCCTCCTTTTCTCGATGCCCAAGAAGACGCAGTTCCTGGACGGCTATGTCCAGGGCGTGATCACGGACTACAAGGACAACCCCATCCAGGGCGTGGTCGTGCGCGCGGTCGCCAGCGGCGAGAGTTCGGAGGAGGAGGGGGAGGCTCGTCCTTCCGGGTTTGCGACCAGTTCTTTCGACCCGGGCGTATCCGACACTAACGGCTTCTACCGCATCCGCTTCAGCCTGCCCATCTTGAGCAGGAAGGTGGATGTCCGCGGGCGCATGCTCTATAACCCGGGCTGGGAGCAGGAACGCGACAACCTGGGCAAGGCCTACGAGCCCCAGACCAAGCAGAGCCAGTTTCGCCTCTACTACGACCGCAAGAACGGTCGCATCATCTTCTCCGAGGGCGTGCGCAAGACCGTCGTGGCCGCCGTGACCGCCAAAGGCGTTCCGAAGTCCGTGCCCCTGCCCGGGGTCAAGCCCCCCGAAGAGGCCAAGCCCGCCGTGGACGCCGAGAAGGAGAAGACCTCGGGCAAGGGAGACGACGACCTTTTCAAGGGGTTCGGCTTCGGCCAATGACCTATCTCGACCACAACGCAACCACCCCGATCCGCCCCGAGGTCGTGGACGCGATGCTCCCCTGGCTGCGCGACGGCTACGGCAACCCGAGTTCCGTCTACGCCCTGGGCCAGAGCGCCCGCGCCGCCGTCGAGAACGCGCGCGAGCGAGTCGCCGCGCTTGTCGGCGCGCGGGACTCCTCCGAGATCGTCTTCACCTCCGGCGGCTCCGAGTCCGACGTGCTCGCCATCGCGGGCGGCGCCTGGCAGGCTCATGACGAGTCGAAGGGCAAGCGCCGCAAGGTCGTGACGAGCTGCATCGAGCACGACGCGGTCCGCCTGCTGTCCTCCCAGCTCCGGCGCCGCGGCTTCGAGGTGGCGCAGGCGGGCTGCGGCTCGGACGGCGTCGTCCTCGCCTCCGAGTTGGCGGGCAGAGTCGACGACGCCGCCGCCGTCGTCAGCCTCATGCACGCCAACAACGAGACCGGCGTCCTCCAGCCCGTGACGCAGGCTGCGGCCGCCGCGCGCGCGCGCGGAGCGCTCAGCCACACCGACGCCGTCCAGTCCCTCGGTAAGCTCGCCGTCGACGTCAAGGCCCTGGGCGTGGACCTCCTCTCCCTCTCCGGACACAAGATCAACGCCCCCAAGGGAGTGGGCGCGCTCTTCGTCCGCCGCGGCGTGCGCCTCTCGCCGATTGTGACCGGTCACCAGGAGAAGAACCGCCGCGGCGGCACCGAGAACGTGGCCTCCATCGTGGCCCTCGGCCTGGCCTGCGAATTGGCCGCGCGGGAACTCTCCGAGGCCTCGGCCCGCGCGCTGGCCCTGCGCAAGCGCCTGGAAGCGGGGGTCCTTCTCATCCGAGGATCCCGGCTCAACGGGCACCCCGAGAATCGTCTTCCCACCACCGCGCACTTCAGCTTCGAGGGGATCGACGGCCACCACCTCGTGGTGGCCCTGGACCTGGAGGGCGTCTGCATCTCGAGCGGTCCCGCCTGTTCCTCGGGGGCTTCGACCCCCTCGCACGTCCTCGCCGCCATGGGCGTGGGCCCGAAACTGGCCGTCGGTTCCATCCGCGTCTCGGTCGGCTGGGGCACGAGCGATGCCGACGTCGACCGCTTTCTCGCGACGCTGCCCAGCGCCGTCGAGCGCCTGAGAGAGATCGAGGGCGTTGCGCAGGGAAGTCACGCGGCGAGGAGAGCCGCGTGACCCGGGTCCTGGCGGCGATGAGCGGCGGCGTGGACAGTTCCGTGGCCGCCGCCCTCCTCGTCGCGCGCGGCCATGAGGTCGTGGGAGTGACGATGAAGCTCCTGCCGCGCGCCGAGACGGGCTTCGGCTGTTGCGGTTCTCCCGCCGATGTGGAGGACGCCAAGCGCGTCTGCGACCGCCTCGGCATCTCCCATTACACGGCCGACATGTCCGAACTCTTCGAGTCCAAGGTCATCCGGCCCTTCGTGGAGGCATGGCTGTCCGCGCGCACGCCGAACCCCTGCGTCGAGTGCAACCGCTCGATCAAGTTCGGCCGCCTCCTGGGGCTCGCCGAGGCCTGGGGCTGCGACACGGTCGCCACCGGCCACTACGCGCGCGTGGAAGATGGACGCCTGCTCAAGGCCGCGGATCGAGACAAAGACCAGACCTATTTCCTGTACTCCCTGACCGCGCGGGAACTCCCGCGCGTCGACTTCCCCATCGGCGCCCTGTCCAAGTTCGAGGTCCGCGAGAAGGCGCGCGCTCTGGGACTGCGCGTGGCGGACAAGGCCGAGAGCCAGGAGACCTGCTTCGTGCCCGCCCGCGACGTGCGCGGCTTCGTGGCCTCCCGCCCCGAGTCCGCAGGGGCGGCGGCTCTGCGCCCGGGAGAGATCCGCGATACCTCCGGCCGCGTGCGGGGCAGGCACTCCGGCCTGGCATCCTATACCGTCGGTCAGCGCAAGGGGCTGAGGCTCTCATCCTCCGAGCCTCTCTATGTCGTGCGCCTGGAGGCCGGGGAGAACGCACTGGTCGTCGGGGCGCAAGACGAGATATTCTCGGCCGGATTCGTCGCCGACGCCGTCACCTGGACCGGCGTTGCGCCCGAGGCAACGCGCCGAGCCGAGGTCCGCGTGCGTCACCGGCATCCGCCGGCTCCGGCGGAGCTGATTCCGCGCGCGGATGGAGCCGTCTCGGTCTTCTTCGATTCTCCCCAGCGCGCTCCCGCGCCCGGGCAGGCGGCGGTGTTCTATGACGGCGACGAGGTGCTGGGCGGCGGGACCATCATCAACGGAGGTGCGTCATGAGAAGGATCCGGGCACTGGCCATTTTAGCGGCGTCGATCTCCGGCTGCGCGGGCCTTTTTGCCAAGGACGAGGCCGCAGCCGATTTCGACAAGGAGACGAACGCCGTCGAGGCTCGCATCAAGGAGGACCGGGTGCGCTCCGCCCTCGGCCGTTTTGAGGAGTCCATCGCCGACTTCTACAAGACCGAGAAGCGCATTCCCGAGAGGCTCGACCAACTGGTGCCTAAATATCTCGCCGAGGTTCCGTCCTTGGACCTTCCGGTCTGCGGGAGGGAGACGGAGAAGGTCCAGATCTACCCGGCGGATATCCTCCGCGGCGGCCAGGTGGACGGCTCCATGCTTAAGGGCACCGGCCGCTGGGGTTACGTCTACAATGATCACCAGGTCATCGTCTTCGTGGATTGCCTGAAGGACTCCTCGCACGGCATCCCCTGGTATCAGGAGCGGGGCGTCTTCTAGCCGTCCGGCGCCTACTTCGGCGGATGGCTGGTAAACCAGTCCGCGGCCAAGAGCGCCACCGTCTCGAGCGCGCCGGGCTCTTGGAAGAGATGCGTCGCTCCGGGGACGATCGCGAGTCGGTGCTCCGCGTTCAGGGCGCGGGCGGCCTCCTCGTTCATGGCGATGACCGGGGTGTCATTTCCCCCGACGATCAGCAGCGTCGGGGCCTTCACCCGGGGCAGCGCCTCCAGAGCCAGGTCGGGGCGGCCTCCGCGCGAGACCACGGCGAAGATCTCGTTTGGACGCGAGGCCGCGGCCGTCAAGGCCGCCGCCGCCCCCGTGCTGGCGCCGAAATAACCGAGGGCCAGAGGGCGGGTCTTCTCCCGGCTTTTCAGCCAATCCGAGACTCCCTCGAGGCGCCGCGCCAGGAACGGGATGTCGAAGCGCAGAGCGGCCGTCGCCGAGTCCGACGCCTCCTCCTCCGGCGTGAGGAGGTCGATGAGCAGGGTGGCCAGCCCCGCCTGATCCAGGGCTTCGGCCACGAAGCGGTTTCGCGGGCTCAGGCGGCTGCTGCCGCTGCCATGCGCGAAGAGCACAAGCGCCCCCGCTTGCGGCGGCAGGCGCATGTCTCCCGTCAGGTCTGCGCCCCCCGTCAGGATCGTCACGCGCATCGGTGGCGTCTTCACTCCGGTCATGAGTTCAGGGCTCCCTGGTAGGCTTTGTCGCAACGGAAATACCCCGGAAGGGAAGGGCCTTAGTCGGTCGCGTAGTGCCTGCGAAAGGCGGCTTCGTCGGTTTCGGGGCAGGACCCGGCGGCGCGGCGGGCCAGGTGGGAGGCGAAGGCCGCTCCCAAGTGGGCCAGGGCGTGGAGCCGGCGCAGGCGGGGGCGGGCGCGCAGGAAGCGCTTCAAGGCCGGCGCGGGCTGGGGCCAGGGGGGGATCGCCGCGACCGGACGGCCGTCGAGCGTCGTCAGTTGCGTCGTCCCGTGCGCGGCCGCACCGAGCTTGCGGCAGGCCGCGTCGGTCGCGGCCTCCGCCATCAGCCGGTAGTCGGACATCTTGCCGCCGCCGATGGTGAGCAGTCCGGGGATGCCGTCGCGGAGTTCGTGGTCGAAGACCTCGAAATCGCGCGAGAGGAGATTCTCGGCGCCGGGCTGACCCAGGATGGGGCGAGAGCCCACGATGGTAGCGTCATGATGCCGCGGCCAGCGCGGGAAGTAGCGCCGGACCGAGCGCGTCAGGTAAGCGATCTCGTCGTCGGTGGTGCGCGCCTCGTCCGGGTCGTCCGGTCCGGGCAGGTCGGTCGGGCCCACCCAGGTTCCGAGCGGGGAGGGCACGACGAAGATGCAGCGGGAGCGGTCCTCGGCTTCCAGGAGCAGGCCGACCGGGCTCAAAGCCTGGTCGCGGTAAACGAGGTGGGTCCCCTTCATGAGGCGCAGAGGCAGGCTGGCTCCGGCCAGGCGCGCGACCTTGTCCACCCAGGGCCCGGCCGCGTTGACTGTGACCCGGCCGCGCAGGTTCCGGCCTCCGGCGCGCACGCCGATGACGCGCGCGCCCGCGCGCAGGACGGCCTCGGCGGGCGCGCCCAGCAGGATCTGGGCGCCGGCGGCCTTCGCCGACTCCAGGGTGCGCCGGGCCAGGTCTTCGGCGTCCACCCACCACTCATCGAAAGAGAGGGCGCCGATCAATCCCTCGGTCTTGATCCCGGGCACGAGCCGCGCGCAGGTCTCGGCGGATAGACGCAGATGCCGCCTCCCGTGCTTCATCGGTTGGAAACGGTCGTATTCCTCGAGGAGAGTCTCCACGGTCTCGAGCCCTCGCGCGTGGTCGCGGTACACGGGCCAGACGATGGGCAGACGCGTCAGAAGGTCGCCGGCCGTGCGCACGATATGCCCGCAATCCCAGCAAGTTTCGTGCGTGGTCAAACGGTCGTAGAGAAGGTAGCGCATGCCGCCGTGGATGAGGTGGGTGGAGGCGGCGGTGGTCCCGCAGCCGGGAGCGCCGCGCTCGACGAGGGCGACGGTGAGTCCGCGCAGGGCGGCGTCGCGCGCCACGCCCGCGCCCGTCACGCCGCCGCCGACGACGATGACGTCGAAGGGCGCGCTCATCAGCGACAGTGTAGGCTTCCCATCGCGCCCCGTCAAGGAGCGTCCGGACAGGGAAATGATAGAATCCGCCGATGTCTCGGCCGCGGCTCTATTTCCTGGCGTTGCTCGCATCCGTCTTGACGTTCGCCGGGTCCTGGTCCTTGAGGAAGCTTCTCGATGGCCTGCCGCCCATCCAGGCGCTGGAGGAGTACAGCCCGTCGCTGACCACCCGGGTCTATGACATGAAGGGCGGAGTGATCGCCGAGTTCTCCATCGAGAAGCGCGCGCTCCTGCCTCTCTCGAAGATCCCCGTCGATCTCCAGAACGCCGTCATCGCGGTCGAGGACGACAACTTCTTCAAGCACTGGGGCATCTCGCCTAAGGGCATGGTGCGCTCGGCGGTGCGCAATTTCGTGGCCCGGCGCGTGGTCCAGGGCGCTTCAACCATCACCCAGCAGTTGGCCAAGCAGATATTCCTCAAGCCCGAGCGCAAGGTTTCCCGCAAGATCCGCGAGGTCCTGCTGGCGTTCGAGATCGAGGTGAACTTCTCCAAGACCGAGATCCTACAGCTCTACCTCAACCAGGTCTATTTCGGCGAAGGGGCCTACGGCGTCCAGGCCGCGGCGCGCAACTATTTCGGAAAGGAAGTCTCGGAGATGACGCTGGCCGACTGCGCGCTCCTGGCCGGTCTCGTGCGCGCGCCCCGCGCCAACTCGCCCTTCTTCCGCTCCGAGAACGCGCGCAAGCGCCGCGCCGTCGTCCTCCAGCGCATGCTGGACGAGGGTCTGATCACTGCCGCGGAGCGCGACGCGGCCAACGCCCAGCCCGTCCCGGTCTCCAAGCCCCTGGGTTTCGACACCCAGGCGCCTTACTTCGTGGAGCACATCCGCCGGCGCCTCGAGCAGAAGTACGGCACGGCCGCAGTCTGGCGCGGGGGCCTCAAAATCTACACCACCCTGGACCTGGAGGCGCAGAAGAAGGCCGAAGAGGTGATGCAGAAGGCGCTGGAGGAGTTCGACGTCAAAGCGCAAGCCGAGCATGAGAAGAAGATCCAGGAGCTCCAGGCCGGCGGCGAGCCCCTGCCGCCCGAGGTCTCCACGGCGCCGCTCTCCAATATCCAGGGCGCTTTCACCCTCATGGACGTCAAGAGCGGGGCCGTCCGCGCCATGATCGGCGGCCGCGACTCGCACTTCAACCGCGTGACCCAGGCTAAGCGCCAGCCCGGCTCCACCTTCAAACCCTTCGTCTGGGCCGCGGCGCTCAACTCCGGCATGACCGCGGCGAGCCTGGTCGATGACGCGCCTCTGGCGTTCTATTTCGACGGCCGGGACTGGCGCCTCCTGGAAGGGGCGACAGACCAGTATTCCATCAACCTGGCCACCCAGCCCTTCGCCGCCTCGCCCGACTTCAAGATATGGGTCCCGAACAATTTCGACGGCAAGTTCCTGGGCCGCATCACCCTGCGCATGGCCCTGGCCCACTCGCGGAACATCTCCTCGATCAACCTCATCACCCAGGTCGGCCCCCCGATGGTCGTCGAGATCGCCCATCGCGCCGGCATTCGTTCGGACTTGGAGCCCGCGCCCGCCCTGGGCCTGGGCGCTTCCGTCGTCACGCCTCTCGAGATGACCAACGCCTTCGCCGCCTTCGCCAACGGCGGCATCGCGGTCACGCCCTACACCGTCGAGCGCGTCGAGGACTCCAGCGGCCGCGTGCTGGAGGGTCACCTGCCCTCCGACCGCGAGGCTATGTCGCCCCAGTTGGCCTACCTTACCGTCAACATGATGAAGGCCGTCGTGCAGAACGGCACGGGCACGTACGCCCGCAAGCTCAACCGCCCTCTCGCGGGCAAGACCGGCACCTCCAACGACAACCGCGACCTGTGGTTTATCGGCGTCACTCCGGATCTGGCGGCGGGCGCTTGGATGGGCTATGACGATTTCTCGTCGCTGGGCCGAAAGGACTGGACGGGAGGCTCGACCGTCCTGCCGTGGTGGACCGCCGTCATGGAGGATGTTCTCAAAGACGCGCCCAAGAGGGATTTCCCGGCGCCTCCCGGGATCGTCTTCGCGGCCATCGACTCCGAGACGGGGCTCCTCTTCGGCCCGAACTGCCAAAAAAAGAACAAGCTCCTCGAGGCTTTCGCGGCCGGGACCGAGCCTAAACGCTATTGCGACATCGACCATGCGCAGCCGGTCTCCCAACAGATGGAATCGGAGCCCGCGGCCGGCGCGACCGGCTCCGTATTGCCGTCGGCGGCCGGTGAGACGCCGCCGCCTCTTCCCAGCGAGGATGAGATCGAGGGCAAGCCGGCCCCCGCTGAGAGCGAGGAGTCGGCGGGACTCGAATGAACTTCCGGCGATCCGGCGACGAGGATGAGGGCGGTCTGAGCCTGCGCGGGGGACTTCTCGTCGGGGCGGCGGCGGTGGCCATGATCGGGGCATGGATATGGCTGGCTCACCCCGGCGATGAGACGATCTCCTCCCAGGGCTTCAACATGGGCATCGGCGGCCCCGCCCCGGCGCGGCCGCGGGACCTTCCCGCCGGCGCCGCGCCGGCTTTGACCCCGCGCGAGTCGGGAGACGTTTTGGCTATGATCCGCCGGGAGCCCTTGCCCGGCAACATCGAGCATTCCCCGTCCGGGCCCTCAGTCGATCCGGGATTCCTGACCAAGACGACTCCCCCTGCCGCGGCCGGAGCGGCCACGCCCCCCTCCGCGCCCCGCTCCGCTCCGCCGGAGGCGGATAGGCACGCGCTGGCGGCGGCGGGGATTCCTACCGATGCCAAGGGCCTGTCAAATCTCGGCGCCCAGAAGGGTCTGCTCTCGGCCGTGACCGCGAAGCTCCTCGATCACCCCGCGATCCTCAAGGCCGTCTTCAACAATAAGCTCGTCGTGGACGCCTTCATGAGCCGCGACGTCTCGCTCCGGAACTGCTCGGATTCCGGCGCGCTCAAGAGCTATCTTTCCGACCCCAACTCCGCCGGCATGACTAAGGTCTTCCCGGTCCTCCAGGCGGCGCTCTCGAACCCGGCCTCGGCTGCGGCCTTGGCGGGAACGGAGATGGCCAAACGGGTGACCGAGTGTCCGTCCGTGCGGGCTATGGCCAAGGATCCTTCGGCCTTCATGGCCGTGGCCGTTTCCAATCCGAAGGCGCTCCAACTACTCGCCGATCCGCGCCTGGCCCAGTCCTTGGCGGCTCATTCTGAGGCCTCGTCTTTGCTGAGCGGGGTGACCGCGTCGATGGGCGGGGCCGCCCCTCAGAGGTAGACCCGCCTCAGGTGGCGCGCCGCCGTGCGGCGCACCGGCAGGGTCACCACGTCGCCGGCCTTCGCGTCTGGGGCGTCGGTGGCGTCCACTAGGACGTGCGTGATCCCGCAGCGGCCCACGAAGGGCAAGCGCATGCCCCGGCACATGCCCCAGTACTGGAAGCCTCCACCGAAGCCGATGAGGCGCTCGGCCGGTTCCATGGTGAGGCCGTCGGCGTAGCCGACCGGCAGAGTGGCGATCCTCATCCGCTTCGCGGCCACGTACTCGCTGGCGTAGCCGATGGAAGTTCCTTTACGCATCTCCCGAAGGGAGATGATGCGCGCGCAGAAGCGCCACGGGTTCTTGAGCGGAGCCGGCCGCGACTTCGAGGGGTTGATGCCGTAGAGCAGGTTGCCCGCGCAGGCCATATCGAATCGGTGGTGGGGAAAGTCCACGAAGACCGAACTGTTGGCCGCGTGGACGACGAGCCCGGGGTCCTTTTTTTTATAGGGCGCGGCCAGGCGGCGGAAGGCGCCGAGCTTCTCCTCGGCCTCGACCGCGTTCTTTCCCGGCACATAGTCGATGTGGGTGGAGAGTCCCTCCACGCGCACGCGCGGCAGGCGCGACAGCGACATCATCAGCGCGTGCAGTGCGCGGGGCGCGACGCCCCAGCGGCCCAGGCCCGAGTCGACGTCGACGTGCACCCCGACGCGGCGTCCACCGGCCGCGGCCTGCAGGGCGCGGGCCTGCTCCGCCGCGTCCACGGTGGCGGTGACCCGCAGGCGAGCCGCTTCGCCCGCCTGCTCCGGAAGGATGGGGGCGAGCAGGAGGATGGGCGCGCGCAGGCCGGCCTTGCGCAGGACGGAGGCTTCGCAGAGGTCCCGCACGCCGAGTCCGCAGGCGCCCGCCTTCAGCGCCGCGTGCGAGACCTCGACGGCGCCGTGGCCGTAGGCGTCGGCCTTGACCACGGCCAGCAGCCTCGCCGCGCCTTCCAGGCGGGAGACGACCCAGCGCGCGTTCTGCGCCACGGCCGAGAGGTCGATCTCCACCCACTTCAGATCCTTCGGTTCGGACATATCTGGATTATCCAATTTAAATGGATAGAATAGACACGTGGCGGTCATGAAGATGGGCACGCGCGGTTCGCCTCTGGCCTTGGCGCAATCCGGCCAGGCGGCCCGCCGGCTCGAGGCGCTCAACCGCGGGCTCGTCATCGAGACCGTCGTCGTCAAGACGAGCGGCGATCTCTTCGGCGCGCCCCCGCCGGAGCAGGCGAAGAACCTTCCCCAGGGCGCCAAGGGCCTCTGGGTCAAGGAGATCGAGGAGGCCCTTCTCGACGGGAGCATCGACTTCGCGGCTCACAGCGCCAAGGACCTGCCCGCCCTCTTGGCTCCCGGGCTGTCCGTGGCGGCCTACCCCGAGCGCGAGGACCCGCGCGACGCGCTGGTTGCCCGGGAGGGACTGGCCTGGGCGGTCCTGAAGGCGGGCATGAAGGTCGCGACCTCGTCGCTGCGTCGCCGGCTCATGCTCTCCGCCGCCGTGCCGGGCGTCCAACTCCAAGCCCTGCGAGGCAACGTGGACACGCGCCTGCGCAAGCTGCGCGAGGGCGAGTTCGACGCCATGGTCATCGCCGTCGCGGGCCTCAAGCGCCTCGGCCGCGGCGAGGTTCGCCACGAGCCCCTCGACCCCTCCGTGATGCTTCCCTCTCCCGCGCAGGGCTCGCTCGCCCTGGAGGTTCGTTCCGACCGCACGGACGTAGCCCGAATCGTCGGCGCCCTCGACCACCCGGCCACCCGGCTCTGCGTCGAGTTCGAGCGCGGCTTTTTGGGCGCGGTGGGCGGCGGCTGCGGCTCGCCGGTCGGCGCCTTCGCCCTCCCGCGGGGCGGCGGCGTGTTCCTCGAATGTTTCTTCGCCCGAGAGGGCGAGACGGCGGGCCGGCGCGTTCGCGGCCTCTGCGCGGATCCCGCCCGCCGCGAAGCCTTCGTCGCCGAGTTGGCCGCCCAAGCCCGCAAGGCATGACCGGGCGCGTGCTCGGCGCTCCCGGTTGCGGGGCGCGAGCCTTCCTCGCGCGGCGCATCCTCGCCGGTCGCGCGCCCGTCGGTCTCGAACCCCCCCGGGGACCCCTCGTCCTGGTCCTGCCGGACGCCGACGCCGTCGAGGACGTCGCCGACGCCGTCAAGGCGCTCCTGCCCCTCTTCGCGGGGCAGGCGGAGGTCTGCGCCGTCTTCGGCGACGACCCGCGCGAGCGCCTGGCGTCCTTGGAACTCCTGCGGGTCGGCGCGCGTTTGGCTCTGGCCACCGCCGAGGGCCTCGCCGCGCCCGCGCACCCGCCGTCCGACTTCTCCGCGCGCACGGTGCGCTTTCGCTGCGGCGACCGAAGTCCGCGCGACAGCACCATCGAAGCGCTCGCCGCCGCCGGATATCAGCGCGTGGATTTCGTCGAGAGCCCCGGCGAATACGCGGTGCGCGGCGCGGTCCTGGACTTTCACGCCCTGGAGCCGGCCGTCGCCTACCGCGTGCTCTACGATGAGGACCGGATCGCCTCGATTAGGCCCTTCGATCCCTTGTCGCAGGAGCCCGAGGCGGTGGTCGCCCTGGCGGTCGCGACCCCCGCGGAGGAGCCGGCCCAAGGGGGGCGCGTCGCGGACTGGCTCCGGGACGGGGCCCTCTGGCTCGTCTGCGAAGGCGTCGAGGTTCCGGTCCCCGAGGGCGCGCGCGTCCTGACTCTCGGCGGCCTCGTCGAGAGCGGCTCGGGCGATGCGGACTTCGGGGCTCGTCCCATCGGGCCTTTCGCCTGCGATCCGCGCAACGCCTGGGTCGAGATGCGCCGCGACGCCGAGGCGGGCCGCCGGGTCGTCCTCTTCAGCCTCAACGCGGGCGAGGACGCCCGCCTGCAGGAGCTCTTGGCCGCGGAGCTGCCCCACGGCGCGGCCCAGTTCCTGATCGGCCCCCTGCGCGAGGGCTTCCGGCTCGAGACCGAGGGCTTGGCGCTGTACACGACCTCCCAGATCTTCGAGCGCGATTGGCGCGGGGTCAGCCGTTGGAAGCGCTTCGCGGCCAAGGGCGCGCAGACCGTGCGCTGGCGCGAATTGCGCCAGGGAGACTACGTCGTCCATCAGGAATACGGCGTGGCGCGCTACTCGGGCATGGAGCCCGTTTCGGTGCCGGGCCATGGCGCGCAGGACTGCGTGAAGCTCGAGTTTCGCGGCTCGGATCGGCTGTACGTGCCGCTCACCGAGTTCGACCGCATCCAGAAATACGCGGGAGTGGAGGGCAAACGCCCGCGCCTGTCCAGCCTCGACACCCGCACCTGGGAGGAGGTCAAGCGGCAGGTCGTCGAGGGCGCGCGGGAGCTGGCCGAGGAACTCCTCAAGCTCCAGGCCAAGAGGAAGACGTGCGTCGGGCATGCCTTCGCGTCGGAGGGCATGATGGAGCGCGAGTTCGCGGCCTCCTTCCCCTTCGAGCCGACCGAGGACCAGGCCCGCGCCATCCGCGAGACGCTGGAGGACATGACGTCTCCGCGCCCCATGGACCGCCTCGTCGTCGGAGACGTGGGCTTCGGCAAGACCGAGGTCGCCATGCGCGCGGCCTTCAAGTGCGTGATGGGCCTTAAGCAGTGCGCCGTCCTCGCCCCCACGACCGTGCTCGCCGACCAGCACTTGCGCACCTTCACCAAGCGCATGGCGGGCTTCCCGGTCAAGCTCGCGATCATGACCCGCTTCCAGACCAAGGCGGAGCAGAACCGGACCCTGGCCGAGCTCAAGGCGGGCAAGGTGGACGTCGTGATCGGGACCGCGCGGCTCCTGCAGAAGGACGTGCGCTTCCACGACCTGGGCCTGGTGGTCGTCGACGAAGAGCACCGTTTCGGCGTGGCGGACAAGGAACGCCTCAAGAAGGTCCGCATCAACGCCGACATCCTGTCGCTGTCGGCCACGCCCATCCCGCGCTCCCTCCACCAGGCGATGACGGGACTGCGCGGCATCTCGCTGATACAGACCGCGCCGACGGGCCGCCAGCCGATCGTGACCCGGGTGGGGCCCTGGGATGAGCGCGTGGTTTCGACGGCGCTCGCCGAGGAACTCGCGCGCGGCGGCCAGGCCTACTACGTGCACAACCGCGTGCGCTCCATGGCCGACGCCCTGGAGACCGTCCAGCGCCTCTGCGGCGGCGCGCGGGTGGCCATGGTCCACGGCCGGATGCGCCCGCGCGAGATCGAGGCGGCCATGTGGGACTTCGCCCAGCGCAAGTCCGACGTGCTGTTGGCCTCCACCATCATCGAGTCGGGCCTCGACATCCCGACGGTGAACACCCTGCTCGTCGAGGACGCCCAGGACTTCGGCCTGGCCCAGCTCTATCAACTGCGCGGACGCATCGGCCGCGAACGCCAGCGCGCCTACTGCTGGCTCTTCCATCCGCCGCAAAGCGCCCTCAAGGACCTTCCCGAGGACGCGCGCAAGCGCCTGGAGGCGCTCAAGGAGTTCGGCTCGCTCGGCGCGGGAATCAAGCTTGCGATGCGGGATCTCGAGATCCGCGGAGCCGGGGACCTCCTCGGCGCCAAGCAGCACGGCTTCATGAACGCCGTCGGCGCGGATTACTACTCCCAGATATTGGAGAGCGAGATCGCGCGCCTGCGCGGCCAGGCCCCCGAGGACGACCGCGCCGTCTCCATCGACTTGCGTTTGCCGGCCTACATTCCCCAGGACTATCTGCCCGGGGAGATCGAAAGATTGAAAGTCTACAAGCGGGCGCTCAAGGCCGCTCCTGGAGAGGCCGAGTTGATTCTCGAGGAATTGGAGCGGCTGTCCGGGCCGGCGCCGCAGGCGGTGCGCAATCTCTTCGAGCTGATCTGCCTGCGCGCCGCCGCTCGGCGCGCGAAGATCGAGTCCATCGTGGAGTTGGAGAAGGCCGTGGAGATCCGGTTCCGGACGGACGCGCCGCCGTCGCCGCAAGCGCTGGCCCGCTGGATGCAGGCCTTCGCCGGCCGCATCGCCTTCGTGCCCGACTCGATGGAAGGCGACGCGGTCAGATTGTCCCTCGACGACCGCGCCGCCGCGCAGGCCGTGCGGGAGTTCCTCGCCGCATGAGCGTCTTTCATCTCGGAAATGATAAGATGGATCCGGTGAAAAAAGCCCTCTTTTTGGCGTCGTTGCTGCTTCTGGCCGCCTGCCGCGCGGAGAAGGACGCCGTGCTGGCTCGCGTCGGCAAGCTCAAGATCACGCAGTCCGAGTTCCAGCGCAAGATCGGCGAGGTCTCCCAGGGTTATCAGGATTATGTCCTGACCCCGAGCGGCCGCCGTCAATTCCTAGACGTGCTCGTGCGCGAGAAACTGGTGCTGGTCGCGGCCCAGCAGTCCGACGTGCCCCGTTCCGCGGACTTCCGCGCCCGGCTCGAGCAGCTGCGTCGCGACGAGGAGGCTCGGGTGCGCGAGGGCGGAGAGGCCCTGCTCACCATGATGTGGCTCGAGGACCTGCGCAAGCGAGGCTCCATCCACCCCTCCGATGATGAGGTTCGCGCCTATATGACGAAGTATCCCGACGAGGTGGAGATACGACACATCCTGCTCGCTTCTCCCGAGAAGGCCGAGACGGTCGCCAAGCTCCTGCGCGGCGGAGCCAATTTCGCCAAGGTGGCGCAGAAGGAATCTTTGGACGCGGCCACCGCGTCGTCGGGAGGCCGCTTCCCGCCGTTGCTCTACGGAGAGATTCTCCCGGAGTTGGAGGAGGTCGTCTTGCGCATGCGCCAGGGAGAGATCGGGGGCCCGCTGAAGAGCAAGTTCGGCTACCACGTCCTGCGCAAGGACACCGAGCGCAAGCTCTCCTACGACAAAGAAGAGTCGCGCGAGCGGGTCGCGCGCCTGCTCGAGAAGCAGAAGTTGGACCGCTACCTTCAGCAAGTCCAGGAGAAGTTCCCGGTGGAGGTCATCGATGAACAGTTCAAATAGGGGCGAACGCGTCGCGGCGGTCCTGCTCATGCTGGCCGCGGCGTGCGGCACGGCGGCCGCCGCCGCCAAGACCAAGATGGAGGACACCGTCGCCGTCGTCAACGGGACCCCCATCCTCCTCAGCGAGTACCAGAAAGAGGCGTCCACCGCCCTCGACTACTGGTCCAAGACCAACCCCGCGGCCATGGCCGATCCCGTCAACGCGCGCAAGATCCGCGAGAACACGCTGGAGGAGCTGATCACCCGCGAATTGCTCGTCCAAGAGGGCCAGAAGCTGAAGCTGAAGGTCCGCGAGCGCGAAATCGAGAATGCCGTCGACGAGATCAAGGCGCGTTTCAAGAAGGACGAGACCGGCCGCCTTCTCACCGAAGCGCAGGCCGACGAGACCTTCCAACGGCAACTCCAGAACGAGGGACTGGACTTCGGCCGCTTCCGCGAGCGCCTGTCGCGCCAGATCCTGGCGCGCAAGGTCATCGACGAGCAGGTCAAGGCCCGGACCGCGCCTGCCGCCGAGAAGGAGGTCCGGGACTATTTCGAGAAGATCAAGTCCTACATCGCGTCCAAGAGCACCGAGGCGCCCAAGGGGTTGGACGAGGAGGAAGGGCTGGCCCTGCGCGAGGCGGCCGCCCAGGTCAAGACCATGAGCTCGGAGCGGGTGCGCGTCTACCGCATTCTCATCCGGGTCTCCGCGTCCGCCACCGACAACGAGCGCAAGCGAGCGCTCAAGACCGCCGCGGAGATCAAGAGGCGTCTCGACGGCGGCGAGGAATTCACCAAGGTCGCCAAGGAGGAGTCCGAGGAACCGGAAAGCGCGGCGCGAGGCGGAGACATCGGCTACGTCCTGCGCGGCGTCGCGCCGCCCGAGTTGGAGAAGGCCGTCTTCTCCATGGGCGTCGGCGAAATCAGCGCTCCGATTGCGACCGAGGTCGGCTACCACATCGTCCGCGTGACCGAGAAGCGCGCGGACGAGACGCCGGACTTCGACCGCTTCAAGGACGATCTGGCCAATTTCCTCGGCAACGTGTCCTTTCAGAAGCGCCTGGAGTCTTTCGTGCAGGGCTTGCGCGAGAAGTCGGTCATTGAGCGCCATCTCCCGACGACCCCTTAAGACCCTCGCCTTCACCTGCGGCGATCCCGCGGGCGTAGGGCCTCAGACGGTCATCGCCGCTCTGCGCGCCCGCGCCCTGCCCGCGGACGTGGCTCCGGTCTTGGTGGGCGAGAGCTCCGTCTGGCGCCGCGCCGGCTGGCGTTCCACCGACGGCCCCATCCGGGACACCTCGCTGGGCCTCAAGCCGCCTCCTCCGGGCGTGGCGGGCGCCGTCGGCGGACGCCTCTCCGCCGCCGCCTTCGAAGAAGCCCTGAGGCTCGTCGCCCAAGGGCTCGCGGCGGGGATCGTCACCGCGCCCATCTCCAAGGAGTCTTGGGCCGCGGCGGGCTATCCTTGGCGCGACCATACGCAGCGTTTGGAGGCCTGCGGGCAGGACGGCGCGGAGATGGTTCTCGGCGTGCCGTCGCGCGGGCTCTGGTGCGCGTTGGCGACGCGCCATTTGTCTCTCAAGGAGGCGGTCCGCCGCGTCGGCGCGCGAGAGATTTCGTCGGCCGCGCGCGCTCTGGCCTCGGCCCTGCGGCGGCTGGGCAAACCGCGCCCGCGCCTGGCCCTCTGCGCGCTGAACCCTCACGGCGGCGAGCAGGGGCTCATCGGCCGCGAGGAGGGGGAGAGGCTGGCTCCCGCGGCCGCGGCCCTGCGCCGCCGGGGACTGCTCCTCGACGGGCCCCTGCCCGCGGATTCGGCCTGGCGCCTGCACTGCGAAGGCGCCTACGACGGGCTGGTCTGTCTTTACCACGACCAGGCCCTGATTCCGCTGAAGGTCGCGGGCGGACTGGGGGGGGTCAATTGGACGATGGGCCCGCCCTTCGTGCGCGTGTCCGCCGCTCACGGCGCGGCCTGGGACGCGGCCCGTTTCGGGGTGGCGGATGCCTCCGGGATGATCGAGGCCGCGCGTCTGGCGGCGCGGCTGCTCAGTCTTTGACGGCGCAGCCCTTGGCCTTCAGCTTGCGGGCGAGGATGGACCGATTCCATTGACAAATCAAGGGGCGGGGGGATACACTGCCGAGATGAGCCGCGTCCCGCGCGCCCTTGCGTTGCTCCTGCTGTTTTGCGCCTCTTTTGCCTGCGTGGAAGAGGGGAATGCGGGTGCAGACGCCGGCAAAGCGGCAGCCGCCGCCCCGGCGCAGGAGGCGGAGCGCTCCGCGCTCTTCGCCAAGGAGGCGGCCGACGCCCTGCGCGCGCAGGACTATCCCGCCGCCTATCAACAGGCCTCGCGCGCCATCGAGCTCAACGCGCGGAACGCCCAGGCGCTCAACTATCGCGCCGTGGCGCTGATCCATCTCAATCGCCATCAAGAGGCCGTGCAGGACGCCGGCGCGGCGCTCATTCTCGCGCCGGGCAACGCGGCCATCCTGCAGACGCGCTCTCAAGCGTTATCCCATCAAGGAAAGTACCAGGAAGGCCTCATGGATGCGGACGCGACGCTCCAGCGCGACGCGGCCAACGCCTTCGCCTATGAGAGCAAGGCCTTCGCCCTGGCCGGGCTCCATGAGAATTCGGCCGCGCTCGAGGCCCTGCGCAGCGCCGCCGGGATCGATCCTCGTTTCCAGGGGCGCCTGGAGCGGGCGTTGCAGTTGCCCCAGGACACAGACCTGACCCTCCTCTTCGATGACGGAGCGGCCGCCCCCGCTCAGGGCTTGAGTCCGAGACGCTTCGCGCGCCTGGCCGTGTTGACCGCGGTCGGGGGACTTCTCATCGCCCTCGCGGTCCTGCACATCGCGTCGGCCTCCTGGCGCGACCAGGTGCGCATGACCGTGCGCAGGGCGCTCGCACCCGCGGCCGACTCCGGGAACGCGCCGGCTCCGGGGGACGCCTTCTGGACCCAGTATGAGTTGGTCAAGGAGATCGGCCTGGGCGGGATGGGCGTCGTCTACGACGCCCGGGATCGCGCTCTCGAGCGCCGTGTGGCGGTCAAGAAGATGCGCGACGAGATCCGCCTGGACCCGCAGGAACGCCGGAGCTTCGTGCGCGAGGCCCGTCTCGTGGCCCAGCTTCACCACCCGGGGATCGCGGACATCTACGGCATCGTCGAGGACGGCCCCGATATCTATCTGGTCTTCGAGTTCGTCGAGGGGCGCACACTCCAGGACGCGCTGAAGTCCTCGGGGCCTTTGGAATTGACGCGGGCGCGGGCCATCCTCAAGGAGATGGCCGCCGCCGTCGAGCACGCCCACGAGCGCGGCGTCATCCACCGCGATCTCAAGCCCTCGAACGTGATGCTGACGCCCGAAGGCCGCGTGAAGGTCATGGACTTCGGCGTGGCGCGCCAGGCCAAGGACACGCTGGCCAAGCTCTCCGGCGCCGACACCGTCGCGGGCACCCCGTCCTACATGGCGCCCGAGCAGGAGCAAGGCGCCGCGCGCAGGGAGTCCGACGTTTACGCCCTGGGCGTATGCCTTTATGAGATGCTGACCGGTTCTCTTCCTTTCTCCGGCAGCGGCGCGGTCATGCTCCTTAATAAGCTCACCGGCAAGCACATCCCGCCCACCCAGCGGGCCCCCTGCCTGCCGCAGGCGTTGGACTTGCTCATGGCCGTCGCCCTGGCCCCCGACCCCGACCAGCGCTACAAGACTCCGGCCGAACTAGTCGCGGCCCTCGAAATCATTCCCGTCGCGCGCGCCTGAGCCGCGCGGGGCCGATGGGTAAAAGCGCGGTAAAAGCAACTCGTTTGCCTTGACAACTTCCGGGGGTCCCCTTACACTTGCGGATATGAGCCCCCTCTGCCTTCCCGCCTTCCTGCTGTCAGCCGTTCTCTGCGCGCCGTCCTTGGGGGGCCACGACCATCATGGCGCGCCCATCGCCGCGCAGGACCAGGTGCCGGTGGAGGAGGCCCGGAGGCGGTGGCGCGCGGATGTCGAAAGTTTAAGCAAGCAGCATCCCTGGGGGGAGCGCTACTTCACTCAGATTCTCGACAAGCTGGAAGCGCGCCTTCAGAGGCAGGGGATCGCCACGGTCAACCGCGGAGAAATCGATATGGTCGGCGGCATGATCGAGCTTGAGATCGAGAAGCGCCGGCAGGAACGCGGGGCCAAGCTCCTCCCCGAGGACCAGCGCGCCGAGGCGCTGGCCCGCATCGAGGCGTCCTACAACGAGAAGATGAATAAATTCCCCGGCGGCAAGGTCATGGACGATCTCCATTCCGCCATCCACGACGCCTCCCGATTATTCCATCGCGGCCCCAGGCCCAATCCGGACATCCCGAGCGGTCTGCCCAGCGGCGGCCATCTCGACCACATGGCAGGCCAGTCGCCCGATGACCCGGATGTCGCGCGCCTGCAGGCTCAGCAGAAGCTGGCTTCCGGAGACCTCTCCGGGGCCCTGAAGGCCGCCGTGCGCGCCGTGGACCTGGGCGGCGGAGCCGAGGCGCTGGCCACGCGCGGCGATATCCTGTACCGGATGGGGGACTATCAGAAGGCGAACGATGACGCGCGCGCGGCTCTGCGACTGGACCCGGGCAACGCCGAGGCGATGTCTCTTGCCCATGCGACCGATGGGCGGGCCGGGGCCGCCGGCTCTTCGCCGGAACGTTTTTCCCTGGGGAGCGCCGCGTCCCGCGGGGAGGGCGGCTTTGCGCCGCGCGCCGGCCTTCCGGCGGGAGGAGATTCCTCGCGCCGTTCGGCCGAGCAGGCCGCGCGGCAGGGGGAGAACGCGTTCCGGTTGGGCGATAACGCGGGGGCGCTCTCCTATGCCAATCGCGGCCTCGAGCAGTCTCCGGGAGATCTTTATCTGTTGGCCCTGCGCGCCGCGATCTACTCGCGTCGGCGCGAGTACGACAAGGCGGAGGCGGACGCCAATCATGGGTTGGAGAAAGACTCCCAGAACCTGACGCTCCTGCGCGCCAAGGCCTTCGCCCAGAACCGGGGCAAGCGTTGGAAGGATGCCGTGGCGACTTCGAACCACCTGCTGGAGCTCAACCCCAACGACCCTTACGGCTACGCCTATCGCGCCCACGCTTACGCCGGTTTGGGCGAAAAGGACGCGATGATGGCCGACATCGAGCGCGCGGCCCGCTCCGATCCCCGGTTCGGCGACGCGGTCCGTCAAGCCGCCGGCCTCCAACTCCCTTCGGACGCCGATATTTTTTTCCTCTTTCCAGGAGAAACCGCGTCCGGCGCGACCGCGGCAGCCCCGGCCCCCTCGGGACGGGCCCGGAGTTTAGGTCTCCTGGCGGGAGCAAGCGCGCTCGGGGGACTTCTCCTCGCTTTAGGCCTGCTTCGGAGCGTGCTGGCGCCCCTCAAGGACCAAGTCGTCTCGGTCCTCACCCGGGTCACGCGCACCGGCCCTCAGGTGGGGGCGCTCCAGACGCCGGAACGGCTCCACGGATCCCTGCCGGGCCTAATCCGAGGGCAGTACGAGATTGCCCGCCAGATCGGCGCGGGCGGCATGGGCATGGTCTTCGAGGGCACGGACCGCTTCCTGGGCCGGCGCGTGGCCATCAAGAAGATGCGCGATGAGATCCGCCATGACGCGCGCGAGCGCGCCCGCTTCGTGACGGAGGCCAAGACCGTCGCGACCCTCCACCATCCCGGCATCGTGGACATCTACGCCATCGTCGAGGATGGAGAGGATATCTTCCTCGTCTTCGAGTATGTGGACGGCAAGACCGTGCACGAGTTGGTCCAGTCCCAAGGCGGTTTGGAGCCGGGCCAAGCCCTGCGCATCGTGCGCGAGGCGGCCTCCGCCCTGGAATACGCCCATTCGTGCGGGGTCATCCACCGCGATATGAAGCCCTCGAACGTGATGGTGGACTCCGCAGGTCGGGTCAAGGTCATGGACTTCGGCATCGCCCGAGCGGCCAAGGACGCCATGACCCGCTGCTCCGTCACCAGCACCGTCGTCGGCACCCCGCCCTACATGGCGCCCGAGCAGGAACAGGGACAGGTTCGCCGCGAGTCCGACGTCTACGCCCTGGCCGTTTGCGCTTACGAGATGCTGACCGGCAAGCTCCCCTTCATCGGCGTCGGCGCAGGCATGCTGCTCAACAAGATCAACATGAGCTACGTGCCGCCCGCGCGCCAGAAGCCGGGCTTGCCGCCGACCCTGGACGCGGTTTTCGAGCGGGCCTTCCAGGCCGATCCGGATAAACGCTATCGCACCCCGGCCGCTTTCTCGGCGGCCATAGAGTCCGCCGTTCCGACGTCCGCCCGCGCCTGAATTCCGAGAAGCCCTTGCCGACGGTCTCCAGGGCTGTTATACTCTTTGTGTCGGGGGTGAATCAGCTTCGACAGATGTCGTTGAGCCGAAGGTCGCAGGCCTGGGTTGGTCAGGGCCCAGTCAAAACCGGACCAAACAACAACTGCCAACACTCAGTTGGCTTGGGCCACTGCCTAACACGCAGTGAGCACACGCCGGTCCTCGACACCTGCTGGAGGGTCGCCGGCGTCAAGAGCAGGGTGCGGTCCTTCCCCGTGATCCCGTGGGCGGGGGGCCTAAGACCGAACGGGATTAGCCCGGGGAGCACGCGTCCGTCGGTTTTCCCCGGGCGAAATCAAGGACGGGCTAAGCCTGTAGTGACCCCGGTCGGCGCCGTTTGGACGCGGGTGCAAATCCCGCCACCTCCACCACTTTGATGGGCGACTCGCGCGCGGTCACCCTGCTGGGTTCGTACGGGCTCTTCGCGGGGCTGGCATTACTAGTCGTCGCCCGCCCCGAGTATGGGCCCGCTGCTTTCCCGGCATTCGGGCTCACTCTCCTCTGGTCCGACTTCCGTCGGGACGCGGAGTCCCCGGTCGTCCTCGCCTTCCTCTCTACCCTGGTCGGCGGCGTGCTCGTCGCCCGCGCGGTCGAGCCGGTCGTCCACTTGGCGCTGGGCCTCGCAATCGCGGGTCTATGGACGCTGGCCGCTGGCTTGGCCGTCCATCGCAGCCGCCAGAACGCCGACGAGCGCTCCCAACTCCTGGAGCAGATGTCCCTCCAGGACGCCATCCGCGACGACGACCGGGACCTGAGGTACTACCGCTCCTACGAGGAGACCGTGGGCTCGGAGACCCGCCTGCGCCGCGACATGGCGGACGCCGCCAAGAGCCTCTCGGGCACGCTCGACGCTGGGGAGGTCCAGACGCGGCTGATCTCGGTCCTGTCGGCGCGTTTTCCCGGCGCCCGCGTGGAGGTGACCGCCGGCGCGGCGCAAGACCCTCTCTTGTTGGCCGCCCAGCGCCGCCGCGGCCCAATCCTGATCAAGGACGCGCGCGCCGAGGCCCAGGTCGTTCCCGGGGCTCGTTTCGGCTCCGGCGTGGCCATCCCGATGAGGGTCATGCGTCACCCCGCGGGCTTCGTCAAGATCGAGAGCGACAAGGCCGGCGCCTTCGGCCCCGACGACGTCAAGGCGGCCGACCTTTTCACGACCATGGCCGTGCTCAGCCTCGAGAACATCCAACTCTACGAGAGCGTTCACCGCCAGGCGACGCACGACGCTCTGACCCAACTTTACAGCCACCGCGCCTTCCAGCAGCGCCTACAGGAGGAGATCCTGCGCTCGGGTCGCAGCCAGAGTCCCCTGTCTCTGATCATGTCCGACGTGGACCACTTTAAGATCTACAACGACCGCTACGGCCACCAGGCCGGGGACCTCCTGCTTAAAACCCTAGCCGGGATCCTGGCCTCCTTCGCGCGCCCCGTGGATTTCGTGGCCCGCTACGGCGGCGAGGAGTTCGCTCTCATCCTGCCGAACTTCGTGCGCTCCGAGGCGGTCCAATTGGCGGAACGCCTGCGCGCGCGCGTGGCCGAGGAGCCTTTCGTCTTCCAGGGTCAGCCCACATGCGCGACCATGAGCTTCGGCGTGGCGTCCTTCCCGCAGGACGCCACGACGGCTTCTCAGATCGTGCGCTCCGCCGACGAGCGGCTCTATCGCGCCAAGGGCGGGGGGCGCAACCAGGTGGTCGGATGAGGCCGGAGTTGTTCGAGGCGGGAGCGGCCCTAGTCCCGGGGGTTGCACTCTGGCTGTCCTATCCGCGGCGGTCCTGGGCCGCGGCGGTCTGCCTCGGCGCGTCACTGGCCGTGGGCGGGGCCTTCCTCGCCGCGTGTCCTTCGTCTTCCCGGTCGGGCGCGGCCATGGCCGCGGGCGCGGCCGTCCTCGGCACGATCCTAGCCTGGCGGCTCTGCCGTCGACGAGAGGCCGACTACGCGGCCGGGGCGGCGCGCCTCGAGGAGGTCCGCGTTCAGCGCGCCCGCTTCGGCTCGGAGTTGGCTCGCCTCAAGGAGAGAGGCCAGAGCGCCGAGCGCGAGCACCGCGAGACCATGGCCGTTTATGGCATGGTCAAGAGTCTGGCCGAGGCTCTGTCCTGGGAAGATGTCCGACCCCGCATCGAGGCCGCCATCGAACAGTACTTCGGAGCGGGCTCCGAGTACGCCGTCTATGTGTCAGGCCTGCGCGACGAGGGCGAGGTTCGCCCCCTGTGCCTGCGGGGATTGAAGTCCTCTCCGGGCTCGTCCTGGGCCACGCTGGGCCGCCTCCTCCAGGAACAGGGCGCGGCCCCCGCCGCGCCCAAGGTCTTCGAGCGGCCGGAGCGCGCCGTGGGGATGCCCATCCGCGAGGGCCAGGAACTGCTGGGCTACCTCTACGCGCGCGTGCCGGAGGCGGCCGCCTCGCAGGCGTGGCTGGTCAAGACCCAGGCCTTCGCCTCGGAGCTCATCGTGGCCTTCAAGCGCGTCAAGCTCTTCCAAGAGATGGAGCGCCTCTCCGAGTTGGACGGGCTGACGGGCGTGCGCCGCCGCGGCGCCTTCGACCGTCGCATCGCCGATGAGACCGTGCGCGCGAAGACCTTCAAGACCACTTTCGGGCTGATGCTCCTTGACATCGACCATTTCAAGAGCTTGAATGACCGCTACGGTCATCCGTTCGGCGACCAGGTCCTCAAGCGCATCGGCGCGGTGCTGGGCGCCACGGTCTACGACACCGACTTCGTGGCGCGCTACGGCGGCGAGGAGTTCGTGGTCCTCCTGCCGCGAGCCGAGTCCGAGGGAGCCCGGCGCAAGGCCGAGGCGATTCGGGACGCGATCGAGGCGGAGGTCTTCTCGATCGGCTTCGAGACCGTGCGCGTGACGGTCTCGATCGGTCTGGCGCACTTTCCGCGCGACGCGGCCACGCCGGAGGAACTGGTGGCGCAGGCCGACGGGGCCATGTACGCGGCGAAGTCCGGCGGACGCAATCGTGTCGTCGACTGCGAAGCCCTGCGCCGCCGTTAGCCGCATCCAAGGAGGATATCAATGGACGAGACGAGCCAGAACCCCGCTCCCCCGCCCGAGGCGCACGCCGCCGGTCCTCGGAGGGTCAAGCGCCGTCTGATCACAGCGCTCCTGGCCCTGCACGCCGCCGCTCTACTGGCGGCCGGAGCCCTGGTCATGCGGGCCAAGTCGGAGTCCCCGAGGCTGGACGGCGAGAAAACCAAGGCCCTCCTGAACCTCACACCCTATGACACCGTGGGGTGGGTCGCCATCCGCGGCCCCATCATGGCCTCCGACTCGAGCAAGCCGTGGGGTCACGGCGCGGAGCAGTGGTCTCGGCGCATCGAACAACTCGCCGAGACGAAGGGCGTCAAGGCCATCGTCTTGGACATCAACTCCCCGGGCGGCTCCGTCGGCGCGGTCCAGGAGATATATTCCCGCATCCTGCGAGTCAAGAAGGAGAAGAAGATCCCCTTCATCGCCCTCTTCGGCGACGTGGCGGCCTCGGGGGGGTACTACATCGCCTCGGCCTGCGACAAGATCGTGGCCCATCCCGGAACGATTACGGGCTCCATCGGAGTCATCTTCTCGGTCTCCAACATGGAGGGGATATTCGCGAAGATAGGTTACAAGATGGACCCCATCAAATCCGGCAAGCACAAGGACATCGGCTCGCCCGCGCGAGCGATGACCATCGAGGAGCGCAAGATCCTCCAGGACCTCATCGACGACGCCTACGGCCAGTTCGTCCAGGCGGTCGCCGACGGCCGCAAGATGACAGTGGAGGAGGTCAAGCCTCTGGCCGACGGCCGCATCTACTCCGGCAAGCAGGCGCTGGCCAACAGGCTTGTCGACCAAATCGGAGACTCCAAGGACGCTCTCATGCTCGCGGCCAAGCTGGGCGGCATCAAGGATGCGAAGCCGCGCGTGCGACGCGACGGCGAGAAATTCAGCGACCTCCTGGAGCTCCTCGAGTCCCGCGCGCGCCTCGTCCTGGGCGTGGGGCCTGTCAGCTTCCCCCTGTCCGGCGCCCTATCCGCGCACGGCATGATGTACCTCTGGTCGGGGTGGTGAGATGGACGTCCTGGAACTCCTCTATGATTATTTCGAGGACCGCGCCCGCGCGACGGCCCTCATACGCCGGCACCGGCCCTTCGTCCTGGGCCTGCTGGGCGCGCTGGCCGGAGGCTCCAGCCTCTTCTTCGCCGAGGCCCTGTCGGGGAAACTGACGCTGCTCTCCTTCTCCTGGCCTTCGTTCCTGCTGGCGCTGATGTGGCAGCTCACGATGCTTTTCTTCACGACCGCGCTCCTGCACCTCATCTTGGACCTGACCGGCGCGCGCGGCGGCGCGAGCGCGCTTTTCGTTCACTTGGGGCTTTCCGAACTGGCATGGCTGGCCGCCGTGCCCGCCGTCCTCATCGCCCAGATCCTGGCCCCGCGTTCGCCCTGGCCCGTGCGCCTGACCTTCCTGGGCATCGGCCTGTGGTCCTGGGCCCTCAAGGCGCGGGCGATGCGCGATGAGTACGCCGTCGGCGAGGCCCGGGCCTGGGTCACGTTGGGACTGCCCTACCTCGCGCTGGCGGCGCTGGCCGCCGTCACGACGACCCTGGCGCTGGCGGCCCTCCTGGTCAGGGCCTACTCCTCGTGAGTCCCAAGGAGCCGATTCCCGAGCGCTGGGAAGGCCTGCCCGTCGTGAACTCCGCGCGCATGCGCGCGCTCGATTTCGACGCGACCGCGCGCTTCTCCATCCCGGCCGCCGACCTCATGGAGAACGCCGGGCGCGCCGTGGCCAGGGAGACCCTCGCCTTCTTCAAGGAGCGCGGCGTCGAGCCGGCCCAGGCCAAGATCGTCATCTGCTGCGGGCGCGGGGCCAACGGCGGAGACGGTCTGGTCGCCGCGCGGTTCCTGCGCGAGGCGGGTGCGGGCGTGCTCGTCTTTCTTTGCCCGAGCAAGAAGGACGCGGGCTACCCCGAGCTCGTGCGCCTGAACCTCCAGAAGGCGTCCGCGGCGGGCGTCGAGCGGCGCGAGACCGGGCCCGAGTCGGGCCTGGCCGCGGCCCTGGCGTCTTGCGACGCGGTCCTCGACGCGCTCCTGGGCACCGGGTCCAGCGGCAAGCCCGCCGGCGCCATCCACCATATGATCCAAGAGATCAACCGCTCCAAGAAGCCCGTCGTGGCCGTGGACCTGCCCACGGGCCTTCATCCCGACACCGGCTACCATAGCGGAGCCTATCTCACCGCCGACCTGACGCTGGCCCTGGGCCTGCCGAAGAAGGGGCTCTTGGCCCCGCACGCCAAGCGCTTCGTGGGGACGCTCAAGGTCCTCGACATCGGCTACCCGCCCGAACTCATCGAGGAGATCGCTCCCAAGTGAGGCGCGCCGCCCTCGCCGCCCTCGCCCTGTTTGCGGCCTGCGGCCGCCCGAAGGGACCGTACGCCGTTTTCGAGACCTCCAAGGGACGCATCGTCGCGCGGCTTTATGCGTCCCGGGCGCCGAAGACGGTGGAGCACATGAGGGCGCTTGCCGAGGGGACCAAGCCCTGGAAGGATCCGAAGACGGGCCAAGCCGTCCTGCGCCCCCTCTACGACGGCACCGTCTTCCACCGCGTCGTGCCCGGCTTCATGATCCAAGGCGGCGACCCCGCCGGCACCGGCGAGGGCGACCCGGCCGCGCCGGCGCCCGACGAACCGAAGGGTTCCAAGTTCGACCGCGCGGGTCTGCTCGCCATGGCCAGTTGGGGGGCCGGGACCTCCCAGACGCAGTTCTTCATCACCTTGGGGCCGGCTCCCGATCTGGACGGCAAGTACACGCTCTTTGGCGAGGTGGTGGAGGGTCTGGATGTTGTTAAGTCCATCGCCGCCGTCCCGCGCGACACTGAGACCGGCAATGACCGTCCTTTCGACCCGCCGGTCCTCAAGCGCCTGCGGGTCGTCCCGTAGCATTCGATAGGAGGTCGTTTTATGTCGATGCAGAAGCTGTCATGGGACCAAAGCTACAGCGTGGGGGTCGCGGAACTCGACTCGCATCATCAAGAACTCTTCAAGCTCCTGAATCATTTTCTCGATCTGGCCGGCAAGGACTACAAGTCCGAGGTCGTGACCGAAGCTCTCACCAAGATGACTCAGTACGCTTGCCTTCATCTCGACCGGGAGGAGGAACTCCTGCGCGAGCATGGCTACCCGAATTTCGCCGGACACAAGGAACAGCATGCGCGGTACAAGGCGAAGACGGTGGAGCTCTGCATGGGATTGATGGCGGGGAAGTCCGATACCCCCGCCGAGATCGGCTCGTTTCTGCGAGACTGGTGGAACGGCCATGTGCTCAAGAACGACATGGAGTATAAGTCATTCCTCAACGAGAAAGGAGTGAGGTGACGCGACTTACGCGCGGCCCGTCGCAGATCTGACCTTCGCCGCGATCTCGGCCAGACGCCCCTTGACGCCCGGAGCGCGCTTCTCCAGCAACGGCATGACCTCGCGGCGCACCCAGTTTCGCGCGAACCGGGGCTCGCGGTTGCTGAGGTCTTCGCGCGACTTAAGCCCATGGACCGAGAGGTAGGTCCGGACCTCCGCGCGCGTCAGAGGCAGGAGAGGCCGGATGAGTTCCACCCCGGGTCTTAGGGCGCGCCGCGGCGCGATCCCTCCGAGGCCTTCGAGGCTGGTGCCGCGCAGGAGATGGAGGATGACAGTCTCGGCTTGGTCATCGAGTTGATGGCCCGTGGCGACCGCCGAAAAGCGCCCGCGGCGCGCGCGCAAAGAGAGCAGGCGATATCGTTCCTTGCGGCCCGCTTCCTCGAGCCCGAGTCCCCTCGCCTTCGCCCGGGCCTTCACATCCGCATGGACCACCGAGACCGGCAGACCCAGCCGCGCGCCCAGTCCCACCACGCAGGCCGCGTCGCGGTCGGCGGCGCGCCCGCGCAGGCCGTGATGGACGTGGAGCAGGCGGACCGTCAGGCTCTTCTTGCGGGCCTGGACCGAGAGCCAGTGCGCCAGGCACACCGAGTCCGGGCCGCCGGAGACCGCGGCCAGGACGCGTCCCCCCGGGGAGAGCAGGGCGTGGGTCTTCTCGAATGAAACCAGCTTCGACCAGATCCGGGCGGCGAATTCCTTGCGCCTCATCTTGGGTAATGTGCCTCTTAACGTTGGGAGGAAACAAGGGGGGCGACGCGCCCGCGTGCGGGCGCGAACTTGCTACACTCGCCCACATGACGCTCAGTCTCGTGGCGCTGGCCGTGCTGACGGCCGCCCCCGCGCCCGCCGCGGCGGATTCGCGCAGCGAGGAGGCCGTGCGCGAGTCGGTGCTGCGCCTGGCCGCCGGCGACGTGCCGGGATCGCTCACGCAGGCCCAGGCCGCGGTCGCGGCCGACCCGCGCAGCACGAAAGCGCTCCAGCAACTCGCCCGCGCGGCGGGAGCGGCGCTCGATTTCCCGGCGGCGGAGCAGGCCGCCGCCCGCGCCATGGAGATCGACGGCCCTACCCCGGCGCTCCTTTGCCTGCGCTCCGAGGCGAGGGCCGGCAACGGCGATTACGCGGGAGCCCTAGCGGACGCGGAGCAGGCCGCCTCGATCAATCCGGCCAGCGCGAAGTCGGTCATGCGCCGCGCGGCGGCCAAGGAAGGCCTGGGCCGTCCTGCCGAGGAGTCCTTGGCCGACTACCGGCGGGCGGCCGAGTTGGACCCCGCCTACGCGCCGATGCGCGACGAGGCCCTCTTGCGTCTGGCGCCCGCGAGGCGTCCGCGCGGCGGGCTGGCCGGGCTGGCCCTCCTGGCGGTTTCAGGCGCGGCGGGCTGGGCCTGGGCGCGCCTGCGGCGCGCTCCCGAGCCCGAAGCGTGCGTCCCGGCGGCACGGCTGGTCTTGCCGGGGACGGGACGCTTGGAGCCGCGGCAGGCGCTGCGCGCCCTCGCGTCGGCGGCCGCGCAGGCCGAGGGGCCCGAGGATTCCTTCGTGCTGGCCCAGGACCTCTACGAGCGCCTGACCGGGCGCCGGCCTGCGCCGGGCGGCGGCGCGGCGGAACTTCCGACGGCCATGGACGCTTTCTTCGAGAGGGCCCTCAACTGCGATCCGCAGCGGCGCTTCCGCAGCGGCGTCGAGCTTCTCGGCGCTTTCCGCAGCATTGTCGAACCGCCGATCGACTGATTTTTGATACGATTCGAATCCAGCGTCCTTCCGTAACGATTCTTGACGCCCGCCGACGGGAATTGATAATCTCGACCGACAGGAGACTCTATGGCAAAGAAAGTCCTCGTGATCGATGACGAGCCGGAAATGATCAACCTCGTCAAGTACACCTTGGCCGAGGCGGGCTTCGAGGTCCATTCCTGCGACAGCGGGCGCGAGGCCTGGGATGATATCATCAAGATCAAGCCCGACGTCCTAATACTCGACGTCATGCTTCCCGGCATCGACGGCTATTCGCTCCAGCTCAAGATCGCCGGGGACCCCGCGACCAAGACCATGCCCATCGTGGTCCTGACCGCGCTCGAGCCCGCCCGGACGCTCTTCCAGAAGTTTCCTCAGGTGGTCGGCTTCATTACGAAACCCTTCAAGCCCGAGGATCTGCTGCAAGCCGTCCAAAGCGCGGCCGAGCGCAGCGGCGGCTCTTAAGCCGTCCGCGGGCCCTCGCTCCATGTCCGATCAACCCTCCTACGACGCGATCGTAGTCGGGGCCGGCCCGGCCGGCCTGTCCGCCGCGATCGTGATGGCCCGCGCGGGCCTGAAAGTCGTCGTCCTCGAGCGGGGAGAGTATCCCGGCGCCAAGAACGTCCAGGGCGCGGTGCTGTACTCGAAGATGCTGCACGAGATCGTGCCCGAGTTCTGGAAGGGGGCCGATGCGCCCGTCGAGCGCCCGATCCTGGAGCAGAAGACCTGCATCATGACCGAGGACTCCTGCCTCACGGTCGGCTATAAATCCCAGAAATTCCTGGAAGGCATTCCGAACTGCTACACGATTATCCGCGTCCATTTCGACCAGTGGTACGCCAAGAAGGCCGAGGAGGCCGGCGCCGAGATATTCTGCGGCGTGATGGTCAGCGACGTGGTCAAGCAGGACGGACGGATCGCCGGCATCAAGACCTCCGACGGCGACGAACTGACCGCCCGCGTGGTCATCGCGTGCGACGGCGTCAACTCCATTATCGCGCAGAAGGCCGGCTTCCGCGCCGAGTTGAAGTCCTCCGAGGTCGCGCTCGGCGCCAAGGAGGTCATCGCTTTGGCCCCCGGCGTCATCGAGGACCGCTTCCAGCTCAATCCCGGCGAGGGGGCCACGATGGAGATGTTCGGCTCGATCTCGCTCGGAATGCTCGGCTACGCGTTCCTCTACACGAACCGGGAGTCGCTGTCGCTCGGCGTCGGCTGCAAGCTTTCCGACTACCAGAAGAAGGGACTGCGTCCCTGCGACCATCTCGAACACGTCAAGCAGCATCCGCTGGTCAAGAAGCTGATCTCCGGCGGCAAGCTGCTCGAGTACTCCGCGCATCTGATCCCCGAAGGCGGTTACAAGTCCATGCCTCCCTTGGCGGCCGACGGCTTCCTGGTCGCGGGCGACGCGGCGCAGATGACCAACCCCGCCTACCGCGAGGGCTCGAACCTCGCGATGACCGCGGGCAGGCTCGCCGGCGAGACCGTCATCGAGGCCAAGAAGAAGGGCGACTTTACGCAGGCGGCGCTCTCGGCGTACAAGAACAAGCTCGAGGCGTCCTACGTGCTCCGCGACATGGAGGACATCATGGACCTCGAGGAGCACGTGGAAAACTCCCCGGGCTTCCTCGAGTTCTATCCGAAGCTGGCCTGCGAGCTGGCGCACCTGCGCTTCTCGGCCGACGGCGCGCCCAAACGCGACCATTGGAAGAAGGCGATCGGCATGATCGGCCGGCGCGGTTTCCTGCGCGTCGCCAAGGACCTGTTTCCCTTGAGAAAGGTGGCCATCTAAATGGATATCAAGATCGAGACGACCGTCGAGGCCAAGCTCGGCACTTTGGAGTGGAAGAGGCAGCCGGATGCGAACATCCTGCTGCGCGATGCGGGCGCGTCCGCCCCCTGCGCGACCAAGTGCGCGGCCAAGACCTGCACCACGGTCTGCCCGGCCAAGGTCTACGAGTGGGAGGGCGCCCACGGCAAGATCGTCGTCAACTACGAGAACTGCATCGAATGCGGCGCCTGCCGCATGCTTTGCCCCTTCGACAACATCAACTGCGAGTGGCCCGGCGGCGGCATGGGCGTCAAGTACAAGTACGGCTGAGCGCCGGCTCGAGCCCGCTCAGCGCTTGGGTTGGTGAGGGTGGCGCCCGTGGTTGTCGTGATGCCCGTGGTCGCCGTGCTTGGAAGATTTTTTAGCCTTATGGCACGCGTAGTGGTGGCGGCAGAGCAGATAGACGACCGTGCACGCGGCCGCGATGACGCCGGCCAGCATGACCAGCGCCAGCAAGGAGTTGATGTCCTTTAATTCACGAGGCATCAGCGCGATGTTCATTTCAGGTCCCTCACGGTGAGCAGACCCGAGTTCTCGTCATAGTCGAACAGCTTGCCGTAGCGCGCCCAGCGCACGAGGGTCTTGAAGACCTTCTCCGAGTTCTCGTGCGGCACCCGCAGGGCGATGGTCTCGAGCACGTCCGCGCGGTCGACGGCGCGGTTCTCTCGACGCAAGGCGTAGTCGTGGACCTCGCGGAAGAGGCGCAAATCGAGCAGGGCCAAGCGCCAAACGGCCTTGCGCTCGGCGGGGGAGGCCTTCACGAACGCTCGGCCGCGCTCGGTCATGACCACGGTTTGCTTGGGCGTGTCCACGAAGGCCAGCAGTTCGGCGGCCTTGACCACGGTGATGACCTTGCCGAATTCCTGGTCGGTCTCGGCCGCGACGCGGAAAATATTGTCCTGGCCTCCGCGGGCGTCGAGATACTCGAGCAGGCCCGTGATCTCCGAGGTGGAGGCGTTCGGGAGGGGTTCGGCGTTGAGGGCGCGCACCGGGACCGTCTGGGCGGCAGGCGCCTCGGGCGTCGTAGTGGCCGGGACGGCCTCGTCCGGCATCTCGGCGCCGGTGATGATCTCGTGAAGCCGGTCGACCAGGGCGAGGAAATCAGGGGCGCGGTAGTCGCGCGGGCGAGGGAGCTTGTTCTCCACGATGGTGCGAATCTTGCCGGGGTTGGCCGCCAGCACGACGATGCGGTCGGCCATGTAGACGACTTCCTTGATGTCGTGGCTGACCATGACGATGGAGGAGGGGTTGCGGTCGCGCGCGGCCCAGATGTCGAGGACCTCGGCGCGCAGGGACTCGGCGGTCAGGGCGTCGACCTGGCTGAAGGGCTCGTCGAGGAAGAGCATCTCGGGGTTGATGGAGAGCGCCCGCGCGATGCCGACGCGTTGCTTCATTCCGCCGGAGAGCTCGCGCGGGTAGGCGCCCTCGAAGCCGGCCAGACCGACGGTCTTGATGGTGGCTTCAGCGCGCTTGGCCACTTCCTCCGGGGACAGGCCCAACGAGCGCAGGACCACGGAGACGTTCTCGCTGACCGTCATCCAGGGAAACAGGGCGAAGCTCTGGAAAACGATGCCGACTCCCGGGTTGAGACCCGTGAGGGGCCGGCCGTGGTAGAACACTTCGCCGCGCACGGGAGGCGTGAGCCCCGCCAGGGCGCGCAGGAGAGTGGATTTTCCGCAGCCGGAGGGACCGAGGAGCGCGATCACCTCGGCTGGACGCACCGCCAGGCTCACGTCCTGGAGCACGGTCAGGGGTTGGCCGTTGGGCTGGGGAAAAACCTGCCAGACCCCGCGGGCCTCGCAGAGGGTGGGCGTCGTGATGAGGGTCTCCATGTCTCTCCTTTCAGCGGTTCAGCGAGAATCGGCGCTCGGCGAGCGCGTAGAGGCGGCGCCAGACCGCGCGGTTGAACAGGACGACGAGCGCGGACATCGTCACGACGCTCGCCGCCAGGGTGGGAAAGTCGGCCTTCTCGGCGGCGAGGCTGATCTGCGCGCCCAGTCCGTGGGCGGCCATGACCTCGCCTTTGAATGTGACATATTCGGCCACGATGCTGGCGTTCCAGGCTCCGCCTGCGGCCGTCACCCAGCCCGTCACCAGATAAGTGAAGACGGCGGGGCCGTACACGCCGCGCAAGCGCTCCCAACGGGTCAGTCGGTACGCTTTCGCGGCTTCCAGGAGGTCGGCGGGGATGGCCATGGCCCCGGCGATGACGTTGAAGAGGATGTACCACTGCGTGCCGAGGAGCATGAGAAGCACGCTGCCCCAGCCAAGGCCCACGCCCAGCGCGCGCAGGGCCGCGATGACCGCCGGGAAGAGCATGGGCGCCGGGAAGGAGGCCACGACCTGTACCACCGGCTGGAACACCCGCGATAGGCGCGGCGACAGACCGATGGCCAGGCCCGCGGGGAGGGCCCAAAGCGTTCCCAGCATGGTCGAGAGGAGCACGCGGCCGAGAGTCCAGCCGGCCGAGCCGAGTATCGCTCTCCAGTGCAGGGCCGGGACCATGCGCAGGATCGCGCAGATCCTCCACACGCCCGCGCCCAGCAGCGCGATCAGCAATAAGAAAAGCAGGCGCGAGACCCAGGCGGCCTTGCCCTCGCAGGCGGACGAGGATGAGGCGTCCGGCCGAGAGACGGGGTCCTTCGGGATGAGCCGCCGCAGGAACCGGAAGACGAGGGGCAGGAGTCCCGAGCGGCGCAGCAGGGAGAGAAACCAGGAGGTCGGCGTCTCGCGCGCGCCCGAGTCCTCGGCGCGGAACTTCTGCGCCCAGACCACCACCGGGCGCCAGAGGAGTTGGTCGAGGGCGACGATCATCAGGCTCATGGCCGCCGCGGCGAAGGCCATGGCGCGCACGTCGCCCTTCGCGGTCGCGGCGGCCATGTAGGAGCCCAGCCCCGGCAGGCGGTAGTCCTTGTCGCCCAAGACGAAGCTCTCGCTGATCATCAGGAAAAACCAGCCTCCCGCCATGCTCATCATGCTGTTCCAGATGAGGCTCATGGAGGAGTAAGGAAGCTCCAGGCGCAGGAAGCGGCGCTTCCAGTCGAAGCGGTAGACTGTCGCGACCTCGACCAAATCGGGCGGCAGGGCCTTGAGGGACTGATAGAAGCTGAAGGTCATGTTCCAGGCCTGGCCGGTGAAGATCATCAGGACCGCGGCCAGTTCCAGGCCCATGTTGCTCGACGGAAACAGCATCACCAGGGCGAGGACCAAGCCGGGCATGAAGCCCAGGACCGGCACGCTCTGGAGGATATCGAGCAGGGGCACCAGGATTTTCTCGGCCAGGGCGTCCTTGGCCGCCCAATAGCCGTAGACCAGAGTGAACAGGAGCGAGAAGCAGTAGGCGATGATGCCGCGTGAGAGGGAGAAGAACGCGTACTTCGGCAAGGCCCAAGGCGAGAGTTGTATGTCCACGCTTGGTCTCAATTTGTGGGTCCATTCGCCGCCGAGCGAGAGGATTGCAAAGACGAGCCCGACGACGGAGCCCAGCAGCACGAGGTCCACGGCCGCGGCCATCGGGGCGCGGCGCCAACGCAGGAGCACTCGATAGAGGGACGAAGTCATCTCAGAAGGAGTAGTTGATGTCCATGAAGACGGCGAGGCCTTCGCGGCCGACGCCGAAGTCGACGGATCCGACGACCTGGGGCTTGGCCACGGCGCGCATGGCGGCGCCGACGACGGGGCGGACGTACTTCGCCGCGGCGCGTCCGGGGTTGTCGAAGGCCGTGCCCGCGCCGACGAAGGGGGCGAGTTGGAATTGGGTCGTGACCCCCGCCATCCGGCTTTCGAATAGATTGAAACGCTGCTCCATATTGACCGTTGCCACGCCTCGGTCGATGTAGCGCCCCTCGCCGTAGGCGCGCAGGTTGTATTTGCCGCCGAGCTTGGGCATGATCCAGAAGGGAGGCGTCGGGCCGAGGAGCTGCTCGTAGCGGGCTTGGACCGCGAAGACTCTGCCGTCGCCGGAGGACCAGGGCTTGTACCAGCGGGCGTCCAGGCCGTAGCGGCTGTAGTCGTAGGCGCTGGCGAAGCCGTGGAAGGCGCGCTCGGCGTAGATCTGCGCGTAGGCGCCGCGGCTGGTGGTCACGCCGTGGTCGCGGGCGTCGTAGTCGAGACTGAGACGGTGTTCGTTGGTCTGCTGGCGGCCGCGCGCGAGCTGGGCCGGGTAGGCGGCGGTGAAGAGAGGCAGGTTCGGCAGGGGGCCGTCCAGGATACGGTCGGACTGGAGGTGCTCGGTCAGTCTTAATCGCCAGGCCGAGCCCTGGAGCAAGGGCATCCCGACGCCGGCTTTGTATTGGAAGTACTCTTCTTTGTAGTTGGCTTCGCCTTTCTTGGGCGCGTCGGGACCAAAGCCGTAGAAGCGTTGGCCCGCGTCCACATTGTACTGCAGGCGCGCGTAGACGTCGTAGTCGCTGCCGAGGATGCTGCCGTCTTCGTATTGGCCCAGGACCTCGCGCTCGTACTTGGACCAGGAGCCGCGCAGGGTGAGGCTGGCGTCTTCCTGAGGGTAATAATAATAGCGGTAGGTCGGAATGATGCTGAAGTTGTCGTTGTAGGTCAGCGAGGGGGCGTGGATCTGCTCGATGCGGTCGTCCTTTGCGCCTTGGATCACCCAAATGGGCATGACTCCCGCCGTGATGCCGCGGTTGGGGTCGGTGTCGATGATGGGAAGACGGATGAACATGCCGCGCCGCAGGGGCCGGATCATCCAGCGCACGATCCAGGGGGTCGCATCCTCCGCGGGGGCCTGCCGGACTTCCTCGGGGAAGGCGCGGGAAGGCACGCTCTCCAAGTCCTTGGGCTCGTCGGCGCGGGCCGCCCCGCATGCGGCCGCTAAGAGGAAAGCGAGGACTGTTCGACGCAGCATCGCGTCGAGTCTACCATTCCTTCCTCAGACGGGCAAACGGGCCAGGCTCCAGCGCGCCTGCTCGGAGAGAATCTTGTCGGGGTCGTCGGCGAAGAGCTCCAGAAGGGGGCGAAAGCGCGGCAGACCGGCGTTGCCCATCGCCAAGAGGACGTTGCGCAGGAGGCCTCTGCGCTTGGCCCGCGAGACGGGAAGATCACGGAAACGGCGGCGAAAAGATTCGGCGTCGAGTCCGGCCAGATACTCAAGAGGCATGACGAGAGGCTCGCTAGGCTCGGGCAGGCATCGACCGCGTTTTTCGAAGCGGTTCCAGGGGCAGACTTCCTGGCAGACGTCGCAGCCGAAGATCCGGTTGCCCACGCCGGGGCGCAGGGCTTCGGGAACGGGGCCGCGGTTCTCGATGGTGAGATAGGCGATGCACTTGGAGGCGTCGAGCACCCGCTCGCGCGCGAAGGCGTCCGTCGGACACGCGTCGAGACAGAGGCGGCAGGAGCCGCAATGGTCCGGCGCCGAGGAGTCGGCGGGAAGCTCGCGGTCCAGGGCCAGCCCCGCGATGAGGAAGTAGGTGCCCAGTCTCGGGGCGATGAGCATAGCGCTCTTGCCCTGCCAACCCAGGCCCGCGGACAGGGCGTAGGAACGTTCCAGGAGCGGGCTGGTGTCGCAGAAGGGCAGGCCGTCGGTTTGGGGGACGACGGTACGGACCCAGTCGAGAAGAGACGCCATCTTGGCCTTCAATAGAGGATGATAATCCTCGCGCGCCGCGTAGCGCGCCAAGACTCCCTCTCCGGGGGCCGCCGCGCCGCGTTCGTCCGCCCCACCGTAGGAGAAGCCGCACATCAGCACCGAGCGCGCGGAAGGCAGCCACGCGCGGATGTCGCGGCGGCAGGCCTCGTTGCGGGCCATGTAGTCCATGGTCGCGTTCATTCCCGCCGAGACCCACTCATCGTAGGCCTCGGAGCCGGCGGCCGGCGCGGCCGCGGCGATGCCCGCCAGGTCGGCTCCGTCTTCGAGGGCGCGGCTCTTGAGGGCGGCGGCGAGTTCGGCGGGGCTCAGGCGGTGCGCACGACTTTCAGGATCTTGAAGGAGCGGGGGCCGGCGGGGAGCTGGACTTCGACGGTCTCCTTGGACTTGCGCCCCAGCAGGCCCGAGCCGAGCGGGGACTGGACGGAGATTCGCCCCTCCGCCGGGTCGGATTCGTCCTCGCCCACGAGCGAGTACTCCACGGTTTCGCCGTCGGAGTCCTCGATGGAGACGGTCGTGCCGATGGCGACCGTGTCCTTGGGAATGTCCATCTCATCGATGATCTTGGCGCTCTGGAGCTTGTCCTGGATCTTGCCGATGCGGCCCATGACCTCGCCCATCTTCTCCTTGGCGGAGTGGTATTCGGCGTTCTCCTTCAGGTCGCCCTTCTCGCGGGCTTCGCCGATGTCGAGGGAGAGCTGGGTCTTCTGCTTCATGAGAGCCTTGAGCTCGAGCGTGAGTTTCTCGTGTCCGGCGCGGGTGAGGTAGGTGTCGGGCATGGTGAAAATGATATAAAAATTATCGCCTCGCCAGCCGGGTTCATCCTCTGAAAGTCGGCGCGCCTGACCGGGCTTGGCCTGCTCTCTTGAGATCGCGCGGCGGGTCCTGTCGGCGATGGGGCCCATCGGGCTCTGCTCTCTTCGCTCGCCCCCGCCCGATCCGACCCATCGCCGCCACCCGCCGCG
>Ga0154316_124_pt1 | contig 66062 bp, 67 predicted proteins | sample RifGroA2_FD_105610 | JGI IMG/M metagenome (GOLD analysis project Ga0154316, IMG submission 105610) | Elusimicrobia bacterium GWA2_66_18
CTCGCGGCCGAGTCCGGGGTGTGGCTCATCCAGATGAAGGACGACCAGGGACATACCTCGATGCGCGCCATGGTCGTCGTGAAATAGGATCAAGCCCAAAGGGGGTCTCATGTCGTCTTGAGAGGATGATGTATCATCCAGGATCTATCCGCCAAGGCAGGCGCCGCTGATCACCTCGACGCTTAGAGGAATGTCAATGCCAGCCTGTGACGGCGGGAGCATCTGGACATCGTTGGGCTCTTTGTCGGGTGTTGGAAACGGCCTCGGCAATGAGGTCATGGATATCAAGGTCCATCCGGAAGATAACAGCGTGTTATTTGTGGCCACTCGCAGCGGTTTGTACAAAGTAACCGATACGGGCGCTGTGCCCGCGCCCGTGGTGCCATTGGGCGGCGGTTTCTTGCCTTTCGATATCGATATTGACAGTAATCCAAATAATGATAATTATCCCAGGGCGGTTGCCGTTGATTCCAGCAACCCTTTGATCATTTATGTCTCTAATGGCAAGTCTGGCGTCTACAAGTCAACTGACGGCGGCAGCACGTTTGTCGCTAAAAATACCGGTATAACGCAGTTAACAAGTCCCTCTGCGATAACCTCGGCGATGGCAATGAGCCCGGCCAATTCGCAGAAGCTCCTCAGCTATCAGATTACGGCCGCCAACAGCCCCACGAGCTTCAACGCCGCGGGTCTGCCGGCGGCATTGGCGGTGAGCACTGCAACGGGCCTCATCGCCGGAACGCCTGCGACCGCCGGGACTTCCAGCGTGACCATCAGTGCCGCCAATTCCAGCGGCACGGGCTCTGCCGGCTTGTCGTTGAGCGTCTATTCGGCCTGCGACTTGAACCGGGATTGGGCGACCAACGTGGTGGATGTGCAATTGCAGGTCAATCAGGCGCTGGGCGTGACGGCTTGCACGTCGGATTTAAACCGCGACGGCGTATGCAACGTCATCGACGTCCAAAGAGTCGTCAATGTGGGCCTGGGAGGGCAGTGCCTCCGCGGCCCGTAAACAGGGCAATGGTGATGAATAGAATATTTAATATTCCAACATTATCAATCGCTGTCTCGGCGCAATTATTTCTCATTAATCCCGCAACCGCATCAGCGGAAGATTGGTCAAGCTGGAAGAATTGGTATGGCATAGCGTGGAGAGATACCGCTCCTAATAACTTTAAATACGCAAAGCAGATGGGTTATGACTATATTGGAGCCCTGAATAATTATGTTAGAGCGGGACTGGGCTATACTTATTACAAGAATAACCCAGATAGCGCCGGCATGAAGTTTTATTTTATAGACCCTCATACTTATTTTTCCGTAACGGATGGTTACAAGAGATTCATATCTCTAACTGGAACTTTTACCGCGGAGGAAATAGCGTTCTACAATGCAAATATGGCATGGAAGAGCAACGATGCTTTCCCCAATAATATGGCCACAGGGTATCCGAGCGGTTCAACATTCTCAGTCGTGTGGGATTGGCAACAACAAAAGGTAATTGATAAAGTGGTCAATAGCATAATAACAATGGCCCACAACTATGAAGCCGCTATAACTGATGCCGGATATCCATTTACCTTTGCGGGCACTATCGATGATACGGGAGCGTTAACTGGCGAATTTGCGATGAATGGAGTAGGGCAGGTCTCTTTGGCGTACTGGACAGGAAGTGATTCTTCTTTAGTGCATAGTGGTATTACTCATGAATACGCCACCTACAGCGATGGGCGCGCGGCATACTTTAAAAAACTAAGCCAGAGAATGAAGGAAGAATTTCCGAATGCCAAGTGGATTGTGGAGCCTTCAAGCATCTACCATGCAACATGGATAGAGGAACTTATTCGCCATATTAAGAATAGGCCTGATAAGGACGCATTAACCCCAGATATGATAGGTCAAGAAGGCGCTAAAACAGATTTTGTTGATGATCCTAATATTTATAATTCCGGTGTAAATATTACGAAAGATAGGGTTAGCATAGATCAGATTAGCCAATCTGCCGAATATGATAATCGCCTTTATGCTGCAAAGGCGGGGATTAATGGCGCATGGTATAATTGGTTTGGGAACTTTGGTCAAACATCAGGCACTCCAAACTTTAAAACCGTCGCCGAAGTCTATCCCCGCCTCAAACTCATCCGCGTCATTCCCGGCTGGGACAATTTGAATCAAATACCTTTGGCCAGCCGCACATGTACGGAATGCGCTAAAGTTAAGTTGGGCAACGACGCATCCAATCATGGTTTTATCATTTACGAGAGTAAAAATAGCAATGGTAATATCCAAAGCCATATAGATAAGGATGTGATGTATTCCCGCCACTGGAAAACCGGAAAACTTTTCGCAGTGTTCAATTCAACGGATGGGATCATAACGCTGCAATCTGGTGAAACCATGCTCTCTGCGCAGCGCGTGGATGGTTTCTTTATGGAAACTGGGGATGGGGGTGCGGATGTTGACATGGTCGGCAGCACGATCAAATTGAAGAGCGATTTTACAATAGCTGTTGATACAAACAATGGCCAGGTCATGGGCAATGGGTATATTTTTACTTTACGACCGGACACCACGTTGCCGACCATAGCCATCACCTCCCCAACCATCGCTTCAACTTACACGACCGCCTCTGCGATCATCGGACTTTCCGGCACGGCTTCAGACAATGTCGGGGTCGCCTCCGTCGCCTGGTCAAATTCGGCCACCGGCGCCGGAGGCGCGACCATGGGCACGACAGCCTGGTCGATCACCGGCGTCTCGCTCGTTTCCGGGAGCAATACCATCACGGTGACCGCGAAAGACGCGGCCAATAACACATCCACGGATACGATTACTGTTACCTACAGCGCGGTCGGCAATCCCCCGGTCATCACCAGCGCGCTGAGCGCCACCGGCACGGTAGGAACCGCATTGAGCTACCAGATCATGGCCGCCAACAGCCCCACGAGCTTCAACGCCGCGGGTCTGCCGGCGGGGTTGTCGGTGAGTACCGGGGGCCTTATTTCCGGAACGCCCACGACGATCGGGACTTCCAGCGTGACCATCAGTGCCGCCAATTCCAGCGGGACGGGCTCTGCCGGCTTGTCGTTGAGCGTCTATTCGGCCTGCGACGTCAACCGGGACGGGACGACCAACGTGGTGGACGTGCAATTGCAGGTCAATGCGGCCCTGGGCACGGCGGCCTGCGCGTCGGATTTAAACCGCGACGGCTCGTGCAACGTCATCGACGTCCAAAGAGTCGTCAACGTGGGCCTGGGAGGGCAGTGTCTGCTGGGTTTGTAAAGATTGGGCTTAAAACAAACTCAAGGCAGCGCTGTTTTTTTATTATACTGTTGTCATGAGGCACTTAAAGACTTTCCATTGTGGGAGATGAACTGAGATGATGACTACACGAAAATGGATTCAGGTCGGGTGCGCCCTTCTCTCTTCCGTCTTGGCCGCCTCAGCGTGGGCGGCGCCGACGCTGACGGTGGGGAACGCTTCGGGACAGGCGGGAACGGCGGTGAACTTTCCCATTAGTTTCGATCCCGGCGCGGCCTCCGTGTTGAGCATGCAGTTCAGCCTCACTCTGCCGCCGAGCATGAGCACGGGGTCCATCGCGCCGAGCTCGCTTTTGACCGCGGCCGGCAAGGGCGTGAGCACCGATCGAAAGGGTCAAACCTGGACCTTTATTGTTTTTGGGCTCAATCAAAACCCCATCGGCGCCGGTCCGCTCCTGACGGCTCAGGTGATGATCGCTCCTGGGGCGGCAGCCGGGACCCTGAAGGTGCCGGTGTCCGGAGTCGTCTATGCCAATCCCAAGGGGATCGCCATCCCCCCCGGCGCAGCTAAAGGAGGCGCGCTGACCGTGCTTGCCGCCTCGCCTCGCGCCTCGCCGCCTCGGCCCAAGGCATCGCCGACAACCAAGCCGTCTTGACGTTCGAGCGTCCTCGGACGAGCCGACCGGAGCAATAGGTTTTCACCAATTCAGCTTGCGCGTCCGGCTGTCAGGAGAGACGATGTTCTTCTTGACGTCTTCGATCATCATCGACGCGATGTCGTGATAGGGAAGGCTTCCTCCGAGCAGGCCGCTTTCATGCTCCAGCGTGATGATGATCACGGGCCGGCCCGTGCGCGCGTCGAGCAGGCTCAGGGTGACGACTGCCACGCCGTGGCGGTATTCCAACGTCGTGAATCCGACGAGGTCCAGTTGAGCCGTGGCCGCGAGTTCCTTGACGCGTTCCGTATTCCATGTCTTCGGCAGCGACCCTAGCTGCGCGGTCAAGGCAGGCCGTTGAGTCACGAGCTTGCCCATCTCCGTCAATTCGTGGGAGAATTCGTCGGCCAGCCTCGCTTCAGCGGAGGACGCGGAGGCGGGAAGGACGGCCACTCGGACATAATTGGAGATGTCTAAGCCGGGCGTTAGATTGGTTTTGACGCGGCGAAGTCCCGTGCACCCCTCGGTCGAAGCCAGAAGGAAAATGCCTTGAGCCAACGCGAGGGCCCGCATTTTATCGGGAAACATGTCCGCCTAATAATCGTCGATGATAACGGGCGCGTCGGGGGGCTGGTGTTTTTGCAGCTTGTCGGGCTGGACTTCGCTGAAGCTCTTCATCCGGTAGGAGACGGACAAGAACTGGCTCCCGGAATTGGAGGCGGACACGGTCTTGAGCATGTGGAAAGCGTAGTCCACCCCGAAGGATCCCAGTTGGAGGCCGAATCCGGCCGTCAGCGCATGGTCGTTGACGCCGGCTCGAAGAGCGACGCGGGGCAGGGGCACTTCCACGCCCAGCTTCCAGTTGTTGGTCTTGGTAGCGGTGTCGTCTCTCTGTTCGACTTCGGCCAGGAGTTCGGCATAGGGCAGCCGGTACAGAGCCCCGAACTTCAGCTCGCGGGGCACGATGTCGGGCACGACGAGTCCGATGTCCGGCTTGTTGAGGTTGATGGCGGACGCCCCGAACTGCAGTTTGGGCGTGAGAAACATCAGCACACCGAGATGGACGCCCACCGCGCCCTTGGACGTCCCGGAAGCGAACACCGATTGGCCCGAATAGGCGGGGTCATGGCCTATGTCATAGTTATGATACAGGTAGCTGGCGGTGCATCCCACGGCCAGCTTGGGTGTGGCCAGGAGGCCGAATCCCCCTCCTAATTGATATTCGCTGACCAGTCCCACGGCCTTGTATATGTCGGCTTGTAGGCCCGCTGCGGCCCTGTTTCCCAGGGGCAAACCCAGGGCCATGTAGCCCTCGGAGATGTCCAAGTCGTTCACGCCGTAGAGCGGCTTGCCGTACATGAGGGAGCCCTGCAGGGAGTGCATGTTGACGAGGCCGGCGGGGTTGATGAAGCTGGAACTGGGGTCGTCGGCCAGCGCTACGAAGGCGCCGCCCAAGGCTTCGGCCTTGACGCTTTTCGGAATGTCTTGGAAACTTGCCCATGCGGCCCCAGGAAGGAAGAGGACGGCGAGAGCGATGATTGCTTTCACGCCGGTATCATACTTTGATTCTCTTCGATTTTCTAGCATGTCGGAAGTATAGATGACCGGCCTTTAAAATACCAGTAAATTTAGTGTAAAAATAGTTCAGGGCGGCGGGAGCCTTGTGCGTATTGAGGGCGGGTGATTTCCACCCTCTGAATGATAAAATCGACTGGAGTCGGGAACTTTTCGACCCCCCAAGCCGTATCCTGATGGGACGCCATGCTGACAACCGGGGATCTCGAGCGCTTCGTAGACGAATACGCCGATAAGGCCTATAGCTACGCTTACGGCCTCTGCAACAACGAGCCGGACGCGCGGGAACTGGTCCAGGCGGCCTTCGTCCGGCTCTTCGAACACGCTGGACGCTACGACCGCGCCCGATCCAGTTTGGAGAACTGGTATCTGACCCTCCTGCGCCATATCTACGTGGACGGCGTGAGGCGGTGGGAGCGCAAGAGCCGGCTCTCGCTGGATTTTCCTCTCGGCCAGGACGGCCTGACCGTGGCCGACGTGGTGGCCGACCCCCGGGAGGCGGCCCTCCTGGACCGCCTCGAGAGCCAGGAGAGCGCCGAGCAGATTCGCGCGGCGCTGGCGACGCTGGCGCCCGCGGTTCGGGCGGCGCTGATGCTGGTGGATGTGGATGGGCTGGGCTATGAAGAGACCGCGCAGGTGCTGGACTGCCCGCTGGGCACGGTCCGTTCCCGGATCAATCGCGGCCGGGCGAGCCTGCGCCGGAAGCTGTTGGAGATGGAGGTGACGCCATGAGCGACGATTCGGAGTTGTCGGACTATCTCGACGGGCGGCTGGCGCCCGGCGAGAAGGCGGTTTTCGAGGCGCGCCTCTGCCGGGACCCGGACCTGTCCCGGCGCCTGTGCCTCCTGCGCGCTCTGCGCGCCTCGCTGGCGGCCTCTGTCCGGCCCATGCCCGCCGACCTGAAGGCCGCGCTCAAGCGCGAGGCGGCGGCCCGTATGGCCCGTCCGTCCTGGCGGGGCCTCCTGCGCGAATCTTTGGCCGCTCATCGCTGGTCATACGGCGCGGGCGCGGCTTTCGCGGCGGCGGCTCTCGTGCTCGTCGTGCGTTCCGCCGTCGCCCCGCCCCCCCTCCCCGCGCCGGTGGCCCGCGTCGAGCCGCGCGCCCCCGAGGCGGCCGCGCCGAGCGTCGCGTCTTCCTTGGCCGACCTTTGGACGGACGACGATGGAGGCGATGAAAATGAAGGTTGAGCTGATCCTGTCCCTGGCCCTGCTCGCCGTTCCCGCGACCGCGCGGCCGCGGGTTGCCCGGAGCCTTCCGGGCGCCGACGCGCTGATCCTAAAGGCTCTCGCGGGGCCCGCGACCGGTTATAGGGCCCTCGAGCGCATCCAAGTTTTCCGCCCGGCGGGCAAGCCCAAAGCCCAAACGGTCGCGGTCTTCGCGCGGCCGGGAGGTCTCGTCCGCCGGGAATACCGCTTCGGCCGGAGCAAGGAGCCGGGCCTCGTCTTGGTGCGGGACGGCCGCATGAGTCGTCTGCTGTGGCCCGCGCGCAAGAGGCTGTGGAGCGGCGGCGAGTCGGTGGAGACCCCCGAGCAGGGACTGGCCCGTTTGCGCGCGCTCTACGAGCTGTCCGTGTCCACGGGCGGCCGCGTGGCCAAGCGCGCGACCTGGCGCGTGGACCTGCGCGTCCCCGGCGGGAGGGTCCGCCGCTCGCTATGGCTGGACCGTCAGAGCGGGCTCCTGCTCAAGCGCGAGACCTACCGCCCGGACGGCGCGCTCTCGCGGCGCGAGAGGTTCACGAAGCTGGAGCTTCCCGCCGACTCCGCCGAGTCTCTGTTCCGTTTGGAGGCGCCCGCCGACGAGCGGCCCGCCGATTCTTTGCCTTCGCTCCTGCCGCGCTGGGCGCCGGACGGCTTCCTGTTGATCGACGTCCGCTCCACTCCCGGCGGCTCGGGCAAGGATATTGACGCGGCCTACTCGGATGGGGCTTCGCGCGTAACCCTCCGACGGGTCCCGGTGTCCGAACAGCCGAAGCTACAGGGCAAGAATCTCCGTATCGTGAGGCTCGGGACAAAGGAGTTCGTGATCTCGGAGACGGACGAAGGCGGCGGTCTTCTCTATCGCGCGGGGGACCGCGTCACGCTGTTCTCGGGGGACCTCCCGGAAGACGATTTGGTCCGCATGGCGGGATCGCTGGAGGCCCAGCCTTGAGCCAGGCAGAAGAACGCCCAAGGGAGAAGCTTGCCCGCCGGGGTCCCGAGGCCCTGAGCGACGCCGAGCTCCTCGCGCTCCTCCTGCGCACGGGTTCGGTCGGCCGCTCGGCGGTGGAGGTGGCCGAGGGACTCCTGCGCGACCTGCCGGAAGGCGTCGGCGCAGGCTTCGAGAGCCTGCGCCGCGTGCGCGGCGTGGGCCCGGTTCGCGCGGCGGCCCTGGCCGCGGCGGCCGAGCTGGCGCGGCGCGCTCGCCCGGACCCGCGTCCGGTGGTGGACTCGGCGCGGACCGCGGCCGGGCTGGTGCCCGCCTCCGTGCGCGCGGCGCGCAAGGAGCACTTCCTGGTCTTCTGCCTTAACGCCCGGCGCCAGCTCGTGCACCAGGAGGTCGTTTCGGTCGGGACCATCTCCGCCAGCCTCGTGCACCCGCGCGAGGTCTTCTTCCCCGCCATCGCGCAAGCCGCCGCGGCCGTGGTCGCGGTCCACAACCACCCCTCGGGCGACCCCGCCCCCTCGGCCGAGGACCGGGAAGTCACGCGGCGTCTCCAGCGCGCCGGGGAGCTGCTCGGCATCCCCCTGGCCGACCACTTGGTCGTCTCCGACGGGGGGTGGTTTAGTTTCCGCGAGCAAGGACTGCTATAATCGCGGCGGGAATTCCACCAATGAGAAGGCTTGGAGTCGCGCTCCTGGCCGCGGCCTTGACCTCCGGCTGCGACACTTACCACTACCTCGCGGGCACCATCCACGAGGACGCGCGACGTCCGGCCCGGGCCCTGACGCACTACGAGGCCTTCCTCGCCCGCCGCCCCAAGGACCCGCGCTCCTGCGAGGTGCGCCTGCGCGCGGCCGAGCTTTATCGCCTGACCTTCGGGCGCTGCCAGGAGGCCCGGCGGCACTACGAGGCGGCCGCCCGGGATTTTCCCCGCATGACCGCCTGCTCGGAGCTGGCTCAGGCGGGTCTGCTCAAGTGTCCCGATTATTTCCCCCTCGACCGCGGCCGGACCTGGGTCTACGTCGACAGCGAGAGCCGAGGCAAGGCCATGCGTCTGGATTGGGAGGTGCGGCGTTCCTCGGGCGCCGCAGGCGGGGTCATCGTGAACTCCCTCTTCGCCGGCAACAAAAGGATAAAGGAAGGCGCCGAGTCTTATCTCAAGGAGGGCTGGGCGGTCTGGCGGGCCGACGGCCCCCACCGCGAGGCCATCCTGCGCTATCCGTATTCGGATGGACAGTCCTGGAAGGGAGTGCGCAGCGCGGGCAAGACGAAAACCGTCGTCGAATGGATGATCGTCTCCTCCTCCGAGTCGGTCAAAGTCGTCGCGGGCGCCTTCACGGCTTGCCTCAAGGTCCGCGAGCACGACCTGCGCTACCCGAAGACCTGGCGCTACGACTATTACTGCCCGGACGTGGGACGCGTCAAGACCACCGTCGGCGGACCGGGCTTCGAGAACCCGAACATCGAGTTGTTCCGGTTTGATAAAATGAATTGAATGAAGCTCCCCCGGCCCCTTTCGCACTCCTCCATCACGCTCTACGGGGAATGCCCTCAGAAGTATAAGTTCCGCTACGTCGACGAGATCCCCGAGAAGCCGCGCCATTTCTTCTCCTACGGCCAGAGCGTCCACTCCGCGCTCGAGTTCTTCTACGGCGTGAAGACGCCCGTCCCCCCCACGCTCGAGGCGCTGCTCAATAAATACAAGGAGAACTGGGTCGCCAAGGGATACCGCGGCGAGTCCGAGGAGGCCGAGTATTTCGATCAGGGGAAGGCTCTTCTTAAGGAGTTCCACGGCAAGCACGCCAAGGACTTCAAGCTTCCTCTCCACGTCGAGTATGAGTTCGCTTTGGAAGTCGAGGGGGTGCCGGTGCGCGGTTTCATCGACCGCGTCGATCAACTTCCCGACGGGCGCCTGGTCGTGGTCGACTACAAGACCGGCAAGAAGCTGGCCATGAAGCGCATCGACACCGACCCCCAACTCACCATGTACCAGATGGGCTGCGAAAGCCTTCTCGGCGCCGAAGTCGCCGAGTTGATCTTCTATCACCTCCCCTCGCTGAGGGAACACCGCGCTTTGCGGCGCTCCACCCCCTTAGTCGACGAGCTCCGCCGCCGCATCGTGGACACGGCCGAGGCCATCATGAAGGAGAAGTTCGATCCGAAGCCGGATGAGATGATCTGCCGCTGGTGCGATTACAAGCTTCTCTGTCCGATCTTCAAGAGCCAATATGCCGATGTGCCGACGGCCCCCGCCAAGGCATCGGGCGAGCCGGAGTTGGCGGCGCTCGTGGACCAGTATGGAACGGCTCTGGCCAAGGCCGAAGCGGCCAAGGCCGAGGCGGCGCAGGCGGGCGCTCGACTCAGCTCGGCTCTCACCAAGAAAGGATATGTGCGCGCCTTCGGAGCGTGTTACGAAGCATCGCTGAGCACGGCGGTGAGATGGGAATTCCTCGACAAGAAGAAAGTTTTGGAGCATATCAAGAAGGCGGGTCTTTACGACACGGTCTTGGCGCCTTCGGCGCCTCTGGTGCATCAACTGCTCGACAACCCCACGACCGACGCGGCCCTGCGCGCGAGCCTTTCGGCGCTCGGTGAGCGTGTCGTAGCGCCGGAGTTGAAGATCAAACCGTTATGAGAGCGAGAGAGGTCCTCCTGGCCCTGGACCAGGGGTCCTCTTCGTCGCGCGCGGTTCTCTTTGACCTCAAGGGGCGGGTGGTGGCGCTGGCCCAGCGTCCGGTGCGTACGCGTCGGCCGAGGGCGGGTTGGGTGGAGCACGACGCTTTGGAACTGGCCACGACTCTGGAGTCGGCGCTGGACGCGGCGCTGTCCAAGCTGGGGCCGAAGGACCGGGTGCTGGCGGCGGGACTGGCGGTCCAGCGCTCGACGATCGTGTTTTGCGAGCGGGATTCGTTCGCGCCGGCCGCGCCGGCGCCGAGCTGGATGGACGGGCGCGCGGCCGAGTTCGCGGCTGCGCTGCAAGAACGCCAGGGCGAGGTTCGCGGCCTGTCCGGTCTGTATGCGACTCCTTACTACTCGGCTCCCAAGATACGCTGGTTCCTGGACCACGACAAGAAAGTTCGGGCCTTGGCCGACGCGGGCCGTCTGCTCTGCGCGCCGGTCTCCACTTTCATCGCGGCTCGGCTGACGAAGGGTTCGGTCGTCGCGGCGGACCCGACTTGCGCTCAGCGCACGCTTCTGATGAATCTAGACACGCAGGCTTGGGACGCGGGTCTCTTGGCTCTGTTCGGGCTCTGCGCGGAGTTGTTGCCGTCGATCCGACCTTCGGCCGGCGACTGGGGGATGATCTCTCGGCACGGGCGTCAGATCCCGCTCCTGGCGACGGTGGGCGATCAACAGTCGGCGGCTCTCGGTCTGGGGGCGTCGAAGGAGGGCGCGGCGATGGCCAATTTCGGCACCGGCGCCTTCCTTCTGCGTCACACGGGACCGACGCCGTCTCGTGCGCCCGGTCTTCTGGCTTCGGCTGCGGCGACGTTTGAGAGCCTGCGGGGCTATTACCTGGAGGGGACGGTTCATGCGGCGGGGACAGCCTTCGAATGGCTGCGGGACAATCTGGGTCTTCTCAAAGACATGAAAGCCATCGACGCGGCGTTCAAAGCGTCTCGTCATCGGGTGCTGGTGCTGCCGGCGATCGGAGGTTTGGGGGCGCCGCGCTGGGACTATAAGACCAAGACGGCTTTTTTCGGGCTGGACTCGCAGACGACTTCACATGATCTGGTTCGGGGGACGGCCGAGGGATTATGCATGCTTCTGGCCGACGCGGCTGCGGTGATGACGGCTTCGGGTTTCCCGGTTATGCGGGTGAGTGTGGCTGGGGGATTATCCCGCTCGAACGCGATGATGGCGTTCCAGGCCGACGCGCTGGGAGCGGTTCTGGAACGGCGCGAGGAAGTGGAGGCGACGGCTCTGGGAGCGGCGATCCTGGCGGCCAAGGCGGCGGGGCTGGCCGAGCCGGAGAAGATGGCCGACGCGGGGGTGGAGAAGACTTTCATGCCGCGGTCATCCGAGACGGAAAGGGCCAAGAGGCGTTCGGAGTGGACGGCGTTCGTCGAGTCGACTCAGCGCCTGAGCCGCGAGACGAGCCTGTCGTAGTCGAGCCCCGCGAAACTCCCCAGCTCGAAATCCGCCGACGACAGATCCTGCCTTTCATTGTGCGCCGTCCGAAACCCCGCCGTTTTCAACCCCGCCCGCTTGGCCGCCAAGAGCCCCACCGATGAGTCCTCGATCGCCAGGCACTCCCCCGTCGGCAGTCCCAGCCGTGACGCCGCTTCCAGATAGATGTCCGGCAGAGGCTTCGTCTTGCCCCCCACGTCATCGGCCGACACCACCGCGTCGAGCAACGGCGACAGAGCGAAGCGCTCGATGACCAGCTTGATCCAGCGCTCCGGCGAGGACGAGGCGATCGCCGTCCGTATCCCCCGGTGCTTCAATCCCCGCGCCAGTTCCAGGAAGCCCTCCGCGCATTCGACCCGCTCCAGATACACCTTGCGCGCCACCTTATCCGAGCGGTCCAGGAACTCCACCTTGCCCATGGAGAGCCCGTGCTCGCGAACCAGGAAGTAGTACACGTCCTCGACGCCCAGCCCCACGATCTTTTCGTGATGCTTCTCCCGCCAGGAAGGGGCCGCCGCCCGGAAGAACTCGTCTTCGAGCGCCTTCCATTGGGCCTCGCTGTCCACGATGACTCCGTCCATGTCGAAAACGACGGCTTTCATCAAGATTCCGGGACCTCGAGCTGCTGGTAGCGGTGCAAAGTCGCGTACACCCCGTTCTTGCCCAGCAGCTCCGCGTGAGAGCCGACTTCCTCGATGCGCCCGTGGCGCATGACCACGATGCGGTCGGCCTTCTGCAGCGTCGAGAGCCGGTGCGCGATCATGATGACCGTCCGTCCCGGGAAGAGCCGCTCCATCGCGGCCTGAACCGCGCGCTCGCTGCCCGCGTCGAGGTTCGACGTCGCCTCGTCGAGCACCAGGAGCTTCGGGTCCTTGAGCACCGCGCGCGCGATGGCCAGGCGCTGGCGCTGCCCCCCCGAGAGGCGCGCTCCGCGGTCGCCGAGCGGCGTGTCCATGCCCTGGGCGAACTGCGCGACGAAATCCGAAGCGTCCGCGACCTTCAGGGACTCTTCGACTTCCAGGCGCGTCGCCCCCTCCCGCCCGACGGCCACGTTGCCGAAGACGGTATCGTTGAAGAGTATGGTCTCCTGGCTTACGAGGCCCACCTTCTCGCGCAGGTCGTGAGAGGACATATCCCTGAGGTCGACGCCGTCGATGGAGATCCGCCCTTCCACCGGGTCGAAAAGGCGCAGGAGAAGATGGACCAAGGTCGTCTTTCCGGAGCCGGACGGGCCGGCGAGGGCGACGACTTCGCCCGGTTTGATGGTCAGGGACGCGTCTTTGAGAGCCCACGCCTCGCGTCCGGGGTAGCGGAATGAGACGCGCTCGAAGACGACGCCCTGGGAGAGTTTGGGGAAGTGGCGCGGGTTGGCGGGCTCGACCACGGTCGGCTTCTCGTCGAGGATGGAGAAAATACGGTCGGCCGAGGCCAGGGCGAGCTGCAACGTCGCATTCATCTGCGCGAGGTTCTTGATGGGGCCGTAGGCCGTGAAGAAGCAACCGAGGAAGACGGCGAACTCCCCGGGCTTCATCGCCCCCGCTCCGATGGCCCGGCCGCCCAGCCAAATGATGGCCGCGATGACCATGCTTCCCAGGAACTCCATGAGCGGCCCCGAGAGCGCGGTGGCGCGGAAGTAGCGCATCATCTGGTGGAAGAACTCATCGTTCTCTTTGCGGAACTTCGAGATCGAGCCCTTCTCGTAGTTGAAGGACTTGACTACGAGCATGCCCTGCAGGCTCTCCTGGAAGCGGTGGTAAATCTCCCCCATCACTTCCTGGCCGCGCCGCCCCGAGGCCCTCAGCTTGCGGCCCAGGACGCCGAGCACGCCCGCCGCCATGGGGATGGAGAGGAGGGCCACCAGGGCGAACTTCGCGTTGGTCATCAGCATCACGACGAGCATGACGATGATGGTCATGGAGTCGCGGATGACGTAGAGCGGCACGAACTGCAGTCCCGATTGGAGGGCCGTCATGTCGTTGGTGAGCTTCGAGAGGACCTCGCCGCCCTTGCTCTTCCAGAAAAAGTCCATGGACAGGGCGTGCAGATGCGTGAAGAGGTCATCGCGGATTTCCTGCGTGATGCGCTGGCCGAGCCAGCTCATCAGGTAGCTCTGGGTGTACTGGAAGATGAGCTTGAAGAAGAACACCAGCGGGATGAGAAGCGCCACCCTCGCCAGCTCCCCGGGTTCGGCGGAGGCGAAGAGACTGTTGGTGATGGGTCCCAGGACCTTGACCATGGCGCCGTTCAAGGCCGCCACCCCCGTCATGACGGCGCAGGCCTGCAGGAACCGCCCCCGATGGGGCTTGAGGTAGGGCAGGAGTCGGCGCAGCGAGGCGCCGGTGGTCACTTCGCGACCGCTTCGGCGAGCTTGGGCAGGGCCTGCTTCATCGCCGCCAGCGCGGCCTCGATGTTCTCGACCGAGTTGGCATAGGAGAAGCGGAGATAGCCTTCCCCGTGAGAGCCGAACGACGTGCCGGGCAGGCAGGCGACGCCGGCTTCGCTCAGGAGCGCGTCGGCGAGGGCCTTGGACTTCATGCCCGTGCCCTTGATGCTGGGGAAGACGTAGAACGCGGCTTTCGGGGTCCTGCAGGTTACGCCCGGCAGGGAGTTCAATCCTTTCACGATCACGTCCCGTCGGCGCTTGAACTCAGCCACCATCTTGTCGACGCAGTCCTGCGGGCCGTTCAAGGCTTCGATGGCGGCCATCTGAGAGAAGGACGCGGTGCAGGAATGATCGTTGGTGGAGAGCTTGGCCATGGCGTCGATGAGCCACCTGGGGCCCACGCCGTAGCCCAGGCGCCAGCCGGTCATGGCCCAGGTTTTGGAGAAGCCGTCGAGCAGGATGGTTCGCTCCTTCATCCCCGGCAGAGAGAGCAGGGAGAGGTGGCTGCCTTCATAGACGATGCGCGAGTAGATTTCATCGGAAAGGAGCATCGCGTTCGGGAACTTCGCCAGGGCCTTGGCCACGCGCTCCATGGTGGAGGCGGACATGACGCCGCCCGTCGGGTTGGCGGGCGAGTTGACAATGACGAGTTTCGTTTTCGGCGTGAGCAGGCGCTCGAACTCCGCCGGGTCGAAGTCGAAGTCGTTTTCTTCCCTGATCGGCAGAGGGACGGCTTTGCCTCCCACGTAGTTGATCATGGATTCGTAGATCGGGAAGCCGGGGTTGGGGTAGATGATTTCGTCGCCCGGGTCGACGAGGGCCATGATGGAGAAGAAGAGGATGGGCTTGCCGCCGGGGACGATGAGGGTCTCCTCGGGGGCGACGGGGACGGCGCGCGTCTTGGAGACGTATTCGGCGACGGCCTTGCGTGCCTCGGGGAGCCCGGCCGAGGGCCCGTAATGCGTGTAGCCCCGGTCGAGGGCCTTCTTGGCGGCTTCGCGGATGTTCGCGGGGGTGTCGAAGTCGGGTTCGCCGATCTCGAGGTGGACGATCTTGCGGCCCTGGGCCTCCAGGGCGCGGGCGCGGGCGAGGACCTCGAAGGCGGTTTCGGTTCCCAGGCGGGAATAGCTTTGGGCGAGTTTCATGAGTTGATTCTAACTAAAAATTTGTTGAATAGTCCGTATGAACGCCGATTGGGAAGTGTTGGTCGAGAAGGACGGTCCGCTCGGGATCGCGACGCTTTCGCGTCCAAAGGCGTTGAATGCCTTGTCCATGTCCTTGATGAAGTCGTTGCTCGAGGTTCTGGAGGGATTCGACGCGGACCCCGCCATCCGCGTGATGCTCGTGGCGGGTTCCGAGCGGGTTTTCGCGGCCGGGGCGGACATCGGCGAGATGAAGGATCTGGGCGATGAGACGGCGGCCGAAGCCGCCATGGCGGAGCATTTGGCCCGCTGGGACCGGATCGCCCGTCTCAGGAAACCGGTCGTCGCCGCGGTGTCCGGCTTCGCCCTGGGCGGGGGCTGCGAACTGGCCCTGGCCTGCGATTTCATCGTGGCGTCCGAGACCGCTCAGTTCGGCCAGCCCGAGGTCCTCATCGGCGTCATCCCGGGCGCGGGCGCGACCCAACGGCTGACCAAGGCCGTGGGCCAGGCCCTGGCCATGGACCTGTGCCTCACGGGCCGGCGTCTGAACGCGCGCGAGGCCCTTGCCGCGGGGCTCGTGTCGCGCGTCTTCGCGCCCGAGATTCTTCTTGAGGAGGCGAAGAAGCTCGCCCGGCTCATCGCCGCGACGGCGCCCCTCGCCGTTCAAGCCGCCAAGCGCTCCGTGCGCGGCGCTCTTGATTGCGACACGGAGGCAGGCCTGCGAGCCGAGAGGAAGGCGTTCTACCGTCTCTTCGGCACGACGGACCAGAAGGAAGGCATGCGCGCCTTCGTCGAGAAGCGGGCCCCGGTGTTCAAAGGAGAATGACGCCATGAGCTGTTGCCGGGTCCAGGCGCGGTTTCTTTAACGACGGAAGTCCTTGATGCGGTGCACGTCCGGGTGCGGGTGGATCGGCTTGCCGGAGTGCTTGGTCTCGAGCAGGAAGTGGCGGGCCTGAGGAAAGGTGTCCCGGAAGAGGTTGATGTGCGCAGGCTCGTTCTCGAAGGAGCCGGCCACGCGGCCCAGTTCCTTGAGCTTGGCCAGAGCTTCGATCTTGAAGGCAATATCCGGCGCGTCGAAGCGAGGCTTGAGGATGAGCGAGGCGAACTTGCCGTCCGCGGCCGGGAAGCCATGCCTGGCCAGGGCGGCCTCGGTCCCTTCGCGCATGCCCTCGTCGCGGCCGGTCATGTAGATCGCGCGGGCTCCGCGACGGACGACCTCATGGCAGTACTGCGCGCCCCCCGCGATGGCGTCGTCTTCCAGTAGATAGGGGTTCTTGAAGAAGCGCGCGAACCAGAAGTCCTTGAGGTCCCGGACCAACTCTTCCCGCAGTCCCGCGTCCTTGAGGGTGTCCGTGATGGCGTAGCGCAGGCTCTCGCGCGCGATGGCGCGCACGATGCCGGCGGAGGCTGGGTCCCGGGACTCGAGGCGTTGCGCGTACTCGCGCAGGATGCGCAGATGGCGGTTGACCGTCGAGAAGAGCGTGTCGTCCAGGTCGAAGACCACGAGCGTTTCGCCGGCGGTCACGGCCGTCTCGACCTCTTTGAGGAGGTTATCGAGCAGGTCCTTCTGGACGAGTTTGCGGGTCATGCCTTGAGAGTGACCTTGGTGTTCCCTGGCGTGGCGTTCCAGAGAGTGGTCATCAGGATCGCGCCGATCATCGAGAACGGGATGATCATGTAGGTCCAGCAGCCCCAGCCGTACTTGTCCAGGATGCCGCCGAGGAAGACGCCGGTCATGCCCGAGGCCACGTACTGGATGCCGTCGAGCAGACCCGTGACGGTGGCCGCGGCTTTGGTGCCGCCGAAGTCCATCGACGCCGTTCCGGAAAGCATGCCGTGCACGCCGAAGATCCACATGCAGGAGAAGCCGATGAGGAAGGCGGCGATCTGGGGGTTGCGGGTCATGCCCAGCGCCAGGAGCGACGCGATCTGGCCCAGGTAAAACAGGAATGCCACGGGCGGGCGCCGGCTTTGGAAGAGATGGTCCGAGAGATAGCCGCAGAGGAGCCCGCCGCAGATGCCGCCCACGGTGATGCCTCCCGTGGCGACGGTGAAGAGCGTCGTGCCGTGCTGGACGGCGTGCACTTCCTTGAGGAACGGCACGAACCACAGAAGCAGGCCCTGGCGCACGAAGCCGGTGCAGAACTCGGCGGCGGTGAGAGTGAGGATGACCTTGTTCATGAAGACGTGCCTGATCAGGTAGGCCAGGTCGATGGGCTTGTCCTTGTCCTCATGAGAGCTGGTGGCGTCGCCGGTGTCGAAGTCGTCATGCCCCGCGTGCTTGGGCGTGTCCGCGATCAGAAAATAGTCAACGACCATCATGGCGGCCACGGCCGCCGACGGGATGAGAAAGACCATGTACCAGGGGAGCTTGGCCAGGATCCAGCCGCCGACCGTCATGGCCAGGAAGTAGCCCGAACTGATCATGATGCCGAAGATCCCGCCGAAGACGCCGCGCTCGCGGACGTGGAACCAGGTCGAGTTGACCTTGACCACGGACAGCGCGCCGAAGGACTGGAAGTATTGGTTGACCGCGTATAAGAGCGACATCCCGACCAGGATCTTGGTGTGCCAGCCGCAGAGAAAGAGCAGGCCGATGATCAAGTTGAGCAGGGAGGTGCCGGCCGCCGCGAGGAGGATGGCGCGCCGCCCGCCGAAGCGGTCGGTGAGCGGCCCGTTGCACATCACGGCCAGGGCGTAGGTCCAGAATCCCGCGGTGGCGATAATGCCGAACTGCGCCTTCGAGAAGCCGAAGCGCGTCATGATCTCGGTGGAGGCCACGTTGAGATTGTAGCGGCCCATGTAGAAGGTCGCATACGTCAGCCCGAGCGGGAACCAGTTCATGAACCGGCGTGAGCGGTACGCGGAGGAATGGGCGGGGGCGGAACCGTGCGTCGCGGAGGTCTGGGCGCTTATCATGGTTGAATTCTACCTCACCGGCGGGGCTTGGGATAGGTCTTGGAGACATCCAGGGGTTCGGCGTAGGGCGAATCCCAGAGGTGTTTCCAGACCGCCGCGGCGCGCGCGGCCAGGTCGGGGTCCTTGATCGCGAGTTCCAGGTTTCGCGAGTCGTCGAAGTAGCCGCCGCGCCAGTTGCCGGTCCCCAGCCACAGTGTCTTGCCGTCGACGACCATGTATTTGGAGTGGGCCACGCGGGAGAAGGGGATGGGACCCTCCCGGGCTTCGGGGATGCTGATGACGCGCGCTTCGACGTTGGGCAGCAGCGCCAGGCTCTGGAGATGCTTGACACCCGGCTCCGCCGTGCTCCAATGAGAGACCAGGAGCTTGATCTTGACCCCGCGCACGGCCGCCGCGCGCAGGGCGTTGTCGATCATTGGATAGAAGCGGGGCGGGCGGGCGTAGGTCAACGGCAGGTACTCGAGGTTCTGGACCAGGATCTCGCCGCTTGCCTCGCCGATGACCCGGACCAATTCGGACTCGGAGTCCCCGACGCCCGCGGGATTTCGCCGCCAGGGGCTGGCGACCAAGTAGGCTCTGGGCGAGCGGTCCGTCTCGGGACTTTGAGCCTCGGCGAGGGCCGGGTCCTTCCTCGCGTCGGCCGCCTCCCAGTCGTGGTCGAAGACCTTCTGGATATTCGCGACGACCGGACCGTCGTCGACCGCCAGACCCATCTCGTGGATGTGCTTGAGGCTGCGCCAGTCGAAGTTTTGGCTGCCGACATAAGCACGGGTCGAATCCACGACGAAGAACTTGGCGTGGATGATGCCATTGCCGTTGACCCTGGACCACTCCAGGATGCGCAGTTCAAGATTGGGGATCGCCTTGAGGCGGGCGATGCCGCCCTCGGAGTTTTTCTCGAACTTCTTCTCGAGGAGGAAACGAATCTTCACTCCTCGCTTGCCCGCGCGCTCGAGGGATTGGAGAGACGCCTCCAGCGGCTCGCCGGTGGACGGGGTGATGTAGAACTGTTCGATGTCGATGTTCTTCTTGGCCCGGTCGTACATCTCAGGCCAGACGTCTTGGGCTAGGCGCAGGTCGGGCTCGCTCAGGGTCGTCTCGACGGGATAGGAATAGACGAGCTCATAGCCCGGCACGCGGAAGGCCGCTTGCGACGGAGCGGCGGCGACGGCGGCGACGGCGGCGACGGCCAGCGGCTTCATTCTGCCAGACCTCCGAAATAATCAAGCATGGCTTGGCCCACGGACTTCGTCACTGCGTGTTCGTCCACCGGCCCGCCGAGGACCGCAGCCATCGAGGTCATGACGTCGGATTCCAGCCGGCAGGGGTTGATGAGGCGGAAGGGGGCCAGGTGGACGTTCACGTTGAGGGAGAATCCGTGGTAGGCCACGCCCGCGCGCACGGCCACGCCGATGGAGGCGAGCTTGCGCTTGCCGACCCACAGGCCGGTGAAGCCGCGCTGGGTGACGGCTTCCACGCCGAAGGATTTGACCGCCTCGACGAGCACCGCCTCCAGGGCGTTGAGGTAGGAGCGGGGCTTGAGGCCGAGTTCGGAAAGCTTAAGGATGGGATAGCCCACGACCTGCCCCGGGCCGTGGTAAGTGAGGTCGCCCCCCCGCTCCACCCGGCGGACGGGGTAGGGCAGGCCCTCCGGCGCCGTCTGGCGGCTCGAGCGTCCGATGGTGTAGACCGGGGGGTGCTGGCAGAGCAGGACCGTGTCCGGGATCTCTCCGGCGCCGCGCTCGAAGACGAGCCGGCGCTGGAGGTTCCAGACCTCGTCGTAGTCCTTGAGGCCGAGGTCCCGGACCAGCATGGCGCCCTAGGCCGCGAAGCTCGGCGCCGATCGCGTGACGGCGAGCGTATGGATCGGATGGCCCAGCGCGACTTCGCAGGCCTCGGCGAAGGTCTCGTTAAGCGTCGGGTGCGGGTGGATGGTCGCCGAGACCTGTTCGAGCGTCGCGCCCATTGATACCGCCAGGCAGGCCTCTCCGATGAGGTCGGAGGCGTTGGGGCCCACGAAACCCGCGCCGAGGATGCGGTGGGTGTCTTTGTCGGCCACGATCTTGCAGAAGCCCTCGGTCTCGCGCACGGCCTGGGCGCGGCCGGAAGCGGCGAACGGAAACTTGCCCATGACCGTGTGGTAGCCCTCGGCCTTGGCCTGCGCGTCGGTCAGGCCCACCCACGATATTTCCGGGTCCGTGAAGACGGCCCACGGCACGTGGCCGCGAGGCTCCAGCGGTTTGCCTGCGATGGACTGGGCGGCGAGGACGGCCTCTCGCGAGGCCTTGTGCGCCAGGTAGGGTTGGCCCACGGCGTCGCCGATTGCGTAGATGTTGTCGACGGAGGAGAGCATCTCGGTGTCGACGGCGATATGGCCGTGCTTGTCGAGCTCGACGCCGAGCGCGTCCAGGCCCAGATCCTTGGTGCGAGGAGCGCGGCCCACGGCGAGGAGGACCTTGTCGCAGGAGATCTCGCGCTTGCCCTCGGGGGTCTCGACGATCACCTCCAGCCGCTTGCCCTTCATGGACCAGGACTTCGCCCTGGACGAGGTCAGAATTTCGACGCCGAGCTTGGCGAGGCTGCGCCGGACGGGCATGGCCAGGTCGCCCTCGATGACCGGGAGGATGGAGTCGGTGAACTCGACGACCGTGACCTTGGTCCCGAGCTTGGCGAAGATGGTGCCGATCTCGAGACCGATGACGCCTCCTCCGATGACGACCAGCCCTTCCGGGACCTTATTGAGCTCCAGGGACTCCTTGGAGCCCAGGACGAACTTGCCGTCCACGGCGAAGCCGGGGATGGAGAAGGGCTCGGAGCCGGTGGCGACGATCGCCTGCTCGAACTCCACGGTTTCGGTTGCGCCGTCCGGTTTCTCCACGACGGCCGTGTGCTCGGAGGTAAAGCGCGCTAGCCCGAAGAGGACGTCCCCCTTATTGCCCTTGATGAGGACGCCGATGTTCTTGACGAAGCCTCCGATCATCTGGTCCTTCCAGGTCACGACTTTCTCCCAGTCGATCCTGTGGATGGGGTCGTCGAATCCGGCGTCCTTGCTTTTCTTGGACTTGTGCATCGTGCCGGCCGCGTGGATGAGGGCCTTGGAGGGGATGCAGCCGTAGTTGAGGCACTCGCCGCCCAGCTTGTTGCAGTCGACGACCAGGGCTTTCTTGCCGAGCTGACCCAGCTTGATGGCCGCGACGTAGCCGCCGGGGCCGCCTCCGATTATGAGGACGTCGGTCTTGATGGACATATCAGCCTCTTAGAGGAGCGTGCGGGGATTTTCGAGGTGGCGGATCAGGGTGTTCATGAAATGGGCGGCGTCCGCGCCGTCGATGACGCGGTGGTCGAAGCAGAGGCAGAGGTTCATCATGTCGCGGATGAAGAGTCCTCCGTCTCGGACCACCGGGCGTTTCTGCAGCTTCATCGGAGCGAGGATGGCGACCTCCGGATGGTTGACGATCGGGTCGGCGTAGAGGCCGCCGATGGACCCGATGTTCGTGATCGTGAAAGTCCCTCCTTGGAGCGCCGCGACCTCGATCTTGTTCGTGCGCACCTTTTCGGCCAACGCGGCGATATCGGCGGCCAGGCCGAAGAGGTCCCGGCCGTCGGCCCCCTTGATGTTCGGCACGACGAGTCCCTGCGGGGCGGCCACGGCGATGCCGATGTTGTAATAGCGCTTGACGACGATCTCGCCCGCGGCCTCGTCGAGGGAGGCGTTGAAATTCGGGAATTCCCTCAGGGACTTGGTCAGGGCTTTGATGAGGAAGGGCAGGAAGGTCAGCTTCACGCCCCGCTTGGTCGCCTCCATCTTAAGCTCTTCTCGCAACGCGAGAAGAGCGGTCATGTCGCACTCGTCGGCGTGCGCCACGTCTGCGACCGTGCGCTTGGACTGGGCCATCTTTTCCGCGGTCTTGCGGCGGATGCCCACGAACGGGGTGCGCTCCTCGCCTGACGACGCCGTCCCGGCCGGAGTGGAGACGATGGGGTTCGCCGGCGCCAGGGCCCTGACGTCACCTTCCGCGATCCGTCCTCCGGGGCCGGTGCCCTTGACCCGGGAAAGGTCGACGCCGAGATGGGCCGCGAGGCCCTTCACTCTGGGGGTCGCCTTCACGCAGGCGTGCGCGGGCGCCTGAGCGGGGGCTGTTCCGCTCTTGAAACTCTTGAGGTCGGACTCGAGCACGCGTCCCTGCGGGCCGGCGCCGGCGACCTGCGCGATCTCGACGCCCAGGTCCTTGGCCAGCTTGCGGACCATCGGCGAGGCGAGCGCTTCGCGCTTGGCCGCGGCCGATTTCGCGACGGCCGAGGATTTGTTGCCGGAGATTTCGAAGAGGACGAGAGGCGAGTGGACCTTGACCTTCTGCCCCGGCTCGCCGAAGAGCTTCACGATCCTGCCCGTCTTGGGGCTGGGGATCTCGACTTCCGCCTTGTCGGTTAGGACCGCGGCCAGGGGTCGGTGCTCCTGGACCATGTCCCCCTCCTTCACGAACCATTTGACGATCTCTCCCTCGACGAGCCCTTCGCCGATGTCGGGCAGCTTGAACTCGAAATTCATGGGTGTCCTCTCAGAAACGGCTCGGCGGCGCGATAAGACGAGCGTACGAACGGACCGGAGGCGACGTGCAGGAAGCCGTGGGACTTGGCCGACTCGCCTAAGCGGTCGAATTCTTCGGGAGGCAGGAAGCGGGCGACCGGAAGATGATGCTTCGCGCTCGTGGGGCGGAGGTACTGCCCTAGAGTGAGGATGTCCACCCCGACCGAGCGGATGTCTTCGAAACAACGGAGTATCTCATCCTCTGTCTCGCCAAGACCCAGCATCAGCGACGTTTTCGTCGGGATCTTGGGAAGATAGGTCTTCGCATGGGCGAGGACTTCCAGGGATTGACGATAACTTGCCTTGGCGTCGCGGACCGCGGGGGTGAGGCGTTCCACGCATTCCATGTTGTGGGCGACCACGTCGGGATCGGCGTCCAAGACCGTCTCAAGAAGAGAAAAGTTCCCGCGGAAATCCTGAAGGAGCGTCTCGATCTTGAGCCCGGGATTCTCTTTTTTGACCGCGGCGATGCACGCGGCGAGATGGCCCGCGCCCTGATCGGGAAGGTCGTCTCGGCAGACCGTGGTAAGGACCGCGTAGTCGAGCGCCATCTCCTTGAGCGTCAGCGCGAGCTGGGCGGGTTCCTCGGGATCGGGAAGCGGCGGACGCAACGCGGTCTTGACCGAGCAGAAACGGCAGCCGCGCGTGCAGAGCTCGCCCATGACCATGAAGGCGGCGGTCCCTTCCCCCCAGCACTCCGCCAGGTTGGGACAGCGGGCCTCTTCGCAGACGGTGGCCAGGCCCCGCGAGCGGGACGCCTCCTTGAGGCGGGCCACGACCGGTCCGGTCGGAAGGCGGACCTTCAGCCAGGGCGGCAGGCGGCGCCGTTCGGCCGTCATGGTCATGCTCAGTGGAGGCCCTTTTCCGCCAGCCAGCGCTCTGCTTCGAGCGCGGCCTTGCAGCCGCTGCCCGCGGCGGTGACGGCCTGGCGGTAGCGGGCGTCCATCACGTCTCCGGCCGCGAACACGCCTTCGACGGAGGTGCGGGTGCGGTCGTCGGCGACGATGTAGCCGTTCTCATCGAGCTTCAACTGGCCGCCGAGGAAGGCGGTCGTCGGCTGGTGGCCGATGGCCATGAAGACGCCGTCGCACTTGAGGTCCGTTTTGGCGCCGGTCTTGAGGTTATTGAGGCGGGCGCCTTCGACCTGGTCCGAACCGAGGATCTCGTCGACGACCGAGTCCCAGACGAACGAGATTTTCGGGTTCTTTCGGGCTCGGTCCTGCATGATCTTGGAGCCGCGCAATTCGTCGCGGCGATGGACGATCTTGACGCTGGAGGCGAAGTTGGCCAGGAAGTTGGCCTCTTCGAGCGCGGTGTCTCCGCCCCCGACTACCAGAACCTCCTTTTTCTTGAAGAAGAAGCCGTCGCAGGTCGCGCAGGCGGAGACGCCGTGCCCCATGAGCCGCTTCTCGCTCTCGATGCCGAGCCATTTGGCGTTGGCGCCGGTGGCCACGATCACGGCCTGGGCGGAGGCGACCGTCGCCTCCGTGGTCTCGACGACGAACGGGCGGCGGGAGAAGTCCACTTTGACCGCGTACTCATTGACGATGGCCACGCCCAGGCGTTCGACCTGCTTTTTCATACGCTCCATGAGTTCCGGCCCGTTGACCGGCTCGGGGAATCCCGGGAAGTTCTCCACGTCCGAGGTGATCATGAGCTGGCCGCCCAAGGCGACCCCCCCGAAGACCAGGGGGTCCAAGTTGGCGCGGGCGGCGTAAATGGCGGCCGTGTAGGCGGCGGCGCCGGATCCGATGATGACGATCTTCTTGGACTGTGCCATGCAGACGGATTATAACATTCCGGGTCCGCAAGAGGACGACGGGCAACTGGAACGTTTATGCTAAAATTTTAAAAGCATGATCATCCGCAAACTCTACCGCTTCGAGGCCTCGCACATCGTCCGGAACTGCTCCTCGAACCGCTGCAAGTACTCGATCCATGGGCACAGCTTCCGCTGCGAGCTCTTCCTCAGCGCCGACCGCCTGGACCGAGGTCAGATGGTCTACGACTTCGGCCTGCTCAAGGGTCCTATCAAGGACTTCCTTGACGGCTTCGACCACGCGACTCTCTTCTGGGAGGATGACTCCCCCGCCTACATCAAGGCGATGAAGGAGCAGTCCAAGCGCTGGGTCCAGTTGCCGGTCTCGCCCACGGCCGAACAGCTTTCGCGGGTGATTTTCGTGACCTGCCAGGTCCTGTTGGACGCCACCGACCGCGCCAACGGCGATGAGGCCGCCCGCGTTCAGTCCGTCATCCTGCACGAGACGGAGACCGGCTACGCCCAGTGCCTGAGCGAGGACGCCTACAGCCCGGTCATGGGCCGTATCGATCTCAAGAGAGTGATCTTCTCAGGTCCAATCAAGGCCGAGTGGCGCGATGCGCGGATGTGGGAGCATCTCCTCGCGGGAGGCCGCTTCGAGAGTCTCTGCGCGCGGCGTTAGGCGATCAGCCGCCCGCCGTCCACCGCGAGCTCCGCTCCCGTCGAGTAGTCGGCCGCGTGAGCGAGATAGAGGCAAGCGCGCGCCACGGCCTCCGGCGTGCCCAGGCGCTTGAGCAGCGTCGCCTCGGAGATCTTTTTTTTCTCCCCCTCGCTCATGCCCTCCGGAAGAAGAACGGGGCCCGGCAGGATCGCGTTGACGCGGATCTCGGGCGCCAGCGCCCGCGCCAAGATCTTGTTGACGCTGAGCAGCGCCGCCTTCGAGGCGCAGTAGGGGCCGTAGTCCGCGTAAGGCCGTAGGCCCGACCAGTCCGCGATGTTGATGACGATCCCCTCGCCCATGCGCCGCAGGTACGGCGCGCAGGCCTGAGCGAGAAAGAACGGGGCGCGGGCGTTGACCGCCATGTGGCGGTCCCAATCCGCGGGCGTGGTCAGAGCGAAGGGCGTCTTCTCGTAGAGGGAGGCGGAGTTGATCAGGATGTCGATGCCGCCGAAGCGGCGCGCGACCGCGTCGGCGAGTTTCTCCGGCCCCTTCGCCTGCTCCAGGTCGGCGCGGAAGACGTCGGCCTCGGCGCCGGAGATTGATTTGACCGCGTCCACGACGCGCCGGGCGTCCACCACCGAGGTGTGATAATGAACGGCCAGCCGCGACCCTTTGGCCGCGAAGGCCAGCGCGATGGTGCGCCCGATCCTCCGCGCGGCGCCCGTCACGAGCACGACTTTCCCCTGGAGGATCATCGTTGCTTTCCCTCGCTTTTCTGCGGCGCGGGCTGCGGGCCGGCCGCCCCGGCCGCCATCAGGCGCAGGGTCAGTTGTTGGATCTTGGCCATGCGCCGGGCCTGCTCCTGGTCGGAGAGGGATCTGACTTCCGCCGTCATCCGGGCGCGCATCTCCTGCAGCAGGTCCTGGAGTTCCTTCATGTCGGCCTTCTGCTGCACGGACATGTTCTTGTTGAGCGCGGCGCTGTTGAGCAGGGGTGTGACGGCGTCGAGCATGCCGACCGCGCTCCGGTTGAGGGCCGCGGCCTGCCGCTGCGCCGGCGGGGCGGGGGCTTCGCCCTGAGGAGCGGACGAATTTTCAACTGCGGGGCCGCGCAGGAGATCCAGGCTCAAGGCGGTCCCCATCGGCGCCGCCGGGGACGCCTGCTCCGAGACGTCCTGAATCCGGCTTGCAAGCTCGGCGTTGGACATGCCGGCAGCGGTCAGGGCGCTGCGTGCCGCATAGGCCTGAGCGGCGCGCTCGATGAAGACGCGCCCCGCGAACTGGACGCAGAGCGCACCGGCGGCCAGGAGAGCGCAGGCGGCGCGCGCGGCAAGGGGCTTGGCCTTAAAGAGGCCCTCGAGGGCTCCGGCCGCGACCCAGGCCGCCAGGAGGGTGGGCGCAGGCCACGCCTGCGGCAGCCAGTTGCACAGGGCCTGAAGGGGAGCGAGCAGCGAGAGCGCGGCCGCGGCCTGTAGAGCGCGGTCGAAATCCCCCGCGCCGCCCAGCGCGAGTCCCAGGCCGTAGAGCAGGAGCGCGGCCAGGAGCAGGAGGCTTGAGTAGACGGCGAGCGCCGCCGCGACGAGGACCGCCATCATCGCGGCCGAGAAACGCGCGGCGAAAACGAGGTCGGAGACGAGCGCTAGGGCCAGGGCCGTCGAACCGCTGGCTAGAGTCAAGCCGAGGACGACGCCGAAGGTGGGCGCGGGCCGCAGGGACGCGCCCGCGAAGACGGAGGGCGCGGCGGCGAGGGCGTGTAGGGACTGCTCGAAGCATTCACCGAAGTTCGGTGCGACGGCTGGCGTGGGCGCGGCGGCGGTATCGGCATCAGGCATGGGGCTTCTCCTCTCGTCTTAAGGCCCTGCAGCGCAGAAGTATAGCCGAAAATCATAGAATGGACCAGGTCCTCTCCCCATGCGTCTGAGTCAATGGATGGCCCTGGTTTTCGCCCTTTTCGGGGCCCTGATCTCGGGGGGGCTCGTGGCGAGGCATGTCTCCGTGGCCCGCCGCGAGGCCTACTCCTCGACCCAGCGCATGGGAGCCGTCACCCTCGAGGCCGTGCGGGCGCTGGTGCAGGCCCAGGCCCGCCAGGGCCGCTTCATCGAGTTGGGCCGGAACTTCGAGGAGCTCGTTCGCCAAGCCAATATCGCCACCATCGTGGTGCGCGACCGAAAGGGACGCCGCGTCGTGGGCCGCTCGGACTCCTCCCGCCTGCTGGCCCGCGAGCCCCGGCCCGGGCGGCCGCTGAGCGTCGTCGATGACGGAGTCTACGACGTGGAGGGTCCGGTGGATTTGGGCCCCAAGGGCAAGGCCGTCGTCCAGGTCGGCTTCCACACCGCGCTTCTCGAGAATCGGCTCGACCAGATTGCCGCCGAGGGCGTTGGCGCCGGCGTGACGGCCTTCCTGGCCCTGGCCCTGGCGGCCTGGATCATCGGCATGTTCGCAGGCGAGCGCATCGGGCGGGTGGTCGAGCGCATCGAGGTCCTGGCCGCCGACCCCGAGCGTTTCCGCCCCTTGCGCGCCGACAGGGGCAAGGGAGGCGACGAGGTCTCGCGCCTGGTCTCGGCCTTCAACCGCATGGGAGCCGGCCTCAAGGCGGAGACCGCGCGCCGCCAGCGCCTGGAGGCGGAGAAACAGGAACTCGCCGCCATGCTGGTCCACGACCTGAAGACGCCGTTGACGGTCATCCGCGCGGGAGTCGCCCTGCTTTCCGAGTTCGCCCAGGAGGTCGACGGCAAGAGGGAGAACTCGCGCACCTTCGAGCTCCTCGAGATGTCCATGGCGCGTCTCCAGCGCATGGTGGAGGACGTGCTGCAACTCTCCAAGCTCGAAGAATCCTCCTCCCTGCCTCGCCTCGAGAGGGTCGAACTGACGTCGCTGGCGTCGGCCTGCGCCAAGGATTTCGAGCTGGTCGTCAAAGACCGCAAGCAGCGGCTGGAACTGCAGATTCCCCGGGAATCCCTCCCGCCGGTCCTGGGAGATCCGGCGCTTCTGCGTCGGGTCCTGGACAATTTAGTGCACAACGCCGTCGAGCACACCCCCTCCGGCGGCCGCATCTCCATCGAGACGCGCGCCGAGGGCGGCGGGGTGACGGTGGAGGTCAGCGACTCGGGGCCCGGCGTGCCGGCGGAGGCGCGCGGCGACATCTTCCTGAAGTTCTTCCAGAAGGACGTCAAACGCCACGTGGGCAACGTGGGGCTGGGGCTGGCGCTGTGCGAGAAAGTCGTGTCCCGCCACGGCGGGACCATAGGCATCGGTGAAGCCGTGCCGAAGGGCGCGCGCTTCTACTTCACCTTGCCCGTCGCGCCCGAGCCATAGGGCGAGGAAGTGCCGCCTCCGAATTTCGTCGGGCGGCGGCCGCCCGAGCCAGAAGGCGCCTGACGCTGCGCATCGGCAGGCCGACGACGTTGTCGCGGTCGCCCACGATCTTCTCCACCAGAGGGTCATGATCGTCTTGCACCGCGTAGGCCCCGGCCTTGTCCATATGCTTGCCGGACAAACGCCGCAGGCGTCCGGCGTCGAGCCGGCGGGCCTTTACCTTGGTCACGGCCAGGTCGGTGAACACGCGCCGTCCGACGACGAGCGCGGTGCCGGTGTAGACGCGCTGCCAGCGCCCCGACTGGAGGGTGATCATTCGCGCGGCGTCCTTAAGGTCCCGGGGTTTGCCGAGGAGCTCTCCCGCGCAGACGACGATGGTGTCCGCGCCCAGTACGGGCAGTTCGGGGTGGCGCCGGGAGACTTCCAGGGCCTTGCGGCGCGCCAGTGCTACGACGAGGCGGCGCGGGTCTTTCTCGCGCGAGCCCTCATCGACGCGGCTCGGGTCGACGCGGAAGCGCACCCCGGCCGAGCGCAGGATGGCGCGGCGCCGCGGCGAGGCCGAGGCCAGGATCAGGAAGGTTCGACGCGCGGTGCTCACCGGACGCTCTCCCGCAGCCAGGCGAGATAATTTTTGGAGCCGGCGACGACGGGCAGCGCGATGACTTCGGGCAGCGCGTAAGGATGGCGGGACACGATCCAGCGCTCGAGGGCCTTCAGCTTGGAGGCGCGGGTCTTGATGATGAGGATGCATTCCGAGTCCCGGCAGGGCTTCCCCTTCCAGAGGTAATGGGAGACGACGCCTGGGAGGATGTTCACGCACGCCGCGAGGCCCGTCTCGATGATGCCCCGCGCCAGGGCCTCGGTCCGGCGGCCGCGCGGTGCGGTCACGAGCACGACCCTCAGCGAGGTCGCCATTGTTCAGCGGTAGGTCAGCGAGCCCACGACGTGGATCTTGAGCATGTTGGAGGCCTTGTGCTTGGCGGTGCCGCCGCAGGTGACCAGGGTCGTTTCCCCATTCTTGACCAGACCGCTCTTGAGCAGGATGCGCTCGCCGTAGGCCAGCATCTCGTCGGTGGACTTGCCGAGAGGGCAGATGAGGGGCGTGATGCCCCAATAGAGGGCAAGCTGCTGGTAGGTCTGCTTGAGCGGGGTCATGGCGATGATCGGCGTGCGCGGGCGGTACTTGGACATGATGCGCGCCGACCAGCCCGTCATGGTGTAGACCACCACGAGCTTGGTGCCTGTGACCTGGCAGGCGTCGTGCGCCGCCCGCGCCAGCGCGTGAGCAAATCCCGTGTCCGGGTTGTCGGTCAGGCCGTGAGGGATCATCCGGTAGCGGAAGTTCGAGGTCTCGGCCTTATGGATGATGTCGGCCATGACTTTGACGGTCTCAACCGGGTAGAGGCCGACGGCGGACTCGCCCGAGAGCATGACGACATCGGCGCCGTCGTAGATGGCGTTGGCCACGTCCGAGGCCTCCGCGCGCGTGGGCTGGGCATGGCCGATCATGCTCTCCAGCATCTGCGTGGCCACGATGGAGAGTTTGCCCGCGTCATTGGCCTTGCGCACCAGCATCTTCTGCAGCGCGGGGACTTCCGCGGCGGAAAGCTCGACGGCCAGATCGCCGCGGGCGATCATGATGCCGTCGGCGGCGTCCAGGATGGCGTCGATGCGTTTGATGGCGTCCGGGTGCTCGATCTTGGCGATGATACGCGTCGGCGCGCCCGCCCTCAGGAGGATCTTGCGGGCGCGCAGGACGTCGTCCGGAGAGCGCACGAACGAGAGGGCCACGTGGTCGACGCCGGTCTTGAGGCCCATGGCCAAGTCCCGCATGTCCTTGACCGTCAGCGCGGGCAGGTCGATGTCCGCGCCGGGGAGGTTGATGCCCTTGTGCTCCTTGAGCAGGCCGCCGATGCGGACCTCGCAGTCCACCCAGCCGACGCCGGTCTTCAACACGGTGAGGACGATGGATCCGTCATCCAGGCGGATCTCCATGCCCTTCCTGACGGTGTTCGGGAGCTTCTTGAAGGAGGTCGAGAATTCCTCGGCGGTCCCGGGGATATCGTGGGAGGTGATGCGAACGCGGGCGCCGTTCTTGAGCGCGATGGGCTCGCCGTTGCGCAGGCGGCCGACGCGCAGGCGCGGGCCCTGGAGGTCCAAGACGACGGAGGTCGAGCGCCGGTCCAGGCGCGAGGCCGAGCGGATGAGTTCCACGCTGCGTTTGAGTTCGTCGAGGCGGGCGTGCGAGCAGTTGAGACGGAAGGCGTCGACGCCTGCATCCAGGAGCCGGTGCAGCATCTCCGCCTTGGCCGAGACCGGGCCCAGCGTCGCCAGAATTTTCGTCATCTTCGGCTTGTCTTCGACGGCCGGGGTGCGCGTGTTCGTCAGCATGCGGACTTGACCGCCTTTCTGAGATTCTCGCCGTCGGCGGGAGAGACGACGCCCTTCTCGGTGACGATGGACGTCACCAGTTCGTGGGGCGTGACGTCGAAGGCGAAATGGTGCGCCTTCGCCCCCTTTGGGGCGATCGGGGCGCCGAAGACCTCGACGACCTCCAGGATGGAGCGCTCCTCGATGGGGATACGGTCGCCCGAAGGCGTGGAGAAGTCGACGGTCGTGCTCGGAGCCACCACGTAGAACGGGATGTCGTGATGCTTGGCCAGGATCGCCAACCCGTAGGTCCCGATCTTATTGCATACGTCCGCGTTGGCCGCGATGCGGTCGGAGCCGACGATGACCGCGTCGATCTTACGGGTCTTCATGAGGTGCGCGGCCATGTTGTCCGTGATGAGGGTGGCGGGGATGCCGGCCTGCATGAGTTCCCACAGGGTCAGGCGCGAGCCCTGGAGGTAGGGCCGGGTCTCGCAGGGGTAGACGTGCGACACCTTCCCGGCGAGATAGCCCGCGCGGATCATGCCCACGGCGGTGCCGATGCCGGCGGTGGCCAGCGCGCCGGCGTTGCAGTAGGTGATGACGCGCGAGCCGGGCTCGAGCAGGGCGGCGCCCAGTTCCGCCATGCGTAAATTGGAGGCGAGGTCATCCTGGAAGTACTTCACGGCCGCCGCGGACATGCGCTCCGGGAGCGCGGCCTCAGGCCCGGTTTTGGCGACGGCCAGCATGAGGTCCAGTGCATGCATAAGGTTGACGGCTGTTGGGCGGGCGCGGCGCAGGACGGGCTCCGCGGCGACGACGTCTTTGAGGCGGCAGCGTCGCGCGGCCAGGGCCATGCCGTAGGCGGCGGCGCAGCCGATAAGGGGGGCGCCGCGCAGGACCATGTCAGAGGTCGCCTGCGCGACTTCCTTGGCCGTGCGGCAGGAGACGTAGCGCACCTGCCGCGGCAGGAGGCGCTGATCGATGACGTCGAGACGGTCGCCCTTCCAGACGATGTGCCGGATGGGATCCTCTTGCAGCGGCACGGCCTTCTTCTTGGTCGTTTTCGTCATCGCTCTTCGTTTTGGCGCAAAATAAGACGAGGACGGATGAGGCGCACGGCGCCTCGTCCGTCCTCGTCCTCAGTGCTGCTGCAGAGCGCTCAGGGGATGGACTCCATAACCCGCTTGAGCTGCTCCTCGGTCTTGCCGACGATCTCCACGGTTTTCTCTCGTCCATTCGCGCCGCGCAGGATGCTGACTTGCTTTCCGGGGACCTCGAAGAATTCGGCGAGGTAATCTTTCAGCGCTGCGTTGGCCTTCGCATCCACGGCCGGAGCCGCGACCTTCACTCGAAGAACGCTGCCGATGCGGCTGACGACTTCGTTCTCCACGGCGTTCGGAATCACGCGCACTTTCACGATCATGCTTGGGCCTCCAGTGATGCCGGACTAGGTTGCGAGAAAATCTGTGCGCCTATTCGGACCAGGTCGGCGCCTTCCTCGACCGCGACCTCGAAGTCGCGGCTCATACCCATGTTCAAGAGCCCTTTCGGCAGATGCCGATCCCTGAGTTCTCTCAAGCGACGGAAGCTGGGCCTGACGTCTTCCACCGGTTCCAGGTCGGGCGCTACGCCCATAAGCCCTTCAACGTCGAGGCGCGGATGATTCTTGAGCGCCTCGAGCAGCGCCGGGAGTTCTCCGGGAGTCACCCCCGACTGCGTCTGTCGCGAGGTGAGTTTTACTTGCACCATCACAGGGAGCTTCGTCTGCGCTCCGGCCAGGGCGGCATCGAGCGCCGCGGCGACCTTCTCGCTGTCGATCGAGTCCACTGCGCCGAAGACCAGCGCGGCTTTCTTCGCCTTGTTGGTCTGCAGATGTCCGATGAGGCGCCAGCGGACTGTGTCGGCCAGCGGGCCGAGGGCCTGCTTCTTCTTCTCGGCGTCCTGGACGCGGTTCTCCCCCACGTCTGCGACAGCTCCGAGTTCCAGGAGCCGTCGGACGTCTTCGAGCGGGGCGTACTTCGTGACCGCCACCAAACGGACCGCGTCTGGGTTTCGCCGTGCCCGTTCGGACGCCGCGCGGATGCGGTAGCGGATTTGATTGAGATTGTCAATGAGCGCCAAGCACGAACATTATACCACAGAATCTGAGCTAAAAATTGCAACCCCAGGGCCGAAAGGCCTATCCCGAAACAAAGCCCCCCCGGCTCTTTCGAACCAGGGGGGCCGTTCTTGCGGCTATTGCCCGATTGACTCCGGAGTCCGTCCCGGAGAGGGCGGAGGTCAGTACATGTCGCCGCCGTGGTTGTGGCCGGCTCCCGCCATCGCGGGCTCCTTCTTCTCCGGGATATCGGAGACGAGGACCTCGGTGGTCAGGATGGTGCCCACGATGGACACCGCGTTCTCAAGCGCGCTGCGTGTGACCTTAAGAGGGTCGACGATGCCGGCCTTGAACAGGTCCACGTACTCGCCGGTGGACGCGTCTAAACCGATGCCGCTGCCCGAGCTCAGGATTTTCTGCACGGCGACCGAGGCTTCGTAGCCGGAGTTATCCGCGAGCTGACGGATCGGAGCCTGGAGGGCGCGCCGTACGATCTGGCCGCCCGTGGTCTCGTCCTCGTCTGCGCCCTTGAACTTATCCAGTGACTCGCCGGCCCGCAGCAGAGCGACGCCGCCGCCCGCGATCATCCCCTCTTCGACGCCGGCGCGGGTCGCGTTGGACGCGTCCTCGACCTTCGTCTTCTTGGCCTTCATCTCGGTCTCTGTCGCGGCTCCGACGTTGATGACCGCCACGCCGCCGGACAGCTTCGCCAGGCGCTCCTGGAGCTTCTCGCGGTCGTAGTCCGATGTGGTGTCCTCGATCTGCTTGCGGATGGCGTCCGCCCGCTTCTTGATCTCGATCTTGTCGCCCGCGCCGCTGACGATCGTCGTGTTATCCTTGTCGATCACCACGCGCTTGGCGCGGCCCAGCATGTCCAGTCCGACCTTCTCGAGCTTGTGGCCGAGTTCCTCGGAGATGACCTCTCCCTTGGTGAGGATGGCGATGTCCTGCAGCATCTCTTTGCGGCGGTCGCCGAAGCCCGGGGCCTTGACGGCCGCGCACTTCAGGGTCCCGCGGAGCTTGTTGACTACGAGCGTGGCCAGAGCCTCTCCTTCCACGTCCTCGGCGACGATGAGGAAGGACTTGCCGGCCTGCACGATCTTCTCGAGCACCGGGAGGATGTCGTTCATCGCGGAGATCTTCTTTTCCGTGATGATGATGTAGGCGTCCTCGAGGACGGCTTCCATGCGCTCGCTGTCGGAGATGAAGTAGGGCGAGATGTAGCCGCGGTCGAACTGCATCCCCTCGACGACTTCGAGGGTGGTTTCGGAAGACTTGCCTTCCTCGACGGTGATGACGCCTTCATGGCCGACCTTCTCCATCGCTTGGGCGATCATATTGCCGATTTCCACATCATTGGCGGAGATGGTCGCGACCTGCGCCTTCTCCTCCTTCGTCTTGACCGGGCGGGAGTTCTTCTTGAGCTCCTTGATGACGAGCTCGAGGGCTTTGTGCATACCGCGCTGGATGGACTTGGAGTTGGCTCCCGCGGTGATGTTGCGGATGCCCTCGTTGAGCAGCGACTGCGTCAGGACGATCGCGGTCGTCGTGCCGTCGCCGGCGACGTCGTTGGTCTTGGAGGCGACTTCGCGGACGAGCTGAGCGCCCATGTTCTCGTAAGGATCCTGGAGTTCGATTTCCTTGGCGATCGTCACGCCGTCGTCGACGATCACGGGGGAACCGAACTTCTTCTCGAGGACCACCGAGCGGCCCAACGGTCCGAGCGTGACCTTGGTCGCGTTGGCGAGCTTGTCCACGCCGTCCTTCAACTTCTTGCGAGCGTCGTCTGAGAAAAGAATCTGCTTAGCCATTGTGTCGTTGTCTCCTCTATATGGGGTTGTTTACTTCAGGATTCCAAGGATGTCGTCCTGATGCATGATCAGGTACTCCTCGTCGTCGATCTTTATTTCGGAGCCGGAGTACTTGCCGTACAGAATCTTGTCGCCGGCCTTCACGTCCATGGGCAGGATCTTGCCGTCCTCGGTCGTCTTGCCCTTGCCGGTCGCCACGACCAGGCCTTCCTGCGGTTTTTCCTTGGCGCTGTCGGGGATGATGATTCCGCCGCGCTTCGTTTCCTTCTGCTCCGCGGGCTTGACGAGCACGCGGTCGCCGAGGGGTTGGATCTTTACTTTCGTCAGCGTCGCTTCGGCCATCTGGAATACCTCCGTGAATGTGAGCGTCTCGAGAGCACGGCAACGACTGTTGTCGCCGTCCCCGTTCGTTGGTGATTATAACAAGGCTCTTATATAATTGTCAATCGATTAGTGCGATTGCCAACTCTCGTTTCCTCTGCGCTCGGTGTGCGAGACGCTCAGGGCGCTGAGGCGCGGACAGGGACGCTTAGTGCGTCGGGCCGGGGAAGAGCTTGCGCAGGAGATGGACCAAGGCCTCGTGCGCCTTGGGACGCTCGGCGGGCGCGGGCTCTATGTAGGGCGGGGGCGGCGGCGGATCGTCCATGGTGAAGTTCTCATCGGCGGGAGGACTGATCACGAGCAGGTCCGGCGTCGGTGTGTGCGCGGGCGCGGATACGGGAGCCGGAGACTGCGCGGCGTCGAGCGTCGTTAGGCCGGCGCTCGGCGCGATGCCCGGACAGAGACGGTTGAGATCCTCCTCCAGCCGGCGAATGAGGCCCAGCGCCTTGGCCAGGGACAATTCCTTGTCGCTGAGTTCCTTGGAGAGCTTGTCCACGAGACGGTTGCGTATGGCCAGATCGCCCTGCGCCTCGGTCAGGCGGCGCTTCGTGCCCTCGCAATCGTTCTTGGCCTTTTCGGCGGAGATTCTCGATTCATTGATCTGATGCTCGTGCGCTTGGAGGGTCGTCCTCAGAGATTCCAGGGCGGCTTGGTCCTTGCGCCGGGATTCCTCCAGCTCGGCGAGGTGCGGCAGGCGCATCTCGAGCATGTCGGCGCGCTCCCGCGTCTGTACGAGTTCATCCTTGAGGGCCGAGATCTGGCGTTGGAGCGAGGCAGCCAGGGCCCGTTCCTCGCGACGGTTCTCGAGCTCCTTCATGAGGTCGGCGACATGGCTGAAGAGGCGGTTGCCCGCGGTGTTGAGCATAGAGTCCACGTCTGCGGCGGAAGAAGAGGCGGTCTCGGCGGCTGGGGGCGCCTCGGGCGACGGCGGCGCGGACTGCTCGGCCTGCAATGAGACCAGACGGGCCAGGTCCTCGAACTCGCCGGCGCGCCGCCAGTTCTTCTCGGCGACCTCTCCCTGGGCAGGACAGACCAGCGTGGTCATGCCGAAGCCCGGGAGGGACGCCAGTTGTTCGGACTCATAGCTGCCTGGCACCTCATCATTCATATAGACCCAGTATCTCATTGGTTGTCTCGGATCGCTTATTAAGGATAGGGCGGGATTGTTAAATATTCAAGTCCCATGGGAATAGCGCCGCAGGGTCTCGAGGAGATATTCCCGGTTGCAGGGGGCGTCCAGGCAGGTCCGTGCGCGCGCGTGGAAGTCTCCAATGTCCGGCGTATTGAGCGCGCGCAGGTAGTCTCCGAGCGCCTCGTCGCGGCGGCCGAGCGTCTCCAGCACGTGACCGCGGAAGGTCCAGAGCAGCGTCTGTATCCCCCCCGGTCTCTCTGGGGCGATGGTCTCGAGCGCGTGGTCGAGCCACGCGAGGGCGGCCTCCATGTCGGGTTTGGCCAGGCACTCCGGACCGGAGAGGCCGCAGATCAGGGTCAGCCATTTCGGCTGGAAGGCGCCAGGGTCGGATTCCACCGTCTTGTAGAGTTCGCGCCCGAGCGCCACCGACCCGTCCCAGTCTCCCAGGTGGTGACGCAGGAGCGTCTCAAGGAACAGGAAGTAGGGGCTCGATGGGAACTCGCGCCGCAGACGTTGGACCACGGCCAAGGCGCGGGCAAAGTCGTGCCTGTCGAGCATATAGATGTGGATGAGGAATTCGGCGGCTTGCCGGCCCGCGCAGCGCGAGCTTTCCATGGCGAGGCCGATGCGTTTGAGGCCGCGCTTCTCATCGCCCCTCATGCCGAAGAGGAGCCCGAGCTTGGCCACGCCCGAAAGGTGCGCGGCCTGGTAGTCAAAGACGCCCAGGCCGAAGTAGGCGTCCAGGTATTGGTCGTCGAGCTTCAGGCATCTTTTGAGATGCTTGACCGCTTTCTTGCCGTCGAAGTAGGCGTCGAGGTAGCGGCCCTTCAGCAGCTTCCACTGTCCGCGCGTGCCGAGCGCCATGCCGGAGACGAAGTAGCCGTCGGCCTTCATTTGCGGGTCCTTGGAGTCTATGTAGGCGTCGGCCTTGCGCAAGGCGGCCTCAACGTCTTGTTCGAAGAGGCCTTGGAGGGTGGGGGTGGACTTAAAGAGGCCGTACTCCTGCGAGGACTGCCACCAGATCGCTCCCGCCTCGCAGAGATAGCCGAAGGGGTTGTCGGGCTCAAGTTCGATGATGCGCCGGAAGGCCGTTCGCGAGCGGTCGTAGTCGAGAGAGTAGAGCCGGAGCAGGCCTTCGTCGAGTTGGGCGAACGCGGCCGAGCTCAAGCGGGGGCCTGCGGTGGCCGGCCGATCCGCGCCCAAGGGCAGGGCGCGGGCTAGCGCGGCGAGGAGCAGCGCCGCCGGCAGGGGACTCATAGCGAGGGTTCGGCTCCGCGGTGCGTTTTCCAGAAACGGCGGATGTGGTCCCACCCCTCCTCTGCGGTCTCCACGATCTTGAAGAGCTTGACGTCGTCCCAGCCGATCATGCCCTGCTCGGCCAGGTAGTCGAAATCCACGAGTCGCTTCCAGAACTGCTTGCCGAAGAGGACGATGGGCAGGGGGCGCTTCTTGGAGGTCTGGACCAAAGTCAGGGTCTCGAAGAGCTCGTCGAGCGTGCCGTAGCCTCCCGGGAACGCCGCCAGCGCTCGGGCTCGCATGAGGAAGTGCATCTTGCGCAGGGAGAAATAGTGGAACTGGAGGCAGAGCTCGGGCGTGATGTACGGGTTGGGGTCCTGCTCGTGGGGCAGGGTGATGTTGAGCCCGATGCTCTTAGCCCCGCACTCCCAGGCGCCGCGGTTGGCGGCTTCCATGACGCCCGGCCCTCCGCCGGTCGTGATCACGTATTCCAGGTCCTGGCCGGTCTGCTGGGCCTTGGAGAGAATCGCCGCGAAGCGGCGCGCCTCCTCGTACCAGCGGGAGAGTTCCAGCTTCTTTTCCGCGTTCACGACGCGGCGCTTGAGCTCGACGTCGCGAGGACGGGTGGCCACATCATCTTGTGCGGCCTTGAGGCGCCGGCGCGCCTCTTCCGGCGAGAGGGTCCGCGCCGAGCCGAAGACCACGATGGTCGAGCGGATCTTGTGCTCGCGGAAGAGGAGTTCGGGCTTCAGGAGCTCGAGCTGGAGGCGCACGGCCCGAAGGTCCTTGCGGTCCATGAATTCAACGTCGTGGTAGGCCTTGAGATATGCCTTCGATTCTCGGATCTTATGGAGCAGTCCAAGCTTCTCTTCGGGGAGCAGTTCCTTCGTTCTCTGGTTCATTTGAGCCTCAGCAGACCCGGCAGCCATAGACTCAGGCTGGGGCAGTAGGTGACGATCAAGAGCGTTGCGACGAGCAGGGCCCAGAAGGGGCCGACCGCGCGGTACAGGATGGGCAGCGGTTTGTCGAACCGCCGCGAGGCGAGGAAGAGGTTTAGGCCCAGAGGCGGCGTCATGTAGCCGATCTCCAGGTTCAGCAGGAAGAGCGCGCCGAGATGGACGGGGTCGATGCCGTACTGGACGGCGACGGGCGCTATGATCGGCACGACGATCACTATGGCCGAGAAGATCTCCACCATATTCACGACCAGGAGAAAGACGTTGAGCATCGCCAGAAAGACCCAGGGGCTCGACACCCGGTCGTGCAGGAAGGCGAAAAGCAGGCCCGGAATCTCGGCGTCGATCATATAGCCGGTCAGGCCCAGGGCGCAGCCCAGTACGATGAGGATGGAGCCGACGAGCATCATGCTCCGCCGCGCGACCTCGGGCAGACGCGACCACGCGACGTCCTTGTAGACGAGGGACTCTACGGCGACCACGTAGAAGGCCATGACGGCCGCTGCCTCCGAGGCCGTGAAGAGGCCGCCGTAGATGCCGCCGATGACGAGGAAGGGCAGCGGGATTTCCCAGAGCTGCTCGCGCGCGGCGCGACGCACGCCGCTCCAGGAGAACGCGACGGGTCTGACGCCCTCGCGGCGGGCCACGACGACGGCGTAGACGCAGAGCGCTCCGAGCAGGAGCAGTCCGGGCACGGCGGCGGCGGCAAAAAGTTTGTCCACGGAGATCTTGCCGACCAGGGCGTAGAGGATGATGGGCAGGCTCGGCGGGAACAGGAGGCCCAGGCTGCCCGTCGTCGAGATGAGCCCGAGGGAGAAGTTCTCGGGATAACCTTGGCGGCGAAGGAGCGGGAAGATGAGCCCGCCGAGGGCGATGATGGTCACGCCCGAGGCTCCCGTGAATGCGGTGAACAACGCGGTTGCGCACAGCCCCGCCACCGCCACCCCGCCGGGAATCCAACCGAAGAGCGCTTCAGCCAACGCCACGAGGCGCTTGGGCGCGCCGCTCTCGGCCAGGACGTAGCCCGCGAAAGTGAAGAGAGGGATGGCGATGAGCGAAGGCAGCGAGGCCAGCCGCGCCAATTCGATGATGACGGCGCTGGAGTCGATGCCGGCTTCATGGAAGAGCCGCAGGGCCAAGGCGCCCATGAGCGCGAAGATAGGCGCGCCCGCCAGGGCCAGGGCCGCGAACGCGGCGATGAAGAGCGCGGTCATGGTCGCTTCCCACGGCGATGGATGCGACCATTTCCTGCGCTATGCTCGGTCATGGTCGCTTCCCATTGCCCGCCGCCTCGGCGGCCGCGTCCGCCGTCTTGAAGAGCAGGTGCGCCAGAACGAGGGCGAAGCCGCCGGGGATGCCGGCCGCGGCGACCCAGGCCGGGACAATGACGGAGCCGACCGTTACCAGGGTCGACGACGTCGCGCGTTCGGCCAAGAGGTAGGTCCAGGAGGCTTTCAGCAGGAGCGCGCAGACGCCCGCCCCTGAGGCGGAGGCGGCCAGCCTCAGCCAGGGCTTGTGCCGCGGGGGGGCGCCGAGGCGCGCGGCCTCCCAGGCGAAGTGCTTCTCGCTCCTGGCGGCCAGCGCGGCCCCCAGGAACCCCGTCCAGAGCACCGCGTGCTTGAGCAGGGTTTCCCCCCACAGCAGGCCGACGCCGAAGCGGCGCAGCACGACCTGCGCGAAGGCGAGCAGGATCATGGCGCCGAGCAGGGCGGCTAGGAGGGCGCCCTCGGCCGCGGCGAGGAGGTCCTCAGCTTTTCTTAACCGTTCTCGCACGGAGGGAGGCCAACTCCTTCTCGACCTTGCCGAGCAGTCCGGCGGAGAAGAGCTTGCCGACGAGGTCCTTGCGGGCGGCCGTGCCCAACTCCTCGTATCTCTTCATCGTTTCGGCGCCGGGATTGGCGGCGAGGGCGAGGCCTTGCTTGCGCAGCGTCTCAAGGGCCTTGTCGTTCTCCGCGTTGGTGAGGTCGTTGAGGCGACGGAGGTGGCGAGCCGAGAGTTCCTTGAGCGTCTTCTGTTGGTCGCCCGGCAGGGAGTCGAAGAACTTCCTGGAGAGGAGGACGGCCCCCGTGGCCTCGGCCATGGGCACGGGGTAGATGTGCTTGAGCTTGGAATGCCACTGGAGCGCCAGCACTCCGAGCGGAGGACCGTACACCGCGTCGATCATCCCGGTCTGAAGGGACTGCATCACGTCCACCACCGACAGGGGCACGGGGTTGACCGCCAAGGCTTTGTAAGCCGCCTCGGCGATGGGGTCGCCCTCCCAGACCCACATGCGGCTCTTGCGCATGTCCTCGATGGCGGAGATGGGGCGCTTGCTGAAGATGTACACGGAGCCCAGGTCGGTCCAGCCCAGGAGGATGACCCCCCCCTTGTCGAGGGCGGCTTCGAAGTCCTCGGCGAACATGGAGCGGATGTCTTCCAGCTCGGCGCGGGAGCGGAAGAGCCAGGGAGCGTCGAGCAGGCGCGTCTCGGGCGCCATCTCGCCCATCCCGACGCCGGTGAAGCCGGCGCAATGGAGTTGGCCGATGCGGATCTTCTTGACCACGTCCTTCTCGTCGCCGGAGATGCCGCCTGGGTAGAACTTGAAACGGAGCTTGCCCGCGGTGGCTTTCGCCAGGTCGTTGGAGAGCGCGGTCATCACCTTCATCCAGGTGGACCCTTCGGGCGCGAGGGTCGCGAACTTGATGGCGGTCTGGGCGCTCGCGGGCGCGGCGAGGGCCGCGGCGAGCGCCGCCGCCGCGAGCTTAGAAGTAGTCATCGATCCTCTCCAGAAGAGAGGAGGCCTTCTTCTTGGCCGCCTCATCGGTGAGCCGAGCCTCGGGCAGCCGTCCCGACGGGGAGTCCAGGACCTTGGTCAGGAGCTGCTTGAAGAGCTCCCGGTCCTGGACGGCGACCGCGTACCAGCGAGCGTTGAGCACGTGCGTCATCAGGTACTGCCCCTTCGTGATCTTGTGGGCCCACTCGAAATGGACCTTGGCCTTCTGCGGGTCGCCGCCCAGCAGCGGCGGGCGCGAGGCGTAATAGACGCCGAAGAAGAGGTCCGCGCCGCCGAAGTGGTAGGACGGGTCCAGTTCGTAGACGCGCTTCATGAGGGCGGTGATTTTGGGCAGATCGGCCAGGGCGGACGCGTCGTCCTTGGAGAGGTTGACGTAACCTCCCCAGCAGAAGCCGGCCCAGAACAGATCGGGGATGTCGTCCTTGGCGGCCTGCCTGACGCTCGCCTCGAAATCCTCGATCGTCTTGGCCGTCAGGCCTCGGAAGGCCTCCTTGCGCTCGAGTGCCGTGAGCGCGTGATCGCGGCCGCGGAGATAATACCCCTTGGCGCGCGCCGGCTCGGCGTCTTCCAGGAACAGAAAGGCGCCGCCGCCGAAACCCTCGGCGGCCAGGCGGCGCAGGCGGCGGTCCTCCGGATCGCAGGCGAGCAGGGTCTCGATGAGCTTGAGTTGGGAGGACATGGCTTCGCGGGCGGTCTGCCAGTCGGGTTCTTCCAACGCGACGGGGCGGCCGCGCTCCAGCACTCCGGTCGTGGAGCGCAGGACCATGCGGTCGAGGGAGCACGCCGAGAGGGCGACGGCGCCGAGTGCGAGGAGGAGCGCATTCCTCATGGTCGCGTCCATCCTAGCAAATTGACTTCCCCCCCCCTTCATAGTCGCGAGCCGGGGCTGGCCGCGACGCGCTGGGCCGAGCTGGCGAAGAAGGAGAAGGCCTGTCCGCCGCGGATGGAGACGACGACGCGTGAGCCGCCGGGGCCGCCGTTGAGGGCGTAGGCGACATCGATGCGCGCCACGCCTCCGGAACGCGACCGGGTGGAGGACAGACGCAGCCCCGCGCCTAGGTCGGTCTTGAAGCGGGCCCAGGAGAGCCCGCTGCCCTCGGCCGCCGTCGCTCCCGAATCAACGAAGAGCACCCCGCCCAGGCGCATGAGATGAAACCACTCTCTGTCGAAGAAGAAACGGTCCTCAAGGTTGAAGAGGACGGCTTTGCCGCCGACGAAACTGTCGTTCTTATATCCTCGCAGGCCGGAGTTGCCTCCCAGCACGATCTGGTTCTCTCGGTCGAGGAAGCGCCCGGAGGAGCCCTCTGCGTGGAACACCAAGGTGCGCTCCCGCGTCCAGTGGGTCTTCCAGAAGGCGTTGAGGGCGGCGGTGAACAGCCCGTTCTCCCAGCGTCCGCCGGCCGCGCGCCCGCTGATGCCGACGCCGGCCAGCATGAAGCGGCCGGGTCCGAGGGAGAGCCCCTGCTGATCCGAGACGTTGAAGATCCATCGGTCGATGTCGGATCCGGTGGCGGTCCCCATGAACCCGCCGCGCGTCCTCAATTCGTTGCCGAGGTTGAAGTCCTCGATGCGCTCCATGCCGTTGAAGTTGGTCTCCTTGACGTAGCGGGGATGGACCCAGGAATAACCTAGCGTCGGGCCGGAGAGTTCCCGGTTCGCGGGCAGGGTCCCCTCGACCGTGTCGGAGGTCGGCTGGTACTGGAGTTTCTCGGTGTACCAGCCGGCTTCCGCGCGCTGGACGAAATCTCTGTTTCCTCCCAGGCGCAAGCCGTAGGCGCCGTCCGCCTGCCGCGTGCGCTTATGGTACTTGCTCGATTCGGCGCCGTCGCGCACGATCGAGGCGTCGCCCAGGGTTCGGGTCCAGCCGAGGCCGAGGGCGTGGTCCGCGTCGAGGGAGTAGAAGGGTCGCGCCAGGTCGACGTCGATCTGGTCGCCGTTCTGCGTGCGGGAGTAGGATCCGTTCAGCCCCAGGCGGGAGCCGAGGAAGCGGGGATCGCCGTAGGAGAAGGCGTTGGATATCCTGGGGCCCTTCTGCGCGTGTTCGAAGCCGACGGATTTTCCGTAGCCGAGCAGGTTGTCCTCGACGAGCCCGTAAGAGAGGAAGCTCTCGCCGCCCTCCGTGCCGATGGAGAAGCGCGGGTTCGTGGTCCAGGCGTCCTGGGCGCGGACGACGGCGTCGACGCTGCCGTCCGGCCGCAGGGCCTTGACGATCTCCGCTCGACGGAAGGAGCCGTTGGCTCGGAGGTTGCGCTCGGACTCGATGACCTTTAGGTCGTCCCAGGGCTCGCCTGCGTTGAAGAGTATCTCGCGCCTGATGACCGACTCACGCGTGAGAACGTGGATCTTGTTGGCGACCCGGAAGATCCACCAATCCTCGCCCGGAACCCGGGGGTCGAAGACATTCGTCTGCTCGACGCGGATGTTGCCGACGGCGGGCGCGCCGGAGGGCTCCGGGGAGGACGGCAGGGCTGTCGCCGAAGAGGCCGAGAGGAGAAGAATTGCTGCGGCTGCGGCCGCGGAGGTCATGGATGCGTGGTCATGGTCGGCGCAATCGGGAGAGGATCTCGGCCGTCGAGTGGGACCGATTGAGGGTGTAGAAGTGGATGCCGGGAGCTCCTCCATCGAGGAGGGCGCGGCACTGGCGCACGGCCCAGTCCACGCCGAAGGCGACCACGGCCTGGGAATCGTGCTGGATGGCGCTGAGGCGCTCGTCCAACTCGGGCGGGATGCGGGCGCCGCAGAGACCGACGAAGCGCTTGAGTTGGGGGTATCCCGTGACCGGCATGATGCCGGGAACGATGGGGACCTTGACGCCCGCCTCGCGCGCGCGGCGCACGAAAGCGAAGTAGTCGCGCGCGTCGAAGAAGAGCTGGGTGACGGCCCAGTCGCCGCCGGCCGCAACTTTCTCGGCGAAGCGGCGCAGATCCTCCTCTGGAGAGGGAGACTCGGGATGCTTCTCGGGATAGGCGGCCACTGCGGTGCGCAGTCCTCCGCGCTCACGCAGATGACGGACGAGGTCCACGGCATGCGCGAAATCGCGTTCTTCGACGGGGCGCAGGGCTGCGTCCTTGGGGGCGTCGCCGCGCAGGGCCACGATGTGGCGGATGCCGAGAGCCTCGAGGCGGAGCAGAATGGCGGAGATCTCGGCGCGGGTGTGGGCGATGCAGGTCAGGTGCGAGACCGTGGTCAGCCCTGTCTCCCGTTGGAGGCGGCCGGCGATTTCGATGGTCCGCTCACGCGCGGAGCCGCCCGCGCCGTAGGTGAGGGTCACATAGTCCGGGGAGAGGTCCTTGAGCTCGCGCACGAAGGCGACGAAGGCATCGAGGTCCTCGGGAGCCTTCGGCAGGAAGAACTCGAACGAGAACAGGGGCCGTTCGGTCGCGGCAAGGAGTTCCGGGATGTCGATTCAGGATTGTAGCAAACACGGCCCGGTCTCTTAAGTGGACTTGCCGCCGGCGGCGCGTGCTTGGGCCTCTTCGATGAGCTTGCGGTACTCTTCGACGAGGGAGGGATCGGTGTTGACCTTGCTCGCGGTGCGCAAGTCGCCGGCGGCGTTGCCGAACTTCTGGAGGATCGCCCAGACCGAGGCGCGGTTTCGGTAGTAGCGGTCGGCCAGCGGATTGAGCGCGATGGCGCGGCTGAAGCTCTCGATCGCTTCTTCGTTTCGTCGGAGCGCGAAGTAGCCCAGCCCGAGATCGTTTAGGGCGTTGGGGTCGAGAGGGTCGTTTTTGACGGCGAGGGAGTAGTTTTCCAGCGCCTGGGCGTAGTCCTTCATGAAGTAGTGCGCGTTTCCGACTCGCAGTCGGGCATCTGTGTCATGGGGCGCGATCTTGAGGGCTTTGCCGAGCTCGGCGAGCGCCGCCCGATGATTGCGGCGCATGGTCAGATTGATGGCCAGTTGGACCCGAGCGGCGGCGTCGTCCGGCGCGAGCTCGAGGGCGCGCACGAAATCCTGTTGTGCCGCATCCAGGGAGTTCTGGGCGTTGAGCGTCATCCCCCGTCCTGAGTAGGCGTCCGCCAGGGTCCCGTCCAGCTCCATCGCCTTGGTGTACTCTATGATCGCCTTGTCGAAATGCTCGACGTTATGAAGGGAATCGGCCCGGAGAATGAAGACGTAGGGGTCGCGCTGGTCCTGCTGCATCCTCGCGTCCAGGTCGACGATCGCCGAGAGGAAGTCGTCTCCCTCAGGATGACCGGGGAGGAATCCCGCGTAGGCGCTGCGCGCGTACGGATCAATGGCGACGGCTCGCAGATAGGCGCGGTGCGCCTCTTTATACTGACGCGACGCCGCGTGGGAGATCGCCTTGGCGATGAGCCCCTCGGCCCGGCGGGTGCCGAACTGCCACGCGGTGTCCACGTCCTCGATGACGCGGGCGTGGTTGCGCAGGGCGAGCCACACCAGGGCCCGCTGGAAATAGGCCGGGCCGTGCTGGGAGTTCACGGCGATGGCCCGGTCGCACTCGACCAAAGCCTCCTTGGGGTCCTTCATGAGGCGGTGGACCTGGCAGAGGTCGGTCCAGGCGTTCTTCGAGCGGGGTTCGAGTTCCACGGCGCGCCGCAGGTCGGAGAGAGCGGCCTTGAACTGGCCGAGGGCGCCGTAGGCCTGCCCCCGCTGGGCGTAGGCCGCCGCGAACGAGTCGTCTAGGCGCAGGGCCTGGCTGAGGTCGCGTACGGCCTGCTCGTACGCGCGGGAGCGCAGGCGGATGGAGCCCAGGGTGAAGTAGGTCGAGGCGCTCTTCGCATCCTTCTCCAGGGCGGATTCGACGTCCTGCCGGGCGCCCACATGGTCGCCCATCAGTGACTTCGCCTCCGCGCGGCGCTCCAGCACGCGTGACGCCGGACCCTTGAGAGCCAGGGACTCGTCGAAGGACTCGACCGCCTGGAGGTAGGATCGCGCCTTCATGTACATCATCCCCAGGTTGAAGTGGAAGCCCGCATCGTCGGGCTTGAGCTCCACGGCCTTGCGCAGGTCGAGCAGGGCCTTCTCGGTCTCGTTGAGGAAGTTGGCGCGCAGGGCGCCGCGCCCGTTGTAGGCCGCCGCGTGCTCGGGCGCCACGTCTATGGCGAGGTTGAAGTCCTCCAGCGCCAGTTGGGGCTTCTCCTGATGGGAGAAGAATCCGGCGCGCGCGACTAGGATATCGGGGTCCTTCGGCGCGCGTCGCACCGCGCGCGTCAGGTCCTCCTGCGCGGCCTTGATCATGCCGAGCCGGGCCTCGAGAGTGCCGCGCGCGGCGAGGATCGGGGCGGATTCGGGCTCGAGCTTGACGGCCTCGTCGAGGTCGGCCAGGGCCTTTTTCGGCTCCTTGGCGCCTTCGAGGGCCATGGCGCGGCGTGTCAGCGCGGGGACCGCTCGGCCCAAGGCCCGCGCCTTCGAGTAGGCGTCGATGGCGTCGTCCCAGAGCTGGAGAGAGAGGTAGCGGTCGCCGATGGACAGGGCCGCGTCCGGCGCGAGTTTGGGCGCCGTCATGGCGTTGTGAAAATCCGCGAGCGCCGGTTCGCGGCGTCCGGCGCGCCAATGCATCTCGCCGCGGTTGTAGTAAGGGGCGTAGCTATTGGCGTCGGCGCGGACCGCCTCCTTGAACTCATTGAGAGCCGAGCCCTCGTCGCCCTGGCGCAGACGGATCGCGGCCCGGCCCAGGTAGGCGAAGGAGTAATCCGGGTCCAGGGCCACGGCACGGTCGTAGGCCTTCAGCGCGCGGGCGTAGTCTCCCTGGCGCGCGAGAGCGGCGCCGAGCAGGCCGTAGGCGATGGGAAAGGACTTGTTGACGCGCAGGGCCGCCGCGAGGTCCGCGACGGCCTTGGCGTCTTCGCCCAGTTCGTAGTGGTCGCGGGCGCGGGTGTAGAGCCAGAGCGCTACCTTGGGGTCGGTCCGGAGGGCTTCGTCGATGGCATCCTTCGCCTTGGCTCGGTCTCTGGTCGCTCGCCAAGCGCGGGCGCGCGCGGCGAGGGCCTCTCCGGATCTCTTGGAGACTTGGACGGCGGCGTCAAGCGCCGTCTGGGCCTTCGCGGTCTGACTGAGGAGGATGTGGGCTCCGCCGACGGCGATGAGCTCCTCGGCGCCGAGAGAGCCCTCTGCGATCAGGGAGAGCGTGCGTTCGGCGTCCTGTTTTTGGCGGGCAGGGTCGCCGAAGACGTGCCAGAGCCGTGCGCGCAGTTCGTAGGCGGGGCCTAGGCGATCATCAGCGGCGACCGCGTCGTTGGCAGCGCGCAGCGACTCCTTGAACTCTCCCCTCAAATAGAGAGCGCGCGCTTGGTCCAGTTGATGCCGCGCCCCCGCGCGGTCCGAGGCGTGGACGGGGGCGGGGACGGCGAGCGCAGCCGCGGCGAAGGCGGCGAGCAAGTCTTTGGGCATCATGAGCACACAGAGTGTGGCTTTGTGGTGTTACAAAATCAAGACAGGACGCGGTCGCGAAGCGCCAGCACGACCGATCTCAGCCAGGGGGCGAACGCCCAGGCTGCCGCGCATAGTGTTGCCCAGCCCCCGGCCGCGGCGGCAAAGGCGCATCGGTGCAGGCGGGTGTATAGGCGCTCAAGACCCGCGACGGCCAGCAAGACGAGGACGCCCGCGTAGGTCTGCCGGTGGCGCGGGATCATGACCCCGGCCAGCATGTAGACCGCCGTCAGGTAGGCGAGCGTCAGGGTCAGGAGGCGCCGACGCCCGTCCTCCCGCGTCGCCCAGAGCCCGAGCAGGACGAAGGGCGCGAGGAAGAGGAAGGTTGGGTCCAGCGCCGGATCGAAGGGATAGTAGAGCACGGCGAGGTTGACGCTCAGGGCCTTGACGATGTTGCCTGCCTGTCCATCCATCAGGAAGTAGCGCCGCACCCGCGTGGAATAAAAGTCTTGGCGCACGGTTTCGGGGGCGAACTCGGGGGCGCGCTCCCATCGCGGCCCCGAGAGCCTTTCTTCGACGGTGCGCGGCACGCCCCAGCCGTACAGGTTGAAGGATCCGGCGGTGGTCGTGGTCACGCTCCGTCCGAGGACGAGGGTGTTGCGCGCGCCCCACGCGAGGGCGACGATCAGAGGCGCGGCGAGCATGGCCGCAGCACGGCGCGTCTTGGAGCGCCAACCGGCGTGCAGGGCGGCGAGCACGGCCCAGGGCCCCAACTCGGGACGCAGAAGGTAGGCCGCGGCCGCGGCGAGGCCCGCCAGGGCCGCGCGGCGGGTCTTGAGCGCTCGGTCGTCGACGAGAAGCCACAGGGTCAGAGTGAGGAAGAAGGCGGCGGGACCCTCGGTCAGAAGGCGCGCGCAGGGCCGGACGAGATCCACGCTGAAGGCGGCGAGGAGCCCCGCTGCCAGCGGCCACGGCGGCGACGACCAGCGCGCGGCCAGCGCGGCCAGCAGCACGCAGGTCAGCGCGCCGAGCAGACACTGCCCGAACTGGGTCGCCAGAGGCGACCGGCCTATGGTCGCGTACTGGGCCGCCAGGGCCAGAGGATAGCCCGGCATGCGCCAGGCTCGGTCGCCGGAGGCGTTGACGTATTCGCCCTTCTCAACGAGGCCGACGGCGTATTGATGGTAGTCCTCGGCGTCGAGGACGCGCTCTCTCTCCCCCCGGCCCTCCAGGGCGACGTAGGCGAGGCGGACTCCCAACGCGACCGCGAAGACTGCGAGGAGGGTTCTCTTCACTCGCGGCCTAGAGGTAGAAGTCCCGGACCCAACGATGCTTGGCGATCTCAGCCAGCTCGCGGGCGTCGAAGTAGAGCCCGTCGGCCGCGCGGACGTTGGAGTTCACATGCGTGACGCGGCGCATGCCCGGGATGACGGTGGTGACCGCGTCGAAGCTAAGGCAGTATTTGAGCGCCGCGGTGGCCAGCGTCTCGGCCTTGGGGCCGACGACCGTCTGGGTCAACTCCTGGGAGTGGCGGCACGTCTCCGCCAGGCGGTCGCCGCCGAAGTAGTGCGAGCGGAAGTCCTCGGGCTCGAAACGCGTCTCCCGCGTGAGGGTTCCGGTGAGCCCCCCTTCGTCGAAAGGGCACCGCACGACCACGCCCACGCCCTTCTCGCGGCACAGGGGCAGGAGGCGGTCGGCGGCGCGCTGGTCGAACATGTTGAAGAGGACCTGGACCGCGTCGACGACGCCGGTCTTGACCAACTCGAGAGCGGAGCCGGGGTCGTCATTGTTGAGGGACGCGCCCCAGTAACGGACCTTGCCCTCCTTCTTCAGCGCGGCCAGGGTCTCCGCCAGCTCCGGCCAGAGAGGATCCTTAAGCCACTGGTCGTGCCAGACGTGGAACTGGACGATGGGCAGGGACTGCTCGGAGAGGTTGCGCAGGGAACGCTCAATGCAGAGACGGACCCAGTCGGGAGGAAAGACCAACGCCAAACGCGCGCGGGGGTGGCCCGGCCACTCCATGTTCTTGGGCGGGACCTTGGTCGAGACCGTGGCGCGCCTCCCGATCTCCTTGAAGAGGCGAGCGATGAGGCGCTCGGAGTGGCCGTGGCCGTACGCGTAGGCGGTGTCGAAGTAGTCCACACCGGCGTCGAAGGCGGCGTGGAGCGCCTTCATCGACTCATGGTCGTCCGTGCGTCCCCACATGGATTTGCCGATACCCCAGCCGCCGAAGCCGATCTCTGAGACGGGAATCCCCGTGCGGCCCAGAGGGCGGTGCGGCAGTTTGAGGGCGGCGTCGCTGGCGCTCATGGTGCTATTATAGAAAAAGAGGCGTTACCGGGCCACCATGACGCGCAGGCCGACGGCGCCGATGACGTCGGCTACGGTCTCGCAGCGTTCCTTCGGCCCGTCGTAGACCACGGCGGAGCCGCGGGTGTGCACCTCATGGGATATCCGGCGGGCGTGCGACAGGCTGCACCGCGTGGCCTTCATCACGACCCTCTCCACTTCGTCGAAGCTGTGGCAGTCGCAGTTGAAGAGGATGGTCTTCCAGGGGTCATCGGCGAACCCGTCGTCCGCTTCCGTGCGCTCCTCGCGCTCGACGCTTAAAGCCCGACCCATTGAAGAATCTTCCACTTCTCGTGGGCCGAGATGGCTTCCCCCTGGCGAAGCAGGCGGAAGCGGCGGCGCAGGGCGCGGGCGTCCCCCCGGAGTGCGGCGCGTTCGTTGTCGAGCAGGCCCACCCGCTCTTGGCGGACCATGAAGTCGACGAAGGCCAGGGCGTCGGCCACCTCGGCGGCGTTCCCCTCGGGTCTGCACTGTTGGGCGTGAGCCAGGAAGAGAGCCCGGTAGCGGGTGCCCAGCAGGCGCACGGACTGGGGCAGGAACTGGGCCGTCTTCCACATGCGTTCGACGGGCTCGGGGGTGGTCTGCATCGCGGGGCAGTGTAGCAGGTCGCAGGAGCCTCGTCAATGCTGAGCGTTCTGCAATAGAGATGGCCCTGTGGATAAGTGGATAAGTCGGGGGATAGTAACACGTTCGCAACATGGTGCCTGGCATTTATAGAATGAATTACGACATGCGGACAATTAATGATGTTCGGCACTCAGCATGGCCAAAAGGCCCACGATCTAATAGGCCTTTAGTCCCTTTGACCCCTGTGCCCATGCGTTAAGGCTATAATCTCGGCGTGAATCTCGACGAGGTCTTCGGCGCCGAAGGCGTGCTCTCCCGCGTGCTGAAGGGCTGGGAGCCGCGCCGGCAGCAGGAGACGATGGCTGCAGCCGTGGCGCGCGCCCTCGATCGAGAGGAAAGCCTAGTCGTGGAGGCGGGCACGGGAGTGGGCAAGTCTCTGGCCTATCTTCTCCCCGCAGCGCTCTGGGCCGCGCGCAACGCCAAACGCGTGCTGGTCTCGACGCACACCCGCGCTCTCCAAGAGCAACTCATCAACGGCGATCTTCCGGTCGTATCGAAGGTCCTTTCCGAGTTGGGTATTCCCTTCCGCTGCGCCATGCTCATGGGCTCGGACAACTATCTCTGCGTTCAGCGCCTCTCCCGCTTGCGCGCCCAGCCCGCCCTGTTGCCAGGAACCCAGGACGAGGTTCTTGCGCGCCTCGACGAGTGGGCCAGGGGCGCGCAGACGGGCCACCGCTCGTCACTCCCTGTTGACGTCTCCCAGAACCTATGGGAGAAGCTGGCCCGCGACACGGACATCTGCCTCGGCCCCTCGGGCCCGTACTGGGAGAGCTGCCTGTGGCGGCGCGACCGTGAGCGCTGCGACAAGGCGCAAATCATCGTCATCAACCATGCGCTTCTCCTTTCCGGCGCGCGCTTGCCCCCTTATGACGCGGTCATCCTAGACGAGGCGCACAACTTGGAGGACGCGGCGGTCGCGCGCTTCGGCTGCACGGTCCCGCTCAGCCGCATCGTGGCTCTGGCCGAGGATGCGCGCATGACGGCGCGCCTGTGCGCAGAGGAGTCTTTGGAGGCCGCCGCGGACGCCGCCTCGAGCGCCGGGGCGCGCTTCCTCGAGGAGATGTGCCGCTCCGCAGGGATCTCGGGCCCCGACGAGGATTCGAGCGGGCGCCTGCTCGAGTCGTCGCCCGCCGCAGCACCGCTCCAGCTCCTGGGTCTCGAAGAGGCCCTGGCCCGTGCTGCGGCGGCGCAGGAGGGGCGCCCCGCCGAGGCGGACCTGCGCTGCCTCCACTCACGCGCCTCGCAACTCGGCCGCGACCTGCTTGAGATACTCCAGCCCGCGCCCGCCACGGCGCGCTGGGCCGCCTGGTCGCGCAGCGGCCCGGAGCTTCGCGCCGCGCCCCTCGACGTCGGGCGGCGGCTGGCCGAGAATCTCTTCTCCAAAGGCGTGCCGACCGTTCTGACCTCGGCGACGTTGGCCTCGGGCGATGGGCTGGCGGGCTTCAAGGCGCGAGTGGGCCTGCCCGAGACGCGGGAACTCCTCCTCGACTCGCCCTACGATTACCGTTCCCAGGCCGCGCTCTGGTGCGTGCCCGACCTGCCCGTGCCTGCGGAGGAGGCCGCGCACGCCCAGGCCGTGGCCGTGCACTGCGCGCAGATCGTCTCCCGGGTGCCGGGAGGGATATTCATCCTCTTCTCCAGCTGGAAGACGCTCAAAAGAGTCCATTGCGTACTGCGCAAGAAGATCAAGCATCGCCCCGTCTGGGCGCAGGGGTCGTCGGGGCACGAAGCGCTCCTCGAGCAGTTCGCCGAGGCGGGTGACGCGGTCCTTCTGGGCGTCGACACCTTCTGGCAGGGCGTGGACGTCCCGGGGTCGGCGCTGTCCTGCGTGATCCTCACGAAGCTCCCGTTTGCCAACGTGGGCTCGCCTCTCGAGGAGGCCCGCCGTCGTTGGCTCGAGGAGAACGGCAAGGAATATTTCGTGGACTGGTCCCTGCCCAAGGCGGTGATGAAGTTCCGGCAGGGCTTCGGGCGTCTGATCCGCGCGTCTACCGACCGCGGCGCGGTCGTCTGCCTGGATTCGCGCATCCTCAAGAAGGGGTACGGGAAAGTGTTCTTGGAGTCCCTGCCCTCCTGCAAGCGCCTCGAGAGCCTCGACCAACTCGCGGCTTTCTTCCGTTGATCAAGGGCCGCGCGCCGAAAAAAGACGGCCGGTCCTCGCTCGGGGACCGGCCGTCTTTTCTCAGAATCGGAGAGGGAGGGATTCGAACCCTCGGTACAGCTTTACGCCGTACAACGGTTTAGCAAACCGTCGGTTTCAGCCGCTCACCCACCTCTCCAGAAAGTGAATTACAGTGGAAACTTAAGTACTTTTCTGCACCCCGTTCACGACACCTTAAAAGCGGGATGGTCTTGTGTGTCCACTTTGGAGGCACTTTGGCATCCAGAGCAACTTGGACATTAGAGTGCCGCCATGTCCAATCAGAACGTAAATTGAACAGGCCGATTGTATCATATCGATTGGGCTACGCCTAATTTCAGGACGCGGACGGCGGCGGGCTACGACTTCTGCGCCAGCGGCGGTACGTAGAAGACTGACTCTTCCGAATCGAACGTTTCCGCGCGGCTCAGATAACTCTGTATCGACTTGGCGTCCGAGTGCCCGAGTTCGTACTGGAGTTGCCTAAAGCTCTTGACGATCATGGCCCTGTGCACGGCGAAGGTGCCTCGTAAGTCGTGCAGATGGATGTCGGGAAGCCCTGCAGCTTCTCTCGCCTTAATGAACTGGTGGTGAAGGTAGGAGTACGATAGCGGCGTTGAACTTGTCGGCTTGAGGTAGAAGATGAACCCGCTCCTCGGGTTCGCCTTGAGCTGGGGAAGCAGTCGGGCAAACCGCGGCCCCATCTCCGCGATGGTGAAGGCCCTCATCGCCTCGCGCATGGGCTTGCGCTGCTTCTCGGTCGGCAGCAGAAACTTTCCCGGCCGTAAGTCTTCCCGCCGGAAATCCAGAGCCTCCCCCACCCGTGCCCCGGTCAGGATCAAGAACTCAATGAACGGCTTAATCGTAGGGTCGCAGTGAGACAGGAGCTTGTCGATCTCCGGGAGCTTAAGCCAGATGCCGCTTCGGTTCGCCGCCGGCAGCCCGCGGACCTTCGGTATTCGGTTCTCTCGGACGTAGCCCAGGGCGACGGCATAGTCCATCACGCGGCCTAATGCGCTTAAGCGCCGCTTGATCGTACTGTTCGCCAGGCCGTCGGCAAGCCAGGCCACCTTGGTCTCCTCCACGTCCTGCCGCGTGATCTCGTGGAGCAGCTTCTTGCCCAACGGTTTAAACGAGGCGCTGACGAGGTCAACCTCGGCATCGTAGGAACTTCGGTTCGGCAGGCGCGGCTTCGCAGCGCTGGGTAAATACTTCTGGTCTGTGAATTCAGTCAGAGACATCGGTGCGCCCTTCGCCGCCAAGTTGGAATCCTTGTCCGTGCCGCCGTTGAGGAAGGCCACGAGGGCCTCCATCGTCACCGTTCGACGGATGCGCACCTTCTGGTGGTGAACGTTAAACTCCACGAGATTCCGGCTCACACGCTTGACGTTGAGCGGGTATCCCTCGGCCTTAGGCATTAGATTAGCCCCACCACCCGACGTTGCTTGCCCTTCTTGAGCGCGGGGGTGCATTGCCGGGCGATCATGGCACGGATATCCTCCACCGTGAAGAAGTATCGCTTCCCCACACGACGAGGCTTGAGACCCAACTGTTTCCACCGCCGTGACAGTGACCAGTATGATTGGTGCAGTAGCTTCGCCGCCGTGGCCATGGTGATGAAGCCGAGCCCCGTGGCGGCGGACGGCGGCGGGGCCGAGTCTTCCAATTCTACCGACGAAACGTGTCGCCCATCCTCGAAGGTTATTTTAAACTCCTGACGCCCCGACCTCATGCCCGATAAGGCTGGCACGTAGCCCTGCCAACCATCAATGATATACGTGCCAGCCTTGTCGGCCCGTCCCTTTGGCTCCATAGGCGTTCCGAGATTCTCGGCCTATGCCAGCCTGCCGCCGTTGAGGTTATAGACTTCAACCTTAAGAGGCCCAGAGCGGCTTTGTCGGAACCGTGCTTCTACGAGGACCCTTAATTTTATCCGGACAGGGCATCTAGTATTTGTGCAAATGCACAATCGTTGATTGGCCCCAAGCTCGCGGACTTTGATTGGCTCGCAGCATTCATCGCACATCGCTTCAACTCGCAACTTAGTTTTCTTCATACATTTCTCCTATCAAGTGAGACTTGATACATCCCTAACGGATCATGTTCAACACGTACAGGGTGCGGTCGTGCTCATTGAGACGGCAGAAAGTCATGCCCCTGAATGTGCCCGTTCCGAAGTCGATTATGTTCCCGTCGAGAGCGTCGATGACGCCCCTGAGGGCTTTGGAGTCGATCTTCATGGAGAACGCCGGGTCCGGGGTCAGCCAGGTGACCTGCACAGTCCCCTCGGAGATCTTCCGCAGCCCCTTCATGGCCACGAACTGCAGGTCGTCGCCGCCGCGGGCGATGGTGATAGAAGTCAGGTCCTCCCCAAAGAGCTCTGCGCGCGTAAGGGCCCCAACAAACGACCACCGGTCCGCCAGGAACGTGGGCGTGTAGACTTCCAACGCCTTGAGCACGACGTCGAGCTTGACGAAGTCGGGCATCTGCCCGAACACGGCCACGTCCTCTCCGACGGTCACCTCGACTTGGTTGGAGTTAATACGAAGTTGCACTGAATCCGCGTAACCTTCGGTCAACAGCTTCTTGAGAGGCAGAACCATCGGCGCCGGAACGGTGAAAGTTGCTGAGCCAGTCCCTTGCTTGTATACGGCGATACATTGGGCATCCGTTGACTGGACCGAGTCCGGCCCGAACCCGACGCCGTACATGTTCGCGGCGGCGGGGGCGCTGGACATGGCGGCGGCGGCGACCTGCAGCCCCTTGAGGAAGTCATATGTCTTGAATTCCACAGGTTTGAAGTTCGGGTCGGTCGGGACCTTAAACTCATCCCCGAGACGGTGATCCTCAACGGCATGGAGGTACCATTGGGAGGTGCCAGTTTTCATGGTGCAGATGTAGGTGGAGGTGTTGAGCGAGAAACTGACGAGGGAGTCGCAGAGCTTCAGGCTGTCGAGGACTTCCTCCCCGACAAGAACGATGACACCGGGGGCGGGGCACCTCTCGTAGAGCCGGACCTTCACGTCCACCGTTATCGCGCCGTTGGAGGCTCTGAGGGTCGCCTCCCCCTCACCGAGGGTAATACGCAGATACCGAAGGGATGGGTTGGTCGCTTTATCCGGCCAAACAGGCTTCAGCTTTGAAAGGCCTTTCTGGAGGTCCCTCTTTCCGAAGACACACTTGATCTCCACGGCAGGCATATTCACGGCGACCGCATTCTCGGGAGACGGCATCTCGACAAGCGGCTGCACGGCGGCGGCGGCGGCAACCACGGCAATGCGCTGCTCGGCAATCCTCTCGCCAAACTCCTCGATGACACCCTGTTCCACGACCTGGAGCTCCATGGCCTCTTGGGCTGTTTCCTGCTCGACATCCACCTTCTCAACGACGGTTTCCATAGTACGGCCTCCTGCCCTCTAAGGGGCGTTTATTTCCAATGGCGAGCGTGTCCGCACGTCTCGCCGAACCCGATCTGAGATTTGTCCCGGCACACGGAGCAGAGCCCGTGGCGGCGAGTGACGATGCCGAAGGCTTGGAAGAGCGGAGCGCCGCCGAGCGAGCTGTAAACTTCCGAGACGGCCCTGGGCTCCAAGGAGCTGCACGGCCCCTTGAGCATATAGAGGAAGGTTCGTTTGATCTCGTCCTTGGGGACGGTGCGGAGGTCCACGACGTAGGCCGACGTGTAGCCCTTCCAGCTCCGCGAGAGCCACGACGAGGTGAGCCCGTCGGCGTCAATCAGGGCGTGGAGGTGCGGGTGGAACAGGTCACGCTTGCGCGAGTAGGAGAACTCCAAGCAGTAGAAGCCCCCGGCGCAGCGCTCTTGGAAGTGCTGCAGTCGGCGCATCCGCCGGAAGTTGGCGGCGAGGTCGCTGCGGACGCCAGCGAGATGACGGCGACCGCGTAGCGTGAGGGTCAGGAATTGGGGATGGATAATGCTGGCCGCCGCGACGCCCCAGCGGTCGTCCAGGCGGCGCTTACGTTGGTGGGAGCAGAAGAAGCACAGCGGTTGATGGCAGGAGAAGATGAAGGGCGTGCCGTTCAGGTGCTTGCAGGTGGTCCGGCAGAAGTCCACGCGGTCGGCCTGCTCGTGGCGCCCGAGGCGCCGAAGCGTGCGGGCCAGCCGCTTGTTCTCCCGCCCGCCCTTATCAAGCCATGCCTGGTATGAAGGAGATATATCCGAAGCCGTAATGTCGTATGGATGACGGCTTATGTTATGGACTGTTCTCGATGGGGACAACCAATGTGCTTGGGGGTCGTCATTTGATAAAATCTCCTCGAACGGAGTCGGAAGTGTCAGGGCATTCATTGCTCTACAGTGTAGCGGCAGAGCGCACCCAGCACCCGATCCAATAACCTAAATAACCTGAATTTGAGACCCCCAGTTATCGACCGCCCCAGTTGGAGTGAATTCTCGTCATCCGGCGAAGTCCCGAGGCTTCACGCGGAGTTCGCGACGTTGAAGTGCGACACGAATCTGCTTCGCGCTCTCTGGGACCGCTATGAGGCTCCCCCCTCGAAGAAAACGCGGTTGTTCTGGAAACGAATGGCGACTCAGATCCGCGACTTCGAAGGACTACGAGACTCACTTGTCGAACACGAGGACTGTGGCTGGGCGGACCTCGACAGATGTATCGACGATCTCCGATGTGCGGTCGAGGTCGGCATTGCTTTCGATGGGCAGCAGGCGCATCGTCCATCGAACTGGGTTCGGAACTACTGGGCAGGTGCCCTCGTGCCGTATCTAGCGCTTAAAACTAGACAGCCCAACTGGAAGTGGCTGGCGGAATGGTTAAGCGTTGTCGAGGGTAAGAAGCTAGAACCCGCCCAATTACGGCATTGGGCCAGTCGGATTCGAAGCGAAGCACCTGCTAGTCTCCCAAAGCGAGGAAAGCGGTCCATACTGAATAAGAGGATCTCGCTGTTGTTCGAGAGCGGCAAACGCGATCTCTTGGCCTTAAGCTATGGAGCGTTGAACGTCGTAACGTGGCTTAGACGACGCAAAGGTAGCACCAAGGCGCCAGATCGCTATCTTGCAAAGGCATATCGGTGCTGGCCGTCCTTTAAGAAAGTGTTCCCACACATTTCTTACCTTCGCCGGTCCTAGTAGACCTTCGAGAAGCACTCCGTTGTAGCTATACCGTTTGACGGTACCCCCTGGTTAGAACTTCTCCGTCTTGATGGGATTGGATTCGAAACGAGAGATGGCTTATTGCTTATCCCAAAAAGCCGCCAAGGTCCCACTCGATTGGGGGTAAGCCAGTTCCGCTTCCCGCGGAAGACTTGTCGATGATGGACTTCCGGTGTGCAGCACCAACAAGGAAGATGCCACGTGCCACAGCGTTACGAGCGGAGTAGAGCGCGATGTTCCGCATCATCTCTCGGTCGCGGCGCTCATTCGTTTGGCTCCAGAGATCGTAGAGCTCGCGCAGTCGACGGTCGCCGGTCCATTCAATCGTAGCCAGCAACTCATGATAGATGTCTGCCCACGCCTGGATACACCTATCGCTGTTGAGATAGGGAAAGCCACCTGCCCGGGTTTCAACGCTGTGGCGATCTACCAAGCGACGGTAATCGGGACTCGTCCGCTCGACGGCACGGAACATATCCTTCGTATCATCGAAGAACTTCTGTTCAGGTTTGGCGAGGTCAACAGGTTCAACATCGACGTGATGGCTCGCGAGATAGCGCGCAACGGTGATGGACTCGAGGGAGCCGTGGGAACCGTCCTTGTAGCGGTCAACATGAGAGGCGGGAATCTCTGCGAAAATGACGTCCGGTTGAGAGCGCTCATGAATTGCCTGCAGCGCCCCAACATTAGCAAGTCCGCTCTCTGCGTGAACTGTCCCGACCAACGATACACGCATTAGTCGCCGGCCTGCAATGAGGTATGAAAAGGATGCTGTCCTCCCTCGGTAGCCGCCCGGGCGGCGAACTTCGACCGCTTAGCGCCTTCAACTGTTTTTACGTGACCCCATGAGTACACCATCTGGAGGACGGCTTTAGTCGCCTCGTCGAATGCCTGTGCTGCGGCGAGACGCTCATCCGACTTCCAGCGGCGACCACCGCGAGGCCCAACAACCACTCGCACCGCTCCATCGTTGGTCAAGTCTTCAACCGTACTCATGATTGCCGACCGCGAGAAGTGCACGAAGCCAGACGTTGTGGTGTAGACCTGCGGGAGCCACGGGTAAATCCTTCCGACACGAGTAGTGAGTTCCTTATCCGTTAGGGGCTTCCCATCGGGAGCTTTGAGCTGGGATAGCGGGCGATCCTCCAAAAACGCTTTGAGCGCGTCACTCCCGCTCGGGAAGAGCCCGGCCGCGTATATCCGAAGAACGTTGTCCAACTGCATGCGCAGAAGAGGACCGGCGCACAGATAATTTCCGGAGCGAAGCATGCTCAGGAAACCCTGGAGCAGCATGAGCGACCGCTTGATGACTCCAACAGCAATCAGGTCCAGCGGGAAGATGTTCCCACCGTCGGCGCGGAGCACGGCCACAATGAGCTTCTGGTGCTCTTTCTCGCGACCCTTAATCTGGCGAGCGACGGTCTGCCAGTTCACTGCTTCTCCGCCCTAATCGGTCCGGGCTCCAGGTCGGTGACGACGGATTCTCCGACGGCTTCGAACCACTCGTGGAACAGGGCAAGGGTGCGCGGCTTCGGCCACAGGTCTTCATCCGTATACCAGGCCGAAAGCTCCAGTTCGAAGATCTCCTCGAAGTAATTCTCCAGCGGAGCGGTCTCATCCTCTTCCTTGGGGTCCTCGCCGAGCAGGTAGACCGAGACCCGCTTGTGGAGGTCCTTGGCGTGCTCCGGGGCCTCGGCATCCACGCTTGCGGCCCAGTCGAGGTATGGCTGGCGAGGTCGGACGACGAGTGCGGCTCGGTTAATAGATCGGGGCATATGCTTGAGGCTCTTGGCCATGAGCATTCTATAACTTGCGGGACGTCGTGGCTCTTCGAGAGCCTTCGTGTCGGGACGGGAGACGGCCAGGCGAGAGTCTGGATTGGGCCAGGGAGTACCGGCTTCACGGAATAACTGGATTACCCGCGCGAGGGCGTGAACACCGCTCTTCCGCCTAATTCGAGAGAGTTCCCCTGTCCGATGGATCTCGAGTAAGGAGACCTATAATTACAGGGCAGCAGAGGAGCAGGTAGCGGCCCGGGCTAACTCGGGGAGCAGCTAATACTCGTCCGGCAGGAGGAAGGTGACAACGCTGCCGCCGCCGCATCCGCAGCCGCAGTCCTTTGGATGATCGTCACGGATTGCGTAGAACCGGAACGGCGCTCGGATCTTGAGGGTACGGCCTTCATCCTCCGGGAGGTAGCGGCCAGCAGGGACGTCAGGATCGCCTACGATCCAGGTAGGTCCGCCCTTGGAGAGCGTACTGAGGGCCATGGAGGCCGGTGAGAAGAGGGCGTCGGAAACGAAGCCGTGCTGCTTCAAGGCACCGATGTAGCCCGGCGTAGCGAAGGTCTTCATGACCTTGATATACGCGGATGAAGGGAAGAACCGTTGGAGCGAGAGCGTCTATCTAATGAACTTCCCACCCATGCGGTCGAAGAAGATTGCGGAGGATGGCGTGCCCTTGGGAGCTAGCCTTTGCTCGCGCATGTGCCGGAGAGTGAGTGCGACGTGGCCCCGGTCCCCCTGTAGCATTCCGGAAAGTAACTGCTCGACCTTCTTGCTCTTGTAGCCCCTGACTGCGTGCTGCCATAATCCTGCGCCCGCTGCCCTGCGAACGAATGGACAGCGATGCTCCAACGCGACCACGAGCACTTGCCGAGCTGCTCGGCCCATGCGGCCGAGAGCCCACGCCACCAACTCGACGACGGCCTCTTGGGGAGTATCCAGCGCTTGGGCGAGGTATGGCAGGACAACTTCAGCGGAGATGAGCGACAGCCCCCACGCCGCGCGGGTGGCCACATAACGGTTCTGACTCTTGAGGGCGGCGAGCAGCGCGAGCACGGCCTCGATGGACTTGGTCCTACCCAAGACTTCGGCGGCCCGCTCTCGTATTGGGAGGTCTTTGGAGTACAGGTGCTCGCGGACTGCCTGAACATCCGGCATGACGTTGTGGTTGCCCATCACTCAGCTATACGTCCGCCGGCCGAGCAACAGCGCTGGAGTAGTTACTGGCTTTCGTGGACGAGCACCGCTTCTAGCGAGGGCACGATCTTCTCGCTGCCGGAGACCGCGACATACTTATAGGCGCCCACCCCCTTCGTGATGCCCCGGAACACATGGGGCGGAGCGGAGTGCTCCCCGAAGTTCACCAGGGCCGGGGCCTCCCCGCCCAAGAGATATAGGCCGCTGCTTCGGGAGAGGATCTGCTGGGTCGTCCCCACGAACTGAAAACAGCGACCCTTCACATCATACGGGTTCAACTGGTATAGGACTTCCAGCGGCTCCATCCCTTTGGGACACTTCTTGCCGATGGCTTTGGCGTCTGAGGGCTTCGCGATCCCGCCTCGAATCCAATCGGCGGCGCTCTTGGGGGCGTAGCCGGCGTCCCGCCACTTCACTGCTTCCGAGAGTCCGAACTGGGCGCGACTCCACATAATGGCGTCTTTCACACTGAATCCGGCCTTCTGCCAGTCATGGATCTGGCGGCCAATCACACTCAGCTCCCGCTCCTCATCTTTAGCGAGTCCAAGCTTCTTGAATTCCTGAGCTTCGCCAGCAGGCAAGGTTGCGGCCCAAACTATTGTCGTCTCAATTGACAGGCCTGCGTCCTTATAAGCTTTGGCGGCTTCAACCGGAATAGTGGCGCGCAGATTCACCGCATCCTTCACACCGAATCCCGCGTCACGCCAAAGCTTGGCCGTCTTGAATGTGAACCCAGCCTTTTCCCATTCGTCTGCTCCCTGGGGATCAAAAGCTACGGATTTCCACAGAGCGGCAGCTTGAGGAGTAAATCTCAAAGTTGTCCATTTCGCACTTTCCTGAGGCGAGAATCCTGCGTCCTTTAAACTCGCGGCATTTTCAGGAATGGAAACTCCAGCATCGATCCAAGTCCTGGCTTCTTGCGGATTTAACCCTGCAAGTTTCCATGCGGATGCGGTAAGACAAGGAGTGAACACAGAGCAACCACCACCGCCAGGAGTAGGGCAGTAGTGGCAGCGGTTATCAAAGGGATGTCGAGATAGAGGATTAAAGCCCGCAACCTTCCACTCGGAATATTCCGAATAGGTGAAGCCCGCGGAGTTCCAGACCTGGAACTCCTGGTCTGCAGCTTCTTTCAGCGTTGCGCATCCCGACAGCCAGACCATAACACCAAGGATGGCCATTCTCTTAGTCATAACATCCGCCTCCTACGCTAGCCTATGTTGGGCTAGACCATCTTAGGCTACTACCATAACAAAGCCCCGTCAAGGGGCAACTCATGAGGAAAAACGTACGGAAGTCGTCCAGTGTCTTTAAACCCGGGTATCAGCGGTTTTTGAAGCGCCTGCGACAGGCTCGGGAAGACGCCGACCTTTCCCAAACCAAGGTGGCGAAGGCATTGCGACGGCCGCAGACCTACGTCTCGAAGGCGGAGATTGGCGAGCGCCGCCTCGACGTGCTCGAAGTTCAGGAGTTCGCGAAGCTCTACCACAAGCCGCTCAGCTACTTCTTCCCGAAGGGATAAATCCCTTCCCGCAGAAGGGGCACCGAACCATCTCGAGATAGGACCCGAGCGGCCATAGCGGCAGTCCGACCCCGCTGTACTCCAGGTCGTGGCCAGCGTTAGCCCTCACTACGGCCCACGTCACACAGCAGACCGTGCCCTTCCCGGCGCAGCCCGGGCAGTCCTGGCGAAGAGCCTTCTTCGAGCGGCGACTCATGGTGGGCCCCTCCTACCGAAGGGTCTGAATGAAGAACCGCGGGTCGCGATGAAGCTGCCCAGAGCGGACCCAATCGCGGCTCCTGCCTGAAAGATCCAGAACTCCGGACCTTGCTTCACGGCCCACTGCACCATGAAGAACTGGCAGCCACCAAGGCCCAGGGAGGTGACGAAAGACCGACGCCAGAGCCCCTTCACGCTGTGGTTATGCTGCATGCAAGCCAACGCTGTGGTGGTGATGCCGAGAATAAACGGTATCAGGGCTCGCACGGTCCCTTCTGCAGAGTGGCGTGGTGCGCGAGCAACTTCAGACACTCGGGCCATACGAGCCAGCCCATGCGCTGAGTCATCTGCTTGAAGTACTCGTCGGGCTCATCGGCCCTGTGCGGAAGGTCCCGCTTCGCCAGTTCCCATCGCCCGACCTCATCCCAGTTGCGGAGGCTGCGCATGTCCGAGCCGCGGTATCGCTTCATGGCCTTGGTGTAGATCTTCGCGCCTCGATCCATGGTGAGCAGAATGAAGCGGGCATCCTTGAACCCTTCCCGTCGAGCTACGTCATCAACAAGCTCCATATTGCGGAGAATCTGGTTCCTGCCCGGACTGAACGTGCCGGAGGCTGTGGCATCCGAATAAAGCTTGGCCTCAATGAAGACCAGAAGCTGGTTGCCAATACGGATCTCACAATCAACCTCCGTTGGCCGCTCAGGGGTTTCAGTCGGGTCGCCTTGCATGATCTTCTCAAGACGTTCCTTGGCCCGAACCCGAGCGTCATAGTTCTCCAGGTGCTTGAAGGCGGCTTCGCCTTCCTTCAGCAGCTTAGCCCCGAGCCATTGGAGGTATATCTTTGGGGCCGTGTGCGGCACCCAGAACCGAACCTGGGCGTTGTCGATATGCGGGGCGTAGGCTTTGGCGAACCGCTGGGAGACGGCGGCGCGGAAGAAGTCCAAGAGCCATTGCTTCGTGGGCAGCTTTGACATCGCATGGAAGAACGACCAGGTGAGTGCGTCCTCTGAGTTCTCCGACAGGAGAGCCCGTCCTCGCTCCCCGTATTTCCGCAGAGCGTCTTGGACCTGCGGGTCGTCCGTGTCGGAGAGATCGATGCCCGCGAGATTATGGGCGAGGGAGGTATGAATCCTGACGCCAGAAGGAGATAAGTATGCGTTCTCAAACATAGGCAGGGTCGGGGTATTGCCGACGGAAGGCCAGTCTCGCTCGGTGAAGCCGTGAGCGGAGCGTGCCGAGCGGGACGCCGATGATCCGAGCGGCCTTCTCGTAGGTCATCCCGTCCATATAGCAGAGGGTCAGGGCTACACGATTGGCAACGCTCATCCTCTTCAAGGTCCACTGCACGGTCTTGATGGTCTCCCGACGCTCCAGAGACTCTTGGGCATTATCTCGGGAGTCTGGGATGCGCGCATCGAGACTTGGACCGCCATCGAACGTAGGACGGTCGAGAGAGACGACGTTCCGGGCCGCGTACCGTCTCCGTCCATCCAAATAGAGGTTCTTTAGGACAGTAAAGCACCAGGACCGTAGTGCTCGACGCCGGTCATAGCGCAGCCACTGTCGGGCAACCTTGCGATAGGTTTCTTGAGCCAGGTCCTCGGCATCGTCCGTATTGCGGGTCAAGCCGAAGGCGAACGCCCTCACCGCTGGGCCATCCTGTATGATCATCTGCTTCATCTGGCGAGGCATGCTGGAGTTCAAACCGGGAGACCTCCTCGCTGGATTATTGCGCACAGGTTCTCGTAGCTGGTGCGGCTGCTGATGAGCGCCGGGTCCTCCACCCCGCAGATGGAGAGGACCAACTCTTTGATCTGCTTGCGGCTGACGTTGTTGCCGAAGGCAAGACCGAAGACTCTCTTCACCTGACTGACGGATGGATGCCATGCGCCATTCCCGTGCGTCGGAGCTGACATGGATTGAACGGGAGCGGGCGTCATCGCAGCAGGCGGTGCCGAAGGCGCTGGCGGGAGCGCTGCCGATGCGGGCGGCGTAGGCGCAGGCAGAGTATTGGCTCCCTTGAGCTTCGCTGCTATCCAAGCCTTGATCAGCGTCACCGGCAGGAGCGGGCGAATGGCATTGCGTTGAGCCTTGGCGACGGCCTTGGCGGTGGCGAACTCATCGTCGAGCAGTTGCCCCGTGCGGAGGCGGAGCTTCTTCGGCTGCGAGGCGATCCCGATCCGAGAACTCCCGGACTTCGTGTCGATGGCCTCGCACATGATCTCGACCGAGTCGTCAGTCTCCTTCTTGATGACCTTCTCCACGGGAACCATCACGCCTTTGTATTCGCGGGCGGCTTCCTGGACGCCGAGCCAAGAGAGCCCCACGACGACATCGGTACAGGCGCACTCAGGCGGAATCTTGCCGTCCGCGCCTCGATGGCGCCGGCAGAAGCGGTAGACGAACTCTTCGATGTAGCGACCCTTCAAGGCATCAACGATTAATGCCTCGTCGCGCTGATCGAAGACGGCGTAGGCGTCTTGAGAAGTCTCAGGCGCAGGCGGCGCTGCGGGTTGAAGCGGAGCAGCGTTGCGCACGGGTACGGCCACCTTCGGGATTACGACGTCCATAGATTCCTCCACTGACTCACAGCTTCCTGCCGCCTTCACATTCACTCCAAAACGGACAGAGCTTAGGGCTGCAATACGGATGATTCGGAGCGGGCCAGAAAAGTTCTGCCTTGATAGCAGCCGCGATCTGGGCGAGCATCTTCAGAAACCGCTGGATGTCCTCATCGCTCCGGGTCGTCTCGATGCGAATGACCTTCGGAGACCGCCCTCGAATGAGGTAGTCAAAGGCCGCTCCGTTCTCGATCTCACCCGTCCGGACCCGATTCCCAAGGGCGTAGGCCGTGAGCTGGATGTCCTTATGGACATTCGTGGGCGAAGGAGTCTTCGTGGAGGTCTTATGGTCGATGATCAGGCCAGACGTGTCATCCACCAGATCAATGATCCCCCGGAAGGTGTACTCGGTGTTCTCGAACTTGAGCTCAAAGAGGTCCTCGACGATCCTAGGCTGTATCTTCGGAGCGATCTTCGACTGGTAGATTTCGAGAAGTGCAGCCCCTTCATCCATCATCTTCCCAGGATTCTCGTCCGGCTCCCAAGCCACTTGCCCCTTCTGATGTTCCCAATCGGCTGCGAAGAACTCCTTCACTTCTCCGACTGGAAGGTCTTGTCGAGACTCGATCTTCTGACGATAGTTGTGGGCGATCCCCGCATGAAGCGAGGTCCCGAAGGCCATGTATGATCGCGGCGGTGTCTTTAGACCCAGGACGTATCGAAAGTAATACGCCCGGGGGCACTTGGTGAAGAGATTTATTTTAGAGACCGAGAAGGCCAGCGGAGCAGGAGGCGGAGTTTCATTGCTCATGCCCGGCTCCCAGGCACGAACAGATGCGGGCGTGTCTCCTTCAGGCTGCTGTATCCGCCCTTCCCATCGAGAATCAGATGATCGAGCAGCGGTATCCTTCGCCGCTAACGAATTTTGACCCACC